>Ga0316228_1000067_pt1 | contig 143687 bp, 114 predicted proteins | sample TBH18021metaG_FD_206005 | JGI IMG/M metagenome (GOLD analysis project Ga0316228, IMG submission 206005) | Freshwater microbial communities from Trout Bog Lake, Wisconsin, USA - TBH18021 | ecosystem: Environmental > Aquatic > Freshwater > Lake > Hypolimnion/Profundal zone | place: USA... | reverse complement strand
TCCGCGCTTTTCCACACCGCCCCTCGCCAAAAGCCAATCAGCAGCAGCAATTGCTAGAAAATACAACATCGGGTACGGCTGCGCTTCGCTGGCCGTTCTTGTTACACCACTTGACGGGACTCAGGCGGGATCTCAGCTCATCGGCTTAGAGGATCGTTTGCCACGATCCATTCAGAAGCCGGAACGCCAATCCAGGTGATCCAGGCCCTCCTGGGTCACAAATCAGCGACGACCACGATGCTCTATTTGGAAAGCCACCAGGAAAAGGCCACTGAGCAGCAAATCGAGGTCGCCAAAAGGATGGGAATGGGTTGAGTGTCAAGGCACAGGACGAGATGGCCTTAGAAACCTCTAAATTTCACTAAATACCCTATAGTATCTATATTCGAACACGCTGAACCCCTTGCATTGGAGGTCCGAATGTCCGCCATGAGAATGGGATTGGGATTATTCATTTGCCTCATATCTTTGGGTTTCACCTCTCCTGGCCAAACTCAGGACGGTAATCGAGCCATCCAAATCAAGCCTGTGAGTGCTCAGCCAATTGACCAGGAGGCTAGGATTGCTTTGGTGATAGGCAACGGGGCGTACAAAAATTCACATCTTAAAAACCCAGGTAACGACGCTTGTGACATGGCAAAGGCATTGCAGGGATGTGGCTTTCAAGTCGATCTCGTTTTGAATGCGGACCGGACAAGGATGTTCAAGGCAGTCCGCGACTTCGGTCAGAAGCTAAATGGGGGTGGAGTTGGCCTTTTCTATTTTGCAGGGCATGGCCTGGCTGTAAAGGGCATCAATTATTTGATACCGGTTGACACCGATATCTATAGCGAAGAGGAGGTGGAGGTCCAAGCTCTCAGCGTCCAATCTGTTCTTAACAAGATGGAAGCTGCAAAGAACCGACTCAACCTTATAATTCTTGATGCTTGCCGAAACAACCCTTTCGGGAGTGGGATTCGTTCTGGAAACCAAGGTCTGGCCCAAATGGATGCTCCTTCAGGCACCTTCATCGCCTACGCCACAGCTCCAGGCAGCATTGCCAGCGACGGCGACGGCTCCAATGGCCTCTATACCCATCATTTACTGATGGCCCTTACTCAACCCGGCATCGGCGTGGAGCAGGTATTCAAGCAGGTCAGGATTGGAGTTAAACAGGATTCAGGAAATAAGCAATTACCATGGGACAGCAGTTCCCTTACAGGAGATTTCTACTTTAGGCCGGGTAAGCCGATGGACATTGTTGTACCAACGACAAACCTCAAACCAGCTCAAAGTGCGTCAAATGAAGCAGAGACCTACTATTTACGGGGGATGGATTTTTATAGAGGACGAGGTGTTCCCAAGGACTTCTCAAAGGCGCTTATTAACCTAATAGAGGCTGCTGACGATGGTCATGCTGAGGCTCAAGCGACCCTTGGAGATTTTTATTTATCAGGAATTGGAACATTTATTGATGGTGCCAAAGCTACAGAATATTACCTGAAGGCCGCTGAGAGAGGAAATCCGAGGGGACTCCATGGAGTTGTCGCAGCCTATTTGGGAGAAATTCACGGGAGCAGCCTGGAAAGGAATTCCAATAAAGCCTTTGAGGCTTCACGGCAATCAGCTGATCAAGGGAACTGGATGGGACTCTATGATCTTGCCCGCATGTATAGCACCGGAATCGGTGTGGGCCGGGACGACGGACGCGGCCTTCTACTATATAGAAAGGCCTTATCTAATATTCAGAGTCTCGCGGAGAAAAATGACCTAGAGGCTTGTTGCTGGCTGGGCAAGATGTATCTGACTGGGACAGGGGTGTCAAAGAACGATACAGAAGCTGCAATATGGTTCAGCAAGGCTGCTGACCTGGGGGACCAAGTTGCCCAGACCAGACTCGGTTGGATGTTTGAGAACGGGATTGGAGTGATACAAAACGATCAAAAGGCATTGGAATGGTATCGAAAAGCTGCTGACATAGGTGATAACGACGCACGGAACGGGCTGGGAGCAATGTATCAGGCCGGCAAAGGAGTGCGAGCCAGCCAATCCGAAGCGGCGAATTGGTTCAGAAAAGCTGCTGAGCAAGGCCATGCCATGGCGCAGTTCAATTTGGCCTCGCTGAAAATCTTTGGAATTGATGGGCCAATTAGTGATTCGGAGTCAGCAGCTTGGTTTCGTAAAGCTGCAGATCAAGGGGTTGTCGAAGCGATGAACTCTGTTGGTGTAATGTATGCCTATGGCACAGGAGTGCCCCAGAGTTATGTCGAGGCTGCAGGTTGGTACAGGAAAGCTGCTGAGAAGGGCTATGACCAGGCCCAAAGGAACCTTGGTGAAATGTATGAATCGGGGAAAGGTGTACCCCAAAGTGATTCTGAGGCAGTCGTTTGGTACCGTAAGGCAGCTGTTCAGGGTCATTGGGACGCCCAGGATGAGTTAGCAAGAATGTATTTGCTGGGGAAGGGAGTCACCCAAAGCGACCTTGAAGCATTTACTTGGTTTGGGAAATCGGCGGAGCAAGGGTATTTTCAAGCCCAGTACCACTTGGGCTGGATGTACCAAAACGGCAAAGGGGTTTCCAAGAACAATTCTGAGGCAGCTTTTTGGTATAGAAAAGCCGCTGAAAAATCCGGATTAAGCGTTGCGATAACCAGTCTTGGGTTGATGTACCAAAATGGCACCGGCGTACCCCAAAGTGATATCGAAGCGGTTGGCTGGTACCGTAAAGCAGCTAAAAGCGGGGATGCTCAAGGCCTTTACCTATTAGGCGTTATGTATCTTAAGGGAAGGGGATTAGCAAAGAACGACAAGGAGGCGGTGACCTGTTTTCGGAAGGCCGCAGACCAAGGGCACGGTCTCGCAGAGTTCAATTTGGGCTTGATGTATAAGTCAGGCCGAGGGGTTCCCAAGGACTTATCTCTCGCAAGAGAATGGTTTACAAAAGCAGCGGAAAACGGGGTGGCAGAAGCAAAGACGGCCCTCCTCACGACTCGTTCCCCATAGCCTTGGTAGACCCTGCCCCATTCTTGTCTTAAACAAAATGGCGGAAATTCGGCGGGCCGGAAGCGAGAAGCCCCGCCCTTTCTTATCTTCTTGGACACTACGAATCTGAGGGTCGGGCGTTCGAATCGCTCCGGGACCACCACTCAATGCAATACTTACGGCCATCCAACAGGGTGGCCGTTCTTGTACTAGGGGCTCCCTTTCCCACCCCTGTCACAAAATTCGGCAGGTAGGTATTGGGGTTCGTTGAGGTCGGTCTTTTTGGCAATGAAAAGGGCGGCGGAATAGGTGGATGCCGACCTCCCCGGTTGTCCCCGAATGGTCTCTCGCACCCTGTGACAAGGGGCGGGTTCTGTGACAAGGGAGTGGGCTGGCCCCCCCTCCGCCCCAGAGCCCACAGGACTCCAGCGGCCACCTACTCGATGGTGACATCCTCCCGCACCGGCCATGCGGGATCCGGCGGGATCATGGTCAGTCCCTGGCCGGAGATCGTGAACTGGCGGAACACCTTGGCGATGCATGATCTGCGCCTATATCCTGGGACGGGGGTCACGTGATCCGACCCAGGAGACGATTCCCTTGAACTACTGGCAATGCTTATGAGTCGGGTTCTCATCCTCACCGGGACATGCGGAAGCGGGAAGTCTACGATTGCCTCACTCATCGCCAACTCCGGCTGGCTTCGCATCTCTGAGGATGACCTTTGGAAGGCAAAATTCGGAAGGGACCGAGGGGACTTTGGATCCGAAGCGCATCGGCATAAGCGAAGCCAAGTCCACTCGGAGGTCTTCGAGATCGTTTCTGCAGCCATGGAGAATCACCAACCTGTGGTAATCGATGCAACCGTCCATGAATCGCCGCCCGAGGCCTTCCTGGAATACAAAACCTGGCTGGACACTCACGGGATCAGTTGGGCAATCCGGGTTCTGCACCCGTCCTTGGAGGTGTCCATTCTGCGGGATTCGCAGAGGGCGGGGTGGAACGCTGGCTCGAAGCGAGTTTCAGACCTCTACTTGAAGTTCACGGGGGAATTCTTCGACCACGGCACCTTCCTCGACACTTCCCACGAAACTCCAGAAGAAACCATGCATCGGGTTCTGGCCGGATTCGCCAGACAGGTACCAACTTGACCCCTTTCCCAGGCGAGTCAGCCCAGACTCCACGGTCCCAGGCTGTCCCTGAGGAGGCTGCGTCCCACCCAAGGGAACGCCGCCGTGGCTACCGGACTCCAAGGCCTCGCGGAGGAGCCGGCGCCGGGCCTCACCCTTGATGTTCCCGAGGAGGGCCTGCCACAGGTCGTCATCAGGCCAGTAGCTGGGTGGCCGGAACGTGAGATCCAGGGACGGTGGTTCAGGGGGAGCGGGGGGACCTTTCGGGTCATGGAAGCCTCCTTTTCAGGTTGGGTCCTGCGCATGGGATCTCACGATCCTGGGCACCGTGGCGTCTTGCTCGGTTGCCGGGCCCCAGCGGGGCCGCTCATCATGCCGTTGTTGGTCGGGTCATGCCCCGGCTTGCACAAGAAGGGCATGACTCATCATCGGGTCAGACAGTGGACAATTGTTGTCCAGTTCCCAAAGCTCCCGCCTGTTTAACTCCCGTGCCATGTTGGAAGTTCCGCGTTCCTTCTCGAACAGGGGGGCATCGGGCACGTTCCTAGCCCTGCAGCTCCTGGTACAGGTCCGCCAACTCCCACAACGTGAATTCATAATGGACCATGCCTGAATGCTCCGGGTCCCCTGGCGCGGGAAGCTTGTCCGCCCTGGTCAGGCTCAGCAACTCCCTCCAGAAGGGGGTGCTGACCTCGGCGGGATCGACGCCCTGAGTATTGACGGCAAACCAGAGTTCCCGGTAGGCCGCCTCGGCCTGGGCGGGGGTCAGGTCCGCTTCGGCCACTTCGACGGCAAGGCGCATCATCCCTTCCTCATCCACCGGATCGTTCAGCACGGCTTGGAACCAGTAATCCGGAAGACAGGCGAGGGCCAGTCCCTTCTCAACGAAGGGATAATGGACAAGGCTTCCTTCGGCATAGAATTGCCTGTTTCCGATTCCAGCCTTCCGGAAATAGGCAGCCGCATCCAGGGCCGTTCCCCTCCCTTTGCCGAGGTTCAGGGTGGCCCCTGAGGCGACTGCCGCCCGGGCGTCCGCGGCACCGATGAAACGGACCTCCAGGCTGGGGATCCCGAACGCGACCGCCTTGGCCAGCCGGTTGTGGCCATCGATCACATAGACCCGACCATCCTCGGGATCCAGCCAAAGGTCCAGGGCGTCGTCTGCCCCGGGTTGCCAGCAGGTCACCCCGGCGAGGGAACCGGATTCTCCCGTCCTGGGGTCGATGCCGGTCGCCCGGGTCGCCTCATTCTGGATCTTGTAGGCGAACCTGGCTGGGTCGGCATGGATCCAGGCCGTGGGGAACTGGAATTCCTCCGTGAAGGTCGTTGGGCTGAACGCGGGGCGGGGGGATTCCGGAACATCGTCCGGTAAGGAGTCCAGAGCCCCCTCCAGCCAGAAAACCTCCCCGATCATGGGTGCATCCGCCCTCTCCGCCATTCCACGGCCACGGTCCTGTTGACCTCTGGTGATAATTCCGGACCATAATATCCTGAATCTATCGATTCACGATACGAATCGTGCTCGGTATCCTGGCATCCACCCTTTCCACCGGGAGGCCCTTCACCGGGTTGCGCACCGTTGGGGCGGATCGCCGCAGGAGGGTAATTTTCCCCCGGCCTGAGCAGATCTGCCTATGATTTGAAAAGTCCAACATGATCCTTGGCCAGAAAGGCGGGACAGCCATGGTCGACCATCCCGACGGAAGTCCCCCGCCTGCCCTGCCCCCGCCCTTTCCCGGCCGTGACCCCGGAACCTCCCCCGCCCTTCCCCGCCGCTTCCCCAGGTGGCTGGCGGCGCTGGGGTTGGCCGCAGTCCTCGGGGTCGGTTCAGGTTCCTGGAAGCTCTACGACATCCATGTCCGGCACCGGCTCGGGACGGTCACCCTGGGAAAGGTCTACCAGTCCGGGGCCATGCCGCCCGGGGAGATGCAGGCGGTGGCCCGGAGGCTGGGGCTGCGGACGGTGATCGACCTCAGGACGTTCACGTTGGGGCAGGACAGCACCAACACGACCGATATCGAGACCATCAAGGCGGAGGGGGCCTCCCTGGCGGCGATCGGGGTGCGGCAGATCCATCTGCCCACGCCGCAGGTCCCCTCGGACGAGACGGTGGACCGGTTCCTGAAGGTGATGGCGGACCCGGCCAATCTGCCGACGCTGATCCACTGCTACCACGGCATCGGCAGGACGGAGCTGTTCGTGGCGGTGTACCGGATCGAGTTCGAGAAATGGACCAACGAGCGGGCCCGCGCCAAGACCCGCGCCATCCTCGCCGGCAGCAGCTTCTCGGACCATGCGGAGAAGGGCCAGTTCCTCATCAACTACAAGCCCCACCTGGATCGGTTGCTCCGCTAGCCTTTGCCGGCGAAGTGGATCCTGGCCGGACGCGGCGGCGAGATGTAGCGGATCAGGCGGGCGATGTCGACGCTGTCGGGATCGAGGAACCGGATCCCGACGCCCTGGGGCTGGAAGGGGATTCCCCAGGGGATGTAGCGCATGACCTCGCCTTCGATCCCGAAGTCCTTGAAGGGCTCGCGGATGGATACCCAGATCCGGTCCCCGATCTCCCACGCGTGGTCGGAATGGGCGAAGCAGCCGTCCCTGGAGATGTTGAAGGTGAAGGAAGGTTCCGGCTGGTTGAAGCCCGGATCATGGGCGATCAGCACGTTGAGGTGTTTCTGGAACCGTTCGTGCTTCCGGAAGCGCTTCGGCCCCTTGTCCAGGCAGGCCGCGATGAATTCGTCCAGGCTGGAACCGGTGCCGGTGGACGGGGACATGACCCCGATCGAACCGGTTTCCAGGTTGACCCGGAACCTGGCGACCGGGATGTAGGGGCCGATGTCCCGGATGAGCTCGCTGCCATGATCGGACAGCTGGATCAGGGACGCGACGCTGACGGCGACCCCGAGGCAGGGGGTCTCGCAGAGGGTCGACCACAGCTGCTCCAGGTTCGCCACGCAGGCGGGCCGGATGGACCGCTTGCCGAGTTCCTGGCTGATGTGTTCGAGCTCATCCTGGCGGTTGGCGAGGATGGCGATGGTGCCTTGGTCTTGCATCGGGCTTCCGGGAGCTGGGGGGGATTGGATTCCTGGTGGTGGCTGTCCCGATCATAGCAGGGGTGGGGGCCGGGACCTCCGGGGTCAACCCGCGAGCGCGCCGGCCAAGTTCCTCAGGTGGGCCGCCGGGCCGCCATGGTGTGTTGTAAAGCATCCGGTCCCGTTCCAGGATGAATGATCATGACCGAGACCCGCCTCCTCAGCACCCCCATCACCGGCCGCTACCTGGTGGAGCCGGCCGCGGCGGCCGGGGCTCCCCTCCTGGTCGGCTTCCACGGTTATGGGCAAAAGGCCGAGGAGCTCCTGGAGGACCTGCGGCGCATTCCCGGGGCGGAGGCCTGGACCCTGGTGGCGGTCCAGGCCCTGCACCGCTTCTACCGCTCGAAGACGGGGGAGGTGGTGGGCTCCTGGATGACCCGGATGGACCGGGATCAGGCCATCGCGGACAACGTCATCTATGTCGGCCGCGTTCTGGCCGAAATGCGGGGCCAGCAGGGCGGCGGCAAGCTGGTCTTCGCGGGGTTCTCCCAGGGGGCCGCCATGGTGTGGCGCGCCGCGGCCCGCTGCGGCCCCTGCCACGGCCTCGTCGTCCTGGGTGGCGACCTGCCCGCGGACGTGTCCGGGGGTGGTTCCCCGGACCTGCCGCCCGTGCTCCTGGGTCGGGGGACGGAGGATGAGTTCTACACCGCCGCGCAGCTGGCGCGGGATCTGGCCGCCCTGGAGGCCATGGGCCGCGAGGTCGAGGTGGTCCGCTTTGCGGGCGGCCACGAATGGGGTTCCGGGTTCCTCGAGGCCACGGGCCGGTTCCTGGAGCGGATCCGGGGTGGAAACGAAACGTAGGAGGGAACATGCGGATCCTGGCGTTCAACGGCAGCCCACGGAAATCGTGGAACACGGCCACCTTGCTGGAAAAGGCCCTGGAGGGCGCCGCGGCCCGGGGCGCGGAAACCACCCTCATCCACCTCTACGAGCTCGACTACCAGGGCTGCAAGAGCTGCTTCGCCTGCAAGCTCAAGGGAGGCAAGTCCCACGGCCGGTGCGCCAGCCAGGACGAGCTGACGCCGGTCCTGGCGCAGGTCCTCGAGGCTGATGCCCTCCTGTTCGGTTCCCCGCTCTACTTCTGGGCCATTTCCGGGGAGATGAAGTGCTTCCTGGAGCGCCTGCTGTTTCCCTACTACCGCTATGCCAAGGACGGGGATCCCGCCCCGACCCTGTTCCCGAGGGTGATCCCGACCGGCTTCATCTACACCATGGGCGCGCCGGAGGAGCGGCTGGAGGCGTTTGGCTACGACCGGGCCATCCAGCTCAACGAGATGTTCCTGAAGCGGGTGTTCGGCCGGGCCGAATCCATAGTGAGCAGCGACACCTGGCAGTTCGACGACTACGCCCGGATCGACCAGGACCGGTTCGACGTGGCCCAGAAGGCCGCGCGGCGGGAGACGGTCTTCCCCGAGGATTGTAGGCGGGCCTTCGAGCTGGGGACCCGGCTGGCGGGCGGGGCCTAGGCAGCCCCTGCGGGCGGGCGGCTACCCTTAACGCGTCAACTTGGCGCAGGCCCGCCCTGGGCCGGCTGCGCCGAGCCGCAATGCCAGCAGTCGGTGAACTGGGCTTCGTGGGCCTCGCCGCATTCCGGGCAGGTCCAGCCGGAACCGGGCATCGGCACGGAACCGCCATGGTATCGGGCCAGGATCTTTTCCGCCTGCTCCACCTGCTCCCGCGGCCCGGGGACCCAGACGGAGGGGCGCATCGAGGCGATGGCCGGGGCTCCGTTCACGGCAAACAGGGCTTCGCCGCGCACTTCGGCCTCGATCCCCTGGCTGCGCATAAGGCCCTCGACCAGATGGGCTTCGGTGGGATTCTTGGCGATGAATACTTTGATCATCCGGACCTCAGTGGGGGGCAGCTCCGCCCTGAGCTTGGCAGAAGCGGGTCCGGTTGGAAAACGCCCGGGCGGCCGAGGCCTGATGAGCTGAATTTCCCGCGGCCCGGGCTGATACCATGGGGTCCTTCCACGGGAGGCCACCTTGACGCGGCATATGGGCGCATTCCTTGCGGTCGCGATCGCCTTGGCCGCACCGGCCCTGCGTTCCCAGGCGGCGCTGGACTCCCCGGGGGTCCGCAACTGGGCCTGGGACCAGGTCAAAGCCTGGACCTTCCATCGCAAGGACAACCAGGGGCACGCCATCTGGACGCCGCTGAAGTTCCTCGATCTGACCTACGAGGAGCAGAACGCCCAGCTTCTGGACCGGCTCGCCGGGAACCCCCTGGAGCGGCGCGCGGCGCTGGCGCTGCTCGCGACGCGGCCGATGGAGCAGTGGGTGCGCCCCGGGCTGCGCCGGACCGCCTGCCGGGACGAGGTGGCGGCCTGGGCCTACCGGCATGGATTCAAGCTCGACGGCAAGGATCCCTACGGCTACCTGGAACCCTCGGCCCGGCTGGACCGCCCCTGGACCCAGGGCCTTGGCCTCCATCTGGACGGGCCCTCCTGGCGCTTCCAGTGGATCCCGGCGCCGGCGCTGCTGGCCTTCAAGACGGAGGGCGGGGCTCTGCCCGGGCCCCTGCAGACCGCCCCCGTGCCGACGGTCCTGATGCATTTCAGGCAGCTGCGCCCGGGCCTGGCCCGGCTGCGCGACCTCGCCGGCGGCGAGGAGGGGGTGGTCGACACCCTGGCCCACGGCACCCGCGCGGGCTTCCTGCTGCGCCATCTGGGCCCGTGGCTCAAGGAGGCCCCCGCGGGGCTCGAGCCCCTGGCGGGAAAGGAGGCCTGGGTGCTCCACTACGGCCTCCCCAAGGGCTTCGGCCCGTCGGCGGGGACCCTGGTGTTCCTGCCGGGCGATCTCCCCGCGCGCACCACCCTGGCGCTGGGCCTGCTCAAGCTCAATCCGACCTCCGCCGGGGCGCGCTCGCGCTCCCAGACCTGGGAGGACGGCCGGGGCGGGAAGGCCCAGATCACCCAGGTCCGGGGCTCCGGCGGCGTGCTGCACCTGCTGGCGGTGCCGGAGGGCACCTGGCTCTGCGACCGGGAGGATCCGCTCCGGGCGGTCGCCCTGCCCTGGGCCTTCACCGCCCTGGGTGAGCGCCAGGAGTGGTGCAAGGTGGCCCTGGCGGCCCTGCGCCCCGACACCGACGCCTCCATCTGGATCCTGCCCCGGCTCGGCGCCGGCGCCGCTTTCGAGCGCGCCGCCCTGCGCCGGCGGCTGCTCGGGGTGGACGCGCCGACCTGGGCCAATCCCAGCATCGCCAAGGCCGCGCCCAGGGGCGGCGTGCTGTCGGCCGCCCTCGGCGCGGGCCCGACCGAGGTGCTGCTGAACGCCATCCTGCGCCTGGACCGCGAGGCCCTGCCGACCCTGCCGCCCCTGCCCGACGGCCCCCTGAAAGCCACCCCCGAGCAGCGCCGCGCCTACGACCGGGAGGCGGCCGCCCTGGCCGAGCGCCGGCGCAGCCTGGCCAGCCTGAACACGGATCTGGCCGCCCTCCAGGGCCTGCTGGATCTCCGTGGCGCCGCCTTCCTGTGGAACGGCTGGACGGCGCCGTCCCCCCTGACCCCCGCCCAGCGCGCCATCCTGGCGGATTTCCAGAAGCTGCGCAGGGCCGATCCGGTCAAGGCGGCCCAGCTGGAGCGCCACCGCCGGATCGACGTGTACGGCGGGTTCCTGGAACCCGGCATGAGCCCCGGGATCGCCCTCGCCCTGCCGGTGCTGGCCGGCAAGGGCCCCCAGGCCGAGGAACGGCTGCGCGCGCTCTGGCCGCGCCTGTTCAAGGGGCCGGGCCAGAACCAGGACTACGCCAAGGGCGTCACCCTGCACCGGGTGCTCACCGACCAGGCCTTCCGGCCCAGCTACGCGTTCGCGGCCGACACCCTGGTGGTGGCCACCGACGACGCGGCGGCCCAGGCCATGCTGGCCGGGCTCCTGGGCCAGGCGCCCAGCCTCGCGGACCGCTCCTCCACCGCCTACGGCCGCCTGGAAATGGACGGCCCGCGCGCCGCCAGGGACCTGGAATTCCTGCTGCTGTCCTACCTGCGGGCCAACCAGGAGGGCCGCTACTGGTGGCTGGGCGAGCCCGAGCCCACCGGCGACGACGCCTCCGCCGAGGTGGCGGCCACCTTCGGCCCGTTCCTGGGCGCCCTCCGGGGCCTCGGCCGGCAGGAGCTGGACGTGGATCTCACCGCCGCCGGTTTCGAGGCCCGGCGGCGATGAAGCGCCTGGCCCTTCCCGCCGCGGCCGCGCTGCTGGCCCTGGCCGCGGCCCTCCTGGTGCCCGTGCGGCACCGGGCCCGGGTCGAGCGCGCCCCGGGCAACCCGGTCCAGCACGTGGTCCTGGAGAGCCGCTCCGTGCTCGGCCTGCGCCGCCCGGCTTGGGGAGCCGGGATCGCCGGCGCCGGGGGCTGCTGGGGCGACGCCCGGGCCGGGTTCTTCCTGGCTCCGGCGGCTCCGGTGCGGGTCCAGGTCCGCGCCTGGCCCGGGTTCCAGGCGGAGCTGGACCTGCCCGGGCTGGGCGGCGCCGGAGCCGCGCGCCCGGCCCTGGTGGACCAGGGCGATCTGGACGCCTTCCGCCGGTGGTTCGTGGCCATCCTCGAGCAGCAGCTGGAGGGTCCCAGCCCCGCCTGGGAGCCGGCCCAGCGGGACTGCTCGGGCCTGCTGCGGTTCGCCTTCCGGGAGGCCTGGGGCCCCCACACCGACGGCTGGCGGGACCGGGTCGGCTTCCCCGGCGCGCCCGTGGGCGGGGATCCGGCGCCGCAGCTGGCCGGTCCCTGGCGCCAGGCCTTCCCGACCCCCGACGGCTGGAGCCCCTTCGCCCGGGGCGCCTTCCTGCGCCGCCTGGCCTGCGTCCCGCTGGGCCGGGACACCAACGGGGCCCGGCCGGGCGACCTGATCTTCTTCGCCCGGGGCGGGGCCCACGCCCTGCCCGACCACGCCATGGCCTTCGTGCGCCCGGACGTGGACGGCCAGCCGGTGCTGCTCTACCACACGGGCCCGGAGGGCACCGGCGCCACCCGGAGCGAAGGCGAGGTGCGCCGGGTCCGCCTCGACGAACTGCTGCACCATCCGGACGCCGAATTCCGCCCCACCCCCGAGAACCCGGCCTTCCTCGGCGTCTACCGCTGGAAGATCCTGGCTGAAAGGTCCTGACATGCGCTGGTTGCGAGCGACGCTGATGGTCACCGCGGTCCTGTTCCTGGGCGGCCTCCTCTCCAGTTCCTCCCGGCTCCCGGAGGCCCCCTGGCGCGAGGGCGGCTGGACCGGCGCCTTCGCCGTGCCCCGGCCGACCCTGCCGGGCCAGCCCGCCTCCATCGAAGCCGCCGGGCCGATCCCCACCGGGCTGCGGTTGCGCATCCACCGGGTGGAGGATCCCCAGGCGTTCCTCACCCGGCTGCTGGCCCTGCCCCAGGGCGCCCCGGCCCTGGAAGGCGCCCGGGCCGGCCAGGATCCGCTGGACCTGCTCCGGGAGGCCTTCCTCTGGGGCGGCCGGCGGGCCTTCGTGACCGTCCACCGCACCGCCAGCCGCGCCCTGCGGGATGTGGCCCGGGGCACCGGCGCCCTGCAGCCGCCGGCGCTCGGCGCCAAGGCCCCCCGGGGCGGCGAGGCGGTCCCCCTGGACCGGCTGCCCGGGATCAGCTTCGTCACCGAGCTCGTGCCCCGGGTCACCGAGGAGATCACCAAAGGCCCCGGCCGCCGGGGCCAGGACGACGAGGACAACGCCTACGGCGGCCAGGGCGGCCACCTCAGCCACATCGAACTGCCGCCGCAGTCCGCGGGGGTCTACCTCCTGGAGCTGCTCCGGGGCGACGAGGCCGCCTACGTGCCCTGGCTGGTCACGGACCTGGCCCTGCTGGGCGAGCAGGACGGCACCCGGCTGCGGATCCAGTCGGTCCACGCCCGGGACGGGGCGCTCATGAAGGACGTCACGGGGCGGATCTTCGAGGGGAACCAGGGCCGGGCCCTGGGCTTCGACGGCGACGGCCGCGCCGAGATGCCTGCCGGGCCCGGAGTGCGCCGGGTCGTGCTGGCCCAGGCCGGGCCGAGCTTCGCCCTCCTGGCCATCGAGGGCCAGGGCGGCGCCCAGGTGCGCCAGCGCATCTACGCCTACACGGAACGGCCCCTGTACCGGCCCGGCCAGGAGGTCTTCGTGAAGGCGGTGCTGCGCGCCGTGGACAACGGCGAGAACAAGGTCGACCGCAGCGTCCAGGAGCTCCCCTACACCATCCTCGATCCCGAGGACACCAAGGTGGCCGAGGGCCGGGCCAGGCTGCTCTCGGCCGAGACCGGCACTTTCGCGGCCAGCGCGGTCCTGCCCGGCGCGGGCCGGCTGGGGCTGTACCGGTGGGTCTTCCAGGGCCCCGGCGGGCCGGGCCAAGCGGAATTCAAGGTCGAGCAGTTCGTGAAGCCGGCCTACGCGGTCACGGTCACCACCCCGGCCGCCAAGGTGGGGCTGGGCGACGCCATGACCTTCCAAGTGCAGGCGCGCTATTTCTACGGGGCGGCGGTGCGCAAGGCCAAGGCCGACTGGTTCCTCTACAAGGTGGTGCCCCGGCGCCAGGCCTCCTGGTTCTTCGAGGACGAGGACACCGGGCCCGCGCCGGAGCTGGTGGAGAGCGGGAACCTGACCCTGGACGAGGACGGCGGCGCCAGCAGCCAGGCCTTCAAGGCGGCCGAGGACGGGCTCTACCGCTACGTGGTCAAGGTGACCGACGGCAGCGGCCAGCAGAACTCGGGGTCCGCCCAGGTGCGGGCCTCGGCCGGCGACCTGGTGCTCCTGGTGGGCACGGACCGGAGCGTGGCCCTGCCGGGCCGGCCCTTCAAGGTTACCGCAAGGACCCTGGACCTGGACGGCCACGAGGTCAAGGGGGTGGACATCGCCCTCAAGGCCACCCGGATCGTCGCCGAGAAGGAATCGGGCAACTGGTGGGCGCGGACCTCCGCGCTCCGGCCCGGCGAGGTCCTCGGGACGGCCCGGGGCCCCGAAGCCCAGCTGACCATCCCGGAAGGCGGCCTGTTCCTGGTGGTCGCCGAGGCCCGGGATTCCAAGGGCCGGACGGTGACGGCCCAGTGCATGATCACGGTGGCGGCGGAGGGCACGCCCCTGCCGCCGGTGCCCGATCTGCGGGCGGCGGCCGACAAGGGGGAGTACAAGCCCGGCGAGGTGGCCCGGATCCTCGTGCAGCTGCCGCAGCCGCGGCTGACCCTGCACTGGTCCCTGGAGAACGAGACCCTGGGCCGGCGGGAGAGCCGGAAGGTCGAGGGCACCACCGCCCTGGTCGAAATCCCGGTCACCGCCGCCCTCCAGCCCAACGCCTGGGCGGTCTTCGAGATCGTCGCCGACGGCCGGCGGCAGCTGGCGGAAGTGCCCATCCGCGCGCCCCGGGCCGACCGCCGGCTGCAGGTGGAGGTGCGCACCGACCAGGACGCCTATAGGCCCGGGCAGGCCATGAAGGTGGCGGTCCAGGTGCGGGACGACCAGGGGCGGCCCGCGGCCGCCGACCTCAGCGTCGGCGTGGTCGACGAGGCGATCTACGCCCTCAGCGCCGAGCTGCACCCGGACATCGTGCGGTTCTTCAACCCCAGCCGGCGCCACAACGTCCTGCGCACGGGCTCGACCGAGTGGAGCTTCTGGGACATCCTGCGCCGGCAGCGGCCGGTGTGGAGCCTGCGGCAGACCCGGCGCGGCGAGTTCAAGAGCGACGACGCCGACAAGATCCGCCAGAACTTCAAGGACACGGCCCACTGGGCCCCGTTCCTGGCCGCCGGCAGCGACGGCCGGGCCTCGACCGACCTGGTCCTGCCCGACAACCTCACCGCCTGGCGGGCCACCGCCACCGCCGTCACCGGCGACACCCGGGCCGGGGTGGGCCGGGCCAAGCGGACCTCCTCCAAGCCCCTGCAGGTGAGCCTCACCCTGCCCCGGACCCTGGCCCTGGGCGAGGAGGCCCGGGCCATCACCCAGGTGCGCAACCTCAGCGGCCATCCCATCCACGGCAAAGTCTGGATGGAGGTCGCCAACGGCCGGCTCAAGGGCGTCACCGAAGCGGCCTTCGACCTCCCGGACCAGGGCGAGCACCGCCTGAGCCTGCCCCTGGGCACCGACCGGACCGGCCCGCTCACCGTCACCGCCCACGCCGAGGGCGGCGGCCTCAAGGATGCCGAGCGCCGGAGCGTGGGCGTGCTCGACCCGCTGGTGCCCGCGTCGGTCAGCGGCTACCTGTTCCTCCAGGGCGGCAGCGCCGCAACGGCCATTCCGGCGCCCCCGAACGCGACCGGCGAGGCGAGCCTGGTGGTGACGCCGGTGCGCAGCCTGGAACAGTTGGTGGTGCCCTCCCTGCCCTACCTCATCGGCTACCCCTACGGCTGCGTGGAGCAGACCCTGTCGAGCTTCATGCCGAACCTCCTGGTGGCCGACCTGGTCAAGCGCGGGCAGCTGCCCAGCCTGGACTGGAAGCAGCTGGTGGACCTGGACCGCAACATCCGCGACGGGGTGTTCCGGGTCTACGGCTACCAGCAGGGCAACGGTGGCTGGGGCTGGTACGCGCCGCACGATTTCGGCCAGGACGCCAATCCCCACACCACCGGCTACGCCATCGCCAGTTTCGCGGCCATGCGGAAGCTCGGCTACCCGGTCGACGCCGGCGTCTACAAGCGGGGCACCCAGGCCGCCTTCAACCTGTTCCGGCAATGCGCGCAGCAGGCCGACGCGCGCACCCCCGGCGCGGCGGCGGAGAAGGGCCAGTCCACTGATCCCTGGGGCGACGCCGCCTTCCTGCTGCAGGCCCTGGCCCAGACCGGGGAGCCCATGGCCGGCCTGGTCGACAGCAGCGCCGACAAGGTCCTGAACGGAAAGTGGCCCGGTTCCCACGTGGCCGCCATGACCGCCCTGGCCGCGGTGCTGACCCGCAGCCCGAAAGCCGAGGCCCTGCTCAGCCACCTGGAGCAGGCGGCGGTCAGCCGCGGCGGCCTGGCCCACTGGGACGGCGACCGCCAGGACACCCTCGGCTACGCCTCCGGCGACATCCTGCCCACGGTCATGGCCCTCAAGGCCCTGATCCAGGGCCGGCCCGGGTCGCCGGCGATCCTCCCGGCCCAGGCCTTCCTGGCGACCCGCTACCAGGGCTACGGGTGGTATTCGACCTGGAGCACCTCCCAGGTGCTCGAGCTCGTGCCGCTCCTGGCCCGGACCCGGTCCCTGGAGACCGCCGGCGCGACCCTGCAGGCCTCGGTGGAGGGGGGACCCTCCTGGGACTTCTCCAAGGACCTGGCCCCGGCGCCCCGCCGCTGGGACAGCCGCGAGCCCCGGCCCGGCTACATGCCCATGGCCGCGCCGCGGGCCCTGAAGCTCACGGGGACCGGCCAGGGCGTGCTGGTGTGGACCTACGGCTACCAGGTGCCCGGCAGTTTCGCCGGGGTCGGAACCGGCGAAGCCTCCGGCGCGCTCCGGTTCACGCTCCACCGCGATCTGTGGTCCCTGCGCTCGCCCCAGCAGACCGGCAACGCCCGCCAGGGCTGGGCGCGGACCCCATGGACCGGGAACCTGGAAGTCGGCGACGAGGCCTGGATGGAACTGACGGTGGCGGGCAGCCGCGAGGCGGCCTACACCATCCTGGAGGTTCCCATCCCCGCCGGGCTGAACCCCAACGTGAAGCTCGAGGGATTCGTGCTCGAGGGGCACCCCTTCAGCCAGGACCAGAGCTCCGACGCCTGGTGGAACAAGCCCCGCATCGAGGTCCACCCGGACAAGGTGACCTTCCTGTGGCAGAAGCTCTACCCGTGGGAGGCGCAGAAGGTGCGGATCCTGCTCCGCGCCGGGATGGCCGGGACCTACCGGATCCGCCCGGCCAAGCTCAGCCTGATGTCCAACGAGAGCCTATGGACGACTTGCGACGGCCTGGGAGTCACGGTCAAGGAAGGGGGCTCGCGGTGATCCGGGCCCTGCTGGTCCCGCTCCTGGCCCTGGGCCTCGCGGCCGCGCCACCCGCCGCCGTGCGCGCCTACCGGCCGGATCCCGCCCGCTGGCGGATGGAGGTCGCGCCGGAATTGGGGGGATGGCTTTCCGCCGACACCATCAACCTGAAGATCAAGCTGGTCGACCCCGGGGATCCGGCCCCGCCCAGGGAGAATGCCGATCCCTACGGCATGGAGGGCGAGGATGACGAAGGGGAGGAGGCGGCCCCGAACCGCACCCCCGCGGAATGGAAGGCGCGGTTGAAGGCCCAGCGCCTGGCCCAGGCGGAATATCAGCGCCTGAACGGGTGGCGGGAGCGGAACCTCAGGGTCTGGTTCAACGGCTCCGAGCGGCGCGTCCAGGTGCGGGTCGGCTACACCTGGGAGGAAACCTTCGCGTGCCTGAACGGGGAGAACCGCCTCGAGCTGTTCGAGCCGGATTCCGGGTTGCGGGTGGTCCGCACCTGGTGGGCCGCCGCTGGCCGCAGCCGCCTGCAGGTCGTCCAGATCCACGGCCAGGACGAGGCGCCCGACGGCGGCCTGGTGGTCATCGAGCCCAATGGCGACACCGCCGGCAACTGGCGCAAGACGCCCTCCGGGGGCGTCTGCGGCTGGAACAGCTACACCCACGCCAACCCGCCCGCGGGGACCTACACCCTGCGCTGGACCGGCGCCCGGCGCTATGGATCGCCCGCCACGGTGATGGTGGAGGCCACCCTCGACGGCGGCACGGAGAGGGAACGGAAGTGGCGGTTCTCGCACCTGATGATCCCAGGCGCCGGGCCCGCCACCCTGGGCACGGTGGACGTGGAGGACTGAACCCGATGCGCACCGCGCTGGCCGCCATCCTGCTGCTCTGCCCCGCCCGGGGCCAGTCCCCGGTCTTCTGGAGCCCCGCCCCGGACGAGGGCCGGCTGGAGCTGCCGGACTCCCTGGGGGGCTGGGCCGGGAACGGCCCGGACCGGGTCACCCTGCGGATCCGCGCCGACGCCGATCCCCGGCCCCGGAAGGACCCGGGTGAGGAATGGTGGGAGTCCTACCAGCGGCGGCGCCGGGAACGGGAGGAGGCCATCCTGCAGCGGGTCAAGCTGCGCATGCCCGGGGAGGCCGAGGCCGACTGGACCCTGCTGCCCCTGGTCGCATGGCAGGAGGAGCCGGCGATCCCGGAGCCGGTGCCGGCCGCGCGGCGCCGGGAGGTCGCCTTCCTGGCCCGGTACGCCCAGGTGCGCCGCCAGGTCGAAGAGGAACTGGAACGGGCCGAAGCGGCCCGGTCCCGCATCCTCCGGGTCTGGTTCAACGGGCGCCCCTCCGACCTGAGGGCGGAACTGAACGAGGACCGGCATATCTATCTGGAACCCCGGGCCGGGGAGAACCGCCTGGAGGTGCTGGATCCGGCCACGGGCCGGCGGGAGGTGCGCACCTGGTGGAGCGGCGCCGCCGCGGCCCCGCGCCTGCAGGTGCGGGCGGACGGAGATGCCGATTTCAAGGTCCTGGAGCCCGACGGCAGACTGTCCCGCCTTTCCAGCCAGTTCCTCCGGGCCAACCCCGCGCCGGGCACCTACACCGTGTTCTGGAGCGGCTACGAGGCCTCGGGCCACACCTGGTGGCGGCCCGAGGAGGCCGCGCCGTTGACGGTGTCGGTGGAGGTCACGCTCGATGCGGGCACCGACCGGGAACGCCGGGTCCGGCTCGGCCAGCTGTGCCTGCCGGGGACCGGCGAACGGGTGCTGGGGACCTTCGATGTGGAGGACTAGCCTGGCCCTGATCCTGCTGGCCGCCACGGCGCTGGGCGGGGAGCCCCGGCTCCTGCCGGGGGAGGGGCTGGCGGTGGCCTGCGCCGGGGAGACCCGGGCCTACGGCGAGGCCGGGCGCGAGGCGCCCATGGGCAGCCTGGCCAAGCTGGTCTGGCTGCAGCGGGAGGGCCGGACCTGGGAGGCCGGTGGAGTGGCCTTCGCGTGCCGGGGGCGGTGGCGGCAGTGGACGTGCTGGGACCCGGCCGGGCATGGCCGGGTGGACCTGGAGAAGGCGGTCCAGGTGAGCTGCAATCTGGCCTTCCTGGCCTGGGCGGGCGAGAGCCTCGAGGCGCGCCGGCGGAACCAGGGGGAGAGCGCCGCCCGGGCCGGCCTGGAGGTGGATTTCGGCCCCTTCCTGGGGGCCCGGCTCGGGCCCGGCGAGGCCCTGCCCGACCTCTCCGGCGCCTGGGTGGGCGACGGCGACCTGCTGCGCACCAGCCCGGTGGCATTTCTCGGGTGGCTCGCGGACCCGGCGCGGGCGGCCCTGCGCGCGCAGTGCGCGCGCCTGCTCAGGGACCGGGACGGCTGGTGGGTGAAGACCGGCACCGCGCGGGTGCCGGGGGATCCCGCGGCGACCTGCGCCTGGGCGGCCGGCGGCAACGGCGAAACCCTGGCCGTGCTGCGCCTTCCCCGCGGCAAGGGCAAGCGGGAGGGGCTGGCGCGCTTCCGCGCCCTCCTGGAGGGGCCGGGACCATGCTCGCCGCGGCCCTGATCGTCCTGGCGCCGCCCGTCTTCTCCGGCGACCCGGAGGCCGCCCCGCGGCTGGAGGCGCCGCTGCGCGCCGCGCTCGCGGCCACGGAGGGCTACGGAACCTGGCCCGCGGGCCCCTGGAAGGTGCGGCTGCACCCGGACGCCGCCAGCTTCGAGCGGGCGACGGCGGCCCCTCCGGGCCGGGCGGCCCTGTGGCTCGGCGGCGTGCTCCACCTCCGGCCCTGGGAGCAGCTGCGGCGCCGGGACCTGGGCGCGGTCCTGCGCCACGAGGCGGTCCACCGCCGGCTGGCGGCCGCCGGCCTCCCGCGCTGGGAGGAGGAGGCCCGCTGCCTCCACGCGGAAACCCACGCGGGGCCCCCCGCGGCCTGGCCGCCGCCGCCGCTTCCGGACGTTCGCGCGCGGCTGGACCGGGCCCTGGCCTCCGGCACCAACGCGAGCCAGGGCTGGGCCTACAAGTCCCTCCGGGCCTGGCTGGCGGGAGCGGCCCTGCCGGCCACGCCCGAGGCTCCGCCGGACCGCGCCGGGCCCTGGCAGGACGAGGCGCGGGTCCCGCCCCAGGTCCTCGTGCGTTGGCAGCCCGAACGGCTTCCGGCCGAACTGGCGGTCAATGGCCGCAGCCTCCGGCGGGGGGTCGCCTACACCTTCCGGAACGGCGCCCGGTTCGGCCCGGGCGGGCCCGTATCCAGCCTGCCCGGCCAGGTCGAAGTGCGGCCCCTGCGGCGGGGCTGGGCCCTGGTCTGGACTACGGACCCGCTAACTTGGGCCGCGGCCGCGACGGCGGGGGAACTGGGCGAGGACAGCCCGGAGGAGGCGCGCCGAGCCCTGGCCGCGGTGCTCCTCGCCTGGCTCGGCGCCCACCCCGCCGGCAACCATCCGGACGGCTCCCTTTGCCCCTCCACCCACTGCGCCGTGGTGCGGGCGGGACCCGCCGCCGCCACCCTGGCGGCCGCGGCCTCGGCCCCACGCGCGGACCCCGGGTGGGTCTGGTTCTGCGCCTCCAACGGCGGTGCGCCGCTGTCCCCGCGCCAGGTCTGGGGCGGTGGCCCAGCGGAGGCACCTCCCGGCCAGGCGGTCCCCGGCGATCCCTGGGCCGGCTGGACCCGCACCCTCAGCGCCGCCCAGGTGCAGTTCCTGAAGCGGACCGTGCCCCCGGGCCTCAAGCCCGGCCAATCGGGGATCTCGTTCGGCGCGAGCGGCCCCTACGCGGTGGAGCGCCTGCGCCTGGCCGCGGGCCAGGCCTTCGGCTGGACCCTCTGGCCCGGCAACGCCTGCAGTTGCGAGGTGGGCGCGGACGGTTCGGCGCGGCTCACGGGCCATGGCTGGGGCCACAACGTCGGCCTGTGCCTGGCCACCGCCCGCGCCCAGGCTCTGCAGGGCATGGCGGCGGAGGAGATCCTGCGCGCGGCCTTCGTGGTCAGCGCCGCACCTCCACCTGGGCCATCTTCTCGTAATAATTGACCAGGCTGCCGTGGTCCAGGTCGCCCTTCCCGTCCACCTTCAGGGCCTGCATCATCTCCATGACGGCGGCGGTGAGCGGCAGGGGCACGCCCAGCTCGTGGGAGGTCTCCAGCACGTTGGCCAGGTCCTTGATGTGCAGGTTGATGCGGAAGCCCGGGGCGAACTTGCGGTCCAGCACCAGGGGAGCCTTGGCGTCCAGGACGGTGCTGCCGGCGAGGCCGCCGCGGATCGCCTGGTAGACCAGTTCCGGCTCCACCCCGGCCTTGGTGGCCAGGACCAGGGCCTCGGACATGGCGGCGATGTTGAGGGCGACGATGACCTGGTTGGCCAGCTTGGTGACGTTGCCGGCGCCCAGGTCCCCGGTGCGCACCACCGAGGCCCCCATGGCCTTCAGGACCGGCAGGCAGGCCTCGAAGACGGCCGGGGCGCCGCCGACCATGATGGACAGGGTGCCGTCGATGGCCTTGGGCTGGCCGCCGCTGACCGGGGCGTCGAGCATGTCCACGCCGGCCTCGGCGAGCCGGGCTCCGAGCTCCCGGCTCACCAGCGGGGCGATGGAACTCATGTCGATGAGCACGGTGCCCCTGCGGGCGCCCTGGAGGATGCCGTCGGGCCCCAGCACGACCTCCTTCACCTGCGGGGAATTGGGCAGCATGGTGATGATGAGCTGGGTGCGTTCCGCCACCTCGCGGGGGGTCGCCACGACTTCGGCGCCCAGGGCCCCGGCCTCCTCGGCGGCGGCCGGGTTCCGGTCCAGGACCACGAGCTGGTGGCCCGCCTTCATCAGGTTCCGGCTCATGGGCCGGCCCATGATCCCCAGGCCGATGAATCCGATCTTCATGGGTGACCTCCGTTTGGTGGGTTCAACGTTTCAGTCCCATCGCCTCGATCCAGGCCAGGGACGACCGGGTATCGGGGCTGGGGATGTATTCCAGGCCGACATGGCCGGCGTAGCCGAGGCGGTCCAGTTCCCCGAACAGGAAGGGGAAGTTGATCTCGCCCGTGCCGGGCTGATGCCGGCCGGGGTTGTCGGCGATCTGCACATGGCCGATGCGGGCCAGGTTGCGGCGGAGCGTCCCCGCCAGTTCGCCCTCCTCGCGCTGGGCGTGGTAGACGTCGAACTGGAGGAAGGTGTTGGGCTCGCCGACCTGGTCGAGCAGCGCGAGGGCACGGTCCGTGCGGTTCAGCAGGAACAGGGGCATGTCGAAATGGTTGATGGGCTCCACCAGCAGCCGCAGGCCGCGCGCCCCGAGGGCCCGGGCGGCGAACCTGAGGTTGGACACGAGGGTCTCCCACTGGCTGCCCTCCTCGACCCCGGGCAGGCGCAGCCCAGCCAGGCAGTTCAGCTGGCCGACGCCCAGCGCCAGGGCGTAGTCGATGGCCCGGCCGACCCCCGCCTGGAACTCCCCGGTCCGGTCCGGGTGGGAGGCGATGCCGCGCTCGCCCTTGGCCCAATCGCCGCAGGGGAGGTTGAACAGCACCTGCCGGAGGCCGTGGTCGGCCAGCAGGCGCTGCAGGTCGCCGGCGGGGTACTCGTAGGGGAACAGGTATTCCACCGCCGTGAACCCCGCCGCCTTGGCCTGGGCGAACCGCTCCAGGAAGGGAACCTCGTTGAAAAGCATGGTGAGATTGGCGGCAAAGGCGGGCACGATCAACCTCCTGGCAGGACCGGCCTGCCTCGGCGCCAAGCGACTTCGGGATGGCATCCCCATTCTGCACCCGCCGTCCCGCCGGCGGCAAACCCCACGAACAGGTCAATGCGAAGATCCGCACCCCAAGAAAATCCGGGCCCCTCTGTCAAACTGGAGGGCCACCCGGCCGCGGAGGATCCCATGGGCAAGGCCTTGCTGATCATCGATATCCAGAACGACTACTTTCCGGGGGGCGGGTTCCCCCTGTGGAACCCCGAGGCGGTCCTGGAGACCCTGGTCCAGGCCGCGGACCGGGCCCGGGCCCAGGGCGTGCCGGTGATCCTGGTCCAGCACGTCGCCAAGGGCCCCTCGCCCTTCTTCAACGCCGGCACGCCCGGGGTCGAGCTCCACCCCCGCATCCGCGCGGCCGCGCCCGAGGCCCCGGTGGTGGTGAAGGGCTTCGCCGACAGCTTCCACCAGACCACCCTGGAGGCCACCCTGCAGGAACTGGGCGCCACCGAGCTGCTGGTGGCCGGGATGATGACCCAGAACTGCGTGACCCACACCGCCATCTCCAAGGCGGCGGAGAAGTACGACGTGACCGTCCTGAAGGACGCCTGCACCACCGTGACTGAGCTCCTCCACCTCATCGCCGTCGGCGGCATGTCCACCCGGGTGAAGCTGGCGGCGGCCGCGGAGGTGCTGTAGCCGCTCAGGCCGGCCCGATCCAGCGCACCCCCGAAGGGGTCCGGATCCGCGCCGCCAGGGCGGGGACCGCACCGGCCGTGACCTGAACCTCGCCACCGAGTCCCAGCGCCTTGAGCACGGCCCGGAGCCGGGCCGGATCCGGGTGCCGGGCCTCCAGGCCTTCCAGGACGCAGCCACGGTCCACCAGCGTTTCGGCAGGATGGCCCGGGGACTCCCACTGGATGAGCGCGGGCGCGAGGCCGTCCAGGGGCATGGTCCCGTCCGGCGGGACCGTCAGGCGCCAGCGCAGGTCGCCCCGGGTCATGGCCTCGACCACCCCCAGTGGTTCCGGGACGCCGGCCGCCGCGGCCTCGATGGTGGCGGTCCGTGCCACCCAGGTGGCCAGCCGGGGCGCGGCGTTCGGAGCCAGGCCGTCCAGGCCGAACCAGCGCGGCCGCCCGGGTCCTGCGGCGGCGGGATCGACCGCGATCACCTCCAGGTAGGTTGAAGCACTCAGGCGGAGCAGCAGGTTGTGGGTGCCCATGCGCGGGTGCTCGCCGCCGCGCTGGAGGGGCACGCCCAGGGCGCGGGTCACGAATTCCGCCCCCGACGCCAGGGTCGGGGCGGTGAGGACCAGGTGGTCGATGGCGCTGGGGACCATGGGGGCTCCGGGGCGACTGCCCATGGCAGGCTACCACCGCGAGGTCACTCCTGGGCCTTGGGCCCCGCGAGGTGCTATTTTGGGGCGGAGGAGCGGCCATGGAACTGCGAAGGGCGACACGGGAGGATGTGACGGCGGTGATGGCGCTGGTGCGGCGCGTGGTCCCCCTGATGCGGGCCTCCGGCAACCTCCAGTGGGACGACGCCTACCCGAACCCCGAGGTGTTCGGCCGGGACGTGGCGCAGGGCCAGCTCTGGCTGGCCGAGCTCGACGGCGGGCTGGCCGGGATCGCCGCCATCACCACCGACCAGGAGCCCGAATACGCGGAGGTGGGCTGGGACCTCTCGGAAACGGCCATCGTGGTCCACCGGCTGGCGGTGGATCCCGCCTTCCAGGGCCGGGGCGTCGCGGCGGCGCTGATGGCCCAGGCCGAGGTGGAGGCCCGGGACCGGGGCATCGCCGTGCTGCGCCTGGACACCAACACCAACAACGAGGCCACCCAGAGGCTGTTCCCGAAGCTGGGCTACGCCTTCGCCGGGGAGATCGGGCTGGGCTTCCGGCCGGGGCTGCGGTTCCGCTGCTACGAGAAACGGCTGGGCTGAGGGGCGGCCCGGACTAGCCGTCCTGGCCCGGCTTGAAGGTCCTGGCCTTGGAAAGTGCGCCCATGAGCAGGGCCCGCTGTTCCGGATTGAAGGTCCGGATCTGGGGGGCGGCGGGCTTGCGGGCTGCGGCCTCCGGGTCGGGGCGGGCCGGCTCGGCCCCGGCCGGCCTGGCGATGGCGTTCTCGATCACGATCAGGCGCAGCCGGGCCCGTGAGTATGCGGCATAGGCCAGCCGGGCGCCAAGCGGGTGGGGGTAGGCCGGGGCCAGGTAGATGACCACGTCCGCCTCCAGGCCCTTGAACCCGTGCACGGTGCCGGCGCGCACATGCCCGGCCTTGTCCTCCTCCCACCAGTCGGGGATCGTGTTCAGGCACCAGGGGCCCAGGCGCTGGCCATCCCGCAGGCCGATCCTAGCGAGCCGATGCGGCGACAGGATCAGGACCTGCTCCGGCCGCACCCCCTCGGCCGCGAGTGCCGTGAGCTGCCCGGCCAGGTCCGCCTGCCAGCGGCCCGGGGCGCTCGCCACGCGGCGGACGGCGCCGTCGTCTGGCTGGGGGCTGGGCATTTCCCAGCCGCAGGCCGGATAGGCGAGGCACACCTCCCGGCGGATGGCCGGGTGCTGGCGCAGGTTGAGGTCGAGCCGCCAGGGCATGCCCAGGTCGTGGCGCACTTCCCGGTACAGGTTCTGGCTGGGATCCTCCACCAGCAGGACCGGGTCGGCGAGCGGGTCGCGCAGGAGGCGGCGGGCCAGGTCCACCCAGGCCGGCTCGAGATCCTGGGCCTCGTCGACCACCAGGGCGTCCCAGCCCTCCAGCGGGCTGAACCCCGGCTCCTCCATCAGCGCGGCGAGCGCCGCCGGCAGGTCGGTGTTGTAGAAGGCGCTGTCGTCGACACTCTCGGGCAGCCGCCCGGCATGCTGGACGTGGTTGTAGGCCAGATCGTGGAAGGTGCTCACCAGCGCCCGCCCCTCCCGCTCCAGATCGGCCAGTTCGCACTGGGTGGCGTAGACGATCGCCTTGTTGAAGGCCAGCACCAGCACCCGCCGGCCCGCCGCCGCCCACAGGCGGGTCACCATCCGGGCCAGGAGCGATTTCCCCGAACCCGGCGCGCCTTCCAGGTGGTATCGCCCCCGGCTGAAATTCTGGGCCAGGTGGGTCAGCAGCGGTCCGCTGCGGGTCTCCTGGAGCCGCCCCTCGGCCTCCAGCAGGAGCGCCAGGGGCGGCGGGGCCATGAGCTGCGGGCGCATGGCGGCCAGGATCCGGTCGCAGGTCTCCTTGCGCACCTCGTGCTCCAGGGCCGCGGGGGTCAGGCGCCATTCCGCCCAGGGGGAGCCGCCGGCCACCGCCTCCCGCAAGGCCAGGAAGACATCGCGCAGCTTGTCGTGGCTCAGGACGCGGCAGGCCGGGAGGCTCGGGCCGAGCCCCTGGCCCGGCTGCACCGGCAGGAACGGGACGGCGAGCACCCGGGTGATCTCGGGAAGGAACCCGACCCCCGCCGCCTTGAGGAAGCGCCGGAGGGCGTACTGCTGGGCCAGGAGCTGCTCTCCGGGGTGTTCGATCGGCTCGCCCCGGCGGAACCACTGCTCCCCTTCCGGCGCGACGTCCCTGCCCTTGGTCTCGATGATCACCAGGCCGAGCTCCGGGTGCATGACGAGGAAATCGATCTCCCGGTCCCGGTTCCGGGTCTCGTCCAGGATCTGCAGGCGCACGAACACGTGGGCCGAGGGCGGCAGGGTGCGCAGGGCGTTGAGGACCACCTGCTCGCTGAACAGGTCGGGCGGAATCGTGGGCGGATCGGGATGCAGGATCGGCATGGCGGGTCTCTGGAAGGAGTATCCTTCATGGCAGAGAGGACCCTCCGGACACGGGAATGGGCCACTCGAGGAGATCGCCCTTGGGCCCCATGCTACCCGGAACCCGTGCCTGGATTGAGCAGCATTACCGTGAGGCGGGGCTGGCCCTGCCGGAATTCCGCTGGGTCCAGCGGCACGATCCCAGGGCCGCGGCCGATCCGGAAAGCGGTGCCCTGCTCCTGGAGGATCGCGAGCTCCGCCAGTTCCTGCTCCTGCTGGAACTCGCGGGCGTGGAGGCTCCGGAGGCGATGGCCGCGCGGGTCCGCAAGGACCTCGAGGCCGCCTGGGCCCTGCGTTCCGCCTGCCTTCCCGGGGAAGGGCCCGGGCTCCCGGGTGGCGAGGCGGCGTGGCATGTGCGGATCCATTGGCTCGGCGCCCACGGGCAGGCGGGAGCCTGGCGCGCCGCCATCCTCCACGCCCGGCAAAGCGGCTCCATGCTGGACGAGATCCCGGTCGACGCGGCCTTCCCCGGCGAAGGGGAGCCGCTGGCCCGGTGCCTGGATCGCGCCGGTTTCCCGGGCCTGCTCCTGACCACCCGCGGCGTGTTCCGCAAGGATGCCCGGGGCGCGGAGCTCTGGGCCAGCGCCGATCAGCGGGTGCGGGAGGCGCTGGCGGGCCTGGAGGCCGCCTTCCCGACCCGCCGGGCCCGGGAGATCGCCCGGGAGCTGGTGGCGCTGGCCCAGGCCGAGGCCCCGGCGGCGCCGCCGCCCGGGCCGGTCCAGCGGATGCGCCGGCTGGCGGTCCGCGAGGTCCGCGGGGTGCGCAGCCTGACGGTGGAGCCCTGGCCCGGGCAGCGGCCGGTCCAGGCCTGGGTCCTGAGCGGACCCAACGGCAGCGGGAAATCCAGCCTCGCCGAAGCGGTCTCCCTGAAGGCCTTCGGCGCCAGCGCGGGGCTGTGCGCCTACCTGCGCGATCCGGACGTCTCCAAGGGGCGTAATCCCGCGGGCTACCTCGCCCACTATGTGGCCCCGCTGGGCGGCGGCGCGCCCGGGTGCGGGTTCGCCGGCGAGGCCACCCCGTTCACGTTGGCTCCGGACCTGCCGTCGGCCCTGGAGGCCCTGGACGAGGCGGACGGGACCCTGGCCGCCCAGGGCGGGCCCGCGGGCTTCCTGGATATCCCCGGGGACGGGCTGGGGGCCCGGATGGCGAGGAGCTTCTCGGCCCTGGCGACCCGGCTGGGCGCCCATGTGGAGGCCGGCCGGCAGGCCGCGGCGGAGGCGCGCACGGCCCTGGCCCGCCGGCACGGGATCAGCGCCGGCACCCGCCTGCTGGCCACCTTCCAGGACCGCATCGCCCGGAACCTCCTGGCCGCGGCCTTGCCGCCCCTGCCGCAACCGGCGGCCGAGTTCCTGGCCTGCCGCGCCGCCCTGCCCGGCGGCGAGGGGGCCGCCGCCCTGCTGGAAGCCTGGAACCCGGGCCGCAGGCTGGACGGGACCGTGGCCTTCATCCTGCTGAAGGACCACCGGGACGCGCCGGACCTGGAGGCGGCGCTGCGGCCCCTGTTCGAGGAGCAGGAAGCCGTCGGCCGGACCCTGGCGGCGCAGCTCGCGGGCTTCCGGGCCCAGGTGGAGGGCCTGCCGGCGCCGCCGCCGGGCCTGGCGTCCCAGGCGGCCTTCTGGGCCGAGTGGCTGGGCCGCGAACCGGGGCCCCCGGCCGCCCCGGCGCCGGAGGCCGCCTCACCCGAACTGGCCCCCCTGCTGGCGGAACGGGCCGCCGTCGTGGAGGAGGGCAAGCGGACCCGGCCGCTGCATGACCACCTGGAGGCCACCCTGGCCTTCCTCCGCGGCCACTGGCGGGATCACGCCCAGGACTGCCCCACCTGCGGATCCCGGCTGCAGGCCCCGGTGGAGGCGACCGTGGCCGGGCTCCTGGCCACGGAACAGGCCCGGCTGGCCGGGCAGCGGGAACGCTACGCTGCGCTCACCGCCCGGATCCGGGAGCTGGAACAGCGCCCCACCGACCCCACCGGCCAGGCCTGCCCGGTGAGCGCGGAAACGCGGCGCTATCTGCAGACCTCCGTGACCACCCTCCTGGGGCCGGAGCCGGCCGAGGCCCTGCTCCGGGTCCCGGCCACCCGCGCCGCCCTGGTCAAGCTTCTGGGCTGGGTGGAGAACCCGGCTCCCGCGGACGTCATCGCACCCGCCGCCGGGGCCGCGGCCTGCGCCCAGGCCATCGCCGCGGCCTGGCGGGAGGCGGCCGAGGCCCTGGCCGAACCGGACGCCTGGGACCTCGTCGCCAAGGAACTGACCCGGCGCCTGGCCGAGGTGGTGGCCCGGCACCTGCCGGCGACCCTGGAGGCCCTTTGGCGGGAACTGGCGGCGTGCCTGTCGCCGGCGCCCTGGCTGCTGCCCGCGCCGCCGCGGTTCCAGGCCCGGACCCTGCGCGGCGCCAACCGGGTGGAGGTCGTGATGGAGACCGGCGACGGGGAGCCGCGCCTGGCCCGGCATCTGCTCAACGATGCCCAGCGCAACACCCTCGGCCTGGCCTGGAGCTTCTGCCAGCACCTGGCCCGGGCCCGGTTCCGGCATGCCTGGATGCTCCTGGACGACCCGGCCCAGGACATGGACCAGCCGGCCTTCCGGGCCCTGTGCCGGTTCCTGGCCGCGCTGCTGGGGCTCTACGAGGCCGCCGGCCTGCCGTTCACCCTGATCCTGCTCCTCAACCAGGAGGACCGGGCCATGGACGCGGCCCGGGAGACCGGCCAGGGGCTGATCCTGCTGGGTTGGACCGGCCGCCAGGAGGACGCCACCCTGCGCCGGATCGAGCTGTTCGGGGAGGGCGTCCGGAGCCCGCAGCCGGCGGACCTGTTCGCCCAGTCGGCGAGTTGAGGGCCTAGCCTTCGGACAGGGTCTCGACCCCCTCGGCCGGCCCTTCGGGATCGGCCAGGAGGCTGGCCGGCAGGGTCTTGGCGGTCTTGGCCCCGAGGATCTTCAGCTGGTCCACATGGAAGACCAGGTTGCCCCTGCCTTCGGTCAGCTTGCGCATGGCCTCGTCGTAGGCGTCCCGGGAATTCCCCAGGTGCCGGCCGATCTCCCCCAGGTCCTTCGCCAGCCCGCAGAACTTGTCGTACAGGAGCCCGGCCCGGGAGGCGATCTGCTCGGCGTTCTTGTTGCGCCGCTCGACCTTCCAGACGTTGGCGACGGTGCGGAGGGCGATCATCAGGGTCGTGGGGGTGGCGATCGCCACGTTGCATTCCGCCGCGACCGAGGTCAGCTCCGCATCGGCCTGGATGGCCACGGCGAGCGCCCCTTCGATGGGGATGAACATCAGGACGTAGTCCAGCCGGCTGCCCGCGGCCAAGTGGTATTCCTTGGCCCCCAGCTCGCGGATGTGGGCCTTGATCGACTGCAGGTGGCGGATGAGCGCGGCCGCCCGTTCCGGCTCCGAGCCGGCGTTGACGTAGGCCTCGAAGGCGGTGAGGGAGACCTTGCTGTCGATGATGATCTTCTCGCCGGCGGGAAGGTTGACGATGACATCGGGGCGGACCCGGGTGCCGTCCTCGGCGGTATGGCTCTCCTGGGTCAGGAACTCCTCGCCCTCCCTCAGGCCGGACTTCTCGAGGATCGTGGCCAGGATCATCTCCCCCCAGGCGCCCTGGACCTGGGCCTCGCCCTTGAGGGCGCGGGTCAGGTTCTGGGTCTCGCTGGACATCACGGCGCTGCTCTCGACCAGGCCGCGGATCTGCTCGGCCAGCGTGTTGCGGTCGAGCAGGGTCTCGGTATGGGCATCCTGGAGAGCCTTCTGGAATTCGCCCATCCGCTCCCGGAGGGGCTTGAGCAGGCCATCGATCTGCTCGGAGTTCTGCCGGGAGAAGGTCTCCCCGTGGCGGGCCATGACCTCCTCCGCCAGGACCTTGAACCGGTTGGTCATCTCCTCCCGCGCCTTGGTCAGCAGATCCAGCTTCTCCTCCGCCTGGCGGCGCTCCTGTTCAAGGGTCTCGGCCAGCGTCGCCCGCTGCGCTTCCAGGTCCGCCTTGGCCTGCATCTGGGTTTCCAGGCGCGCCTGCAGGGCCTTGAGCTCCGCGCCCAGCTTGTCCAGGTCCAGTCTCAGGTTCTTGTCGGATTCCTGCAGGCGGCGCCCCGCTTCGAGGGCGGTCGCGAGCTTGACCTCCAGGTCCAGCGCCCCTTCCCGGGCCAGATCCAGGGACTTCCTGCAATCCAGAACCTCCCTTTCGAGCACGGGGACGCGAGAGGCCTTCTCGGCCTCGCCCGCCAGGCGCCGCTCCGCATCGGCCAGGTCCCGGCGGGCCTGCTCGAGTTCGCGGTCCTTCTGGTCCAGGGCCGGCGTCGGTTTCGCGCCCAGCCGCAGGAGAATCAGGACCAGCAGCACGGCGATCAGCCCCACCGCGGCCAGGATGAAGAGGGTGAATCCGTTCATGGCATTCCTCCAGGCATTGCAGGTCCCAGGCGTTCCGCCAGGCCGGAATCCCGGAGCGACGGATTTCCCGAGGCGAACGGGATCCGCTCCCGCTCGGCCAGCAGGAGCACCGATTTCCGGGCCCGGGTCAGTCCGGTGTAGAGCAGCTCCCGGGTGAGGGCCTTGTGGTTGCTCCGGGGCAGGACGATGGCGACCCGGTCGTATTCGGAGCCCTGGGCCTTGTGGATGGTCATGGCGTAGGCGTGGACCAGCTGGTGCTTGAGGGGCTCCAGGGGGAAGGGGACGAAGCCGTTGATCTTGGGGAACACGGCGGCCTGGCGCAGCTGGTCGCCGAAGCGGACCTTCAGGACCAGGCCCTGATCGCCGTTGAAGAGCTCCCGGCGGTAGTCGTTGGCGGTCATCAGCACGGGCTCCCCGGCGAAGAACGGGGTGGCGCCGCGCAGGCCCTCCCCGGTGACCGGCGCCATCCAGCCGTGGAGCAGCTCGTTGATCCCGTCCACCCCCCGGAAGCCGGCGGCGTCGCGCAGGGCGCAGAGGATGCGGAACTGGTCGAAATGGCCGAACAGGGTCCGGAGCACGGCCACGTCCTCCGCCGGCCAGGTTCCCCCGGCCCAGGTGAAGGCGTGCCCGGCCAGGGCCCTGAAGCCCGGGAGCCCGGTCACCGCCCGCTCGAACCAGAGCTTGAGGAAGGCCGCCATCCCCACCTGGTCCGGCTCCATCAGTTCCACCTGGCGCCAGGCCAGGTCGCCCAGGCCGGTCCGAACGTGGATAGGCTGCGGGCCCGCCCAGAACTGGGCCGGGAGATGGTCCCGCACGGCCCGGGCCACGGACAGGATGTTCAGGCCGTCGGGATCGGATTCCCGCATGCGGTAGCTCTCGGTCAGCACCACTCGGTTGGCCTCCAGCCGGTCGACCAGGTCCCGGAAGGCGCAGCCGGCCTCCACACTGGGCAGCTGGAAGGCGTCGCCGAGCAGGATCAGCCGGGCCCCGGGGGCGAGGGCGCCGACCAGCCGGCAGAGCTGCTCCTGGCTGATCATGCTGGATTCGTCGACGATCAGGACCTTGCAGGGGAGCGGATTGCCCGGGCCGTGGCGGAACCGGCCGGTGGCCGGATGCCAGGCCAGCAGCCGGTGCAGGGTCACCGGTTCGGGCCTGGCCCGGATCAGGTCCGCCTCCACGGCCTCGACGACCCGCAGGTGCTCGAGGGAATTGCGGATGGCCTCGCCCATGCGCTGGGCGGCCTTGCCGGTGGGCGCGGCCAGGGCGATGTCCTCCAGGCGCAGCCCAGGCTGGCGCAGGAGGGCCCGGAGCATGGCGATCACGATGGAGGTCTTGCCGGAGCCGGGGCCGCCGGTGACCAGGGTCAGGGCGCCGCCCAGCGCCTTGTCCACGGCGATCCGCTGCTGGGCGTTCAGGGCGAAGGGATCGGTGTAGATGGCCGCGGCCACGGGGGCGGCCTCGAGGCGGACGGTGCCGGCCAGTTCCAGGACCCGCGCGGCCAGATCCTCCTCATGGCCGAGCAGGCGCTGGGCGTAGAGCCAGGCGCCGGCCAGGATCAGGGGCCGGGAGTCCCCGGGGGCGCCCACCAGGCCCGGCGCGTCCCGCTCGAGGCAGGCCTTCACGTCCAGGTCCTCCAGTCCGAAGGCCTGGAACACCAGCTTGGCGGCGCTGCCGTCCGCGGGCGTCAGGGCCATGCGGGTGTGGCCCTGGCCCAGGGTCGACTGGAGGGCGAGGGCGATGGCGAACAGGCGGTCCCGCCCGGCCCGGTCCAGCCCGGGGGCCAGGCCGCTCAGCTCCCAGGCCAGGATGAGGGCCGAGGCGTCCTGGTTCAGGTCCAGGATCTGGTCGATCACCCGCCCCGGGAAGCGGGCCCGGTCCCGGTGCAGGTCGAGGATGGCCCGGAGATCGTCAGGCATCGCGCTCACCCCCGGCATGGATCGGGATCCATTGTTCGGGATGGAGGGCGTCCAGCCGCGCCTCCCAGTCCCGCAGCTCCGCCCAGGTGGGGCGCAGGGTCCACACGCCGCCCTCGGGCAGCCCGCGCAGGAAGACGTAGACGATGCCGCCGAAGGCCTGCTCGTAGTGGGCGGCATCCCCGATGCCCAGGAACCGGCAGGCGGTGACGGCATAGATCATCACCTGCAGGAGATAGTGCTCGCGCACCGCCGCGTCCAGGGCGGCCGGAGCGAAATCGTCCAGGCGGTTGGTCTTCCAGTCCAGGACGTAGGCGCGCCCGCCGGACCTGAACAGCACGTCGATCGAGCCGTTGAGGAAATCCGCCCGGCCTGGATAGGGGGTGAGGAAATCCAGCTCCCGAAGCAGTTCCTCGGCCTCGGCGAGGACGACCGTGCCGCCCCCGGGCAGGGCCAGGGGCAGGGCCATGGCGCAGTGGACCCAGCGCAGCGCCTCCCGGCGCTGCGCCGGGGCCAGGCCCTCGGCGAGGGCGGCGGTGGCGGGCAGGGCCAGCCAGGCTTCGAAATCGAGGCCCGCGAAGGAGGCCGGGTCGACCCGCTCCAGGAGCGCATGGACTTGGGTGCCGAACTTCCTGCCGCCGCCGGGACCGCCCGGGGGGGCGTATTCCTTCACCTCCTCGAAGCTGCCCTGCTCGGCCCGGGCCCGCTCCCGGCCCTTCTGCAGGCTGGTGTAGTTGAACAGCCAGACCGGGCGGCCGCGCCGGCGCAGGTCCTCGAAGGCGGGCTGGGGAAGGGGCGCGGGCAGGACCGGGATCCAGGGCGCGGCGGCCGGGCCCGCGGCTGCGTCCGGGCCCACGGCCTCTGAAATCCGCTCGATGCCCGCGTGGACCCTGGGGGCCTCCTGGCTCCCGAGGAGCACCTGGAGCCGCCGATTGACGGCCAGGTAGCTGCCGGCCTTGGGATTGCCGCCGGCTTCGAAATTGGGGCCGGATTTCTCGGCCCCGGGGATGTACCGGGGCAGCACCAGCTGGGCCTCGGCCCGGGTGACGGCCACGTAGGCCAGGCGCTCGCCCTCCTCGGCCTCCTCCTTGGCGATCAGCTCCTGGACGCCGGCGGGGGCCGCCGACGCCGGGCCGATCCAGGCCCGGCGCGCGCCCGCGGGCCCGAGGTGGTAGCGGTGCAGCGGGCTGTTGCCCGCGCCGGAGGTGGTGCCGCCGAACAGCACGACCACGGGCGCCTGCAGGCCCTTGGCCTTGTGCATGGTCAGGATCTGGACGGCGCCGTCCTTGCGCTCGAGGCGCTGGGTCTCCGCATCCTCGGTGGCCGGGCGGTCGACATCGTCGATCCAGCGCTGCACCTGGATGGCCAGGTCGGCCAGCGTGCAGTGGCCCGACAAGGCCTTCTGCTGGAGCAGCTCGAGGATGTGCAGCAGGTTGGTGAGGACCCGCTGGCGGGGGTCCAGGAACAGCAGGCGCTGGCTCAGGCCGCTGTCCGACACCACCCGGCTGAACAGTTCGCCGAACCGGCCCTTCCCCGCCAGGTCCTTCCAGCTGAACAGCCGGCTGAGGATGGGATGCCCCTCCGGCAGGTCCCGGGCCCGTTCGGCCTCGGCCAGGGACAGCCCGAAGAACGGCCCCAGCAGGGCCCGGGCCCGCCGGGCCTCGTCGAAGGGCGACGCGATGGCCAGGAGCAGGTCCCGGCAGGCCTCGGCCTCCGGCCCGTCGAACAGCCCGTCCTGCCGGTAGACCGCGCAGGGGATGCCCCGCGCCTTCAGGGCCTGGGCCATGATCCGGCCTTCGCGGGCCTTGCTGACCAGGACGTAGACATCTTCGGGGCGCAGGCCCGGCGAAGGCCGGCCGAGGAAGCACCCGTCGCGCAGGGTCTCCTCGAGGGCCCGGGCCAGGGCCGCCGCGGCCCGGTAATTGACGTTTCGGGCGCTGCCGTCGACGGCCACATCGACCACCCGGATCGCCGGGAGGTCTTCGCCCCCGGGCCCGGTGAGCCGGAGGCCGGGCTTGCCGCAGGTCACTTCCTGGTGGTAGTGGACGGCGTTGTCGGGCGAGAAGAAGACCTCCCCCTCCGTCGCCCGGAACAGGTCGTTGTAGGCCTGGATGAGCGCGGCGGTGGAGCGGAAGTTGCGGTCCAGCTGCAGGGGGGCCTGGGACCGGGAGGTGATCTCGCCCAGGGCCTCCACGTAGGTCGGCAGGTCGCCGCCCCGGAAGCCGTAGATGGCCTGCTTGGGATCGCCCACCACGAACAGCCGGTGGCCCTGCCCCGAATCCAGGAAGATCCGCTTGAAGATGCTCCACTGGCGGCGGTCGGTGTCCTGGAACTCGTCGATGAGCCCGACCTGGAATCGGTCCCGGAGCCGGCCCACCAGGGCCGGGCCCTGCGGGCCGGCCATGGCCTCGTCCACCAGGCTGATCATGTCGTCGAAATCGTAGAGGCCGGCCTCGGCCTTGTGGCGGCGCAGCTCGGCCCGCAGCGGCGGCAGGAAGGCCGCCACCAGGATCGCCCGGAAATTGGCCAGTCCGGCCACGGCCTCCCCCAGTTGCGCGGCGGCGCCGGTAAGGGCCGCCCCGCGCAGGGGCGCCATCCCCTTCTTGTCCTTGAGGATCCAGTCGCCGTCGGCCCAGAAGGATTCGGGCCGGCCGGAGGCGAGCGCCTCCCGCCGGCGCTCCAGGATCCTGGCGAGCAGGCCCGCGATGGCCCCCTGCCCTTCCGGGAACGCCGACCGGAAACCGTCGCGGTCGTCCAGGAAGGCCTGCGCCAGGCCCTCCGGGAAGGCCTCCAGGAAGCTCCGGGCGTCCCGGAACGTGGGCAGGTCGAGATGATCCGCCTCGTCCAGGGCCGCCCGGAGGAGCTTGCGCAGGGTCGTCAGGGGGGTGTCCCGCCCGCCCAGGTTGACCAGGGCCACCTCCAGGAGATCCCGCTGGTCCCGGGCGAAGGAAGTCCGCAGGAGGGTAGTGAAGGCCCGGTCGAAGACCTCGTCGCTGGCCACGCTCTCCTGCTGGAACAGGTGCCCGCCCTCGAAGGCAGAGTCGTCCAGCACCTGCCGGCAGAATCCGTGGATGGTCGAGATGCAGGCGCGGTCGAAGCCCATCTGGGCCTTCCGAAGGCGTTCCAGGCCGGCCTCATCCAGGTCCCAGCAGGGCCCCGGCACCCCGCCCGCGGCCGCGGGGAGCTCGACCAGCTCGGTGAGCTTGGCCCGGACCCGGGCGGACAGTTCCAGCGCGGCCTTGCGGGTGAAGGTGACCACCAGGATGTTCTCCAGGGGCACCTCCTCCAGGATCAGCTGGACGATGAGGTGCTCCAGGGTGTAGGTCTTGCCGGTCCCGGCGCTGGCCTCGATGGCGCAGTGGGAGGTGCCGAGGCTTTCCAGGAGAGCGGGTTTCGGGTAGCGGACCATCAGACCAGCTCCAGCCGGGCTTCGGCGAAGACGGTCTCCAGGAAGTCCCCCAGGCGCTCCTGGGCGATCGCCGCGGGCTCCGCCGGCGGCGCGAAGCGCATGGGATCGGGGAAGGCCCCGGTGAGGGTGCTGACGAAACCGCGGCCGCCGCCCTCGATTTCGGCGTCCAGGTATTCCTGGATGGCGCCGGCGCTGAGGGTCCCCTTGGCCCAGTTCTTCAGGACCGCCTCGAGCGGCAGCAGGACGGCGTGGTCCTGGGTGAGCAGCGCTTCCACCCACCCGCCCAGGCGCCGCTGCGCGTCGGCGGCCGGCAGCGCCGGAAACCGGAAACGCAGTTCCCGGCAGGCGGTCCTGCTGCCCTTGAAGGTCTTCTCCTGCTCGTAGACGAACCGGGCCCGGTGCTCCCCGTGCCCCGGGTCGACGCAGGCCAGCACCAGGTGATCCAGATAGGCCGCCAGGGCCTTCAGCCGGATCCGGTCACGGTCCGAGGCCGTCGGGGCCTCCTCCTTCTCCAGGAACAGGGATCCGCCCAGCTGGGCCTGCAGGTCCCCGGTCAGCTCGGCCCGGAGCTCGCGGCCGTCCAGGCTGACCGGGATGACCAGGGGCGCCAGGGCATGGTCCACCTGGGTGGAATGGGAGCGGGAAGTGCCCAGCCGCCAGGTCCGGGGCCGGTCGGCGTCCACGGACCGGAGGTAGGAGACCCAGGCCTCGACCCGGGCCACGTTGCCGGCCCGCTCGACCTCGGAAAAGACCCCGAAGGGCGCGTCGCCCTGGGCCTGGTGGCGGCGGACGCAGGCGTCGTAAAGATCGGAGACCGTGGCGCCGCGATCCAGGAGCGCGGCCATGGCGGTCTCCCGCTGCACGGACCAGAGTCCGAGGGCCCCGGTCTCGAACAGCTCGTCCTCCACGGCGTCCCGGTCCTCCAGCTCGCGCCGGCGCAGGCCCAGGCGCACCGCCGCCGCCCCGTTGAGGGGGCAGGTCAGGAAGGCCCGGAGATCGGCCAGGCGGATCCGCAGGACCGGCTCGCCGCCGCTCCCGGCGGGCACGGCGGGGGTGTCGAGGGCCTCCCGCAGGATATCCAGGGCCTCGCCCTCCGGCAGTTCGCCCAGGGTGGCCGGCAGGGCCACCCCCCGCGCGCGCGCCTCGTCCCCGAGCACGAGGGCCCGGGCTTCGCGCGCGGCGATGGCGGAATGGGAGACCAGCGGGGCGCCCCCGGCCGGGCCGAACCACCCGGGGAAGTAGGCCCGGTCGAACCGGCGCAGGGGGTGGACCTGCAGCAGCCGGTCGCCCGCGTCGGCCTGGTAACCCTCCAGGAGCTTGAAGAACTCCTTGAACAGTCCGGAGGGCTCGCAGGCCTCGCCGCTCAGTTCATCCATGCCCACATAGCTGAGAACGAAGTGGTCCCGGGCCGAAAGCAGCATTTCCAGGAAGAGGTATTTCTCCCGTTCGAGATTGCCCACATCCCCAGGCCGGCGGCCCTTCTTGCGCAGGTCCAGGGCGCTCACCCGGTCCCGGGTGGGGAAGCTGCCTTCGCCATTGCCCATGAGGAACACCGCCCGGAAGGGGATGGCGCGCAAGGTGGCGTGGCTGGCGACCACCACCCCCTTGGCCAGAGGGGCGGCCTGGCCGCCCTTGAGGCGCTCCAGGGCTTCCAGGGCCAGTTGGCGGGCGGCGGAAAAATCGATCGGGGGCAGCGCCATGGGCCCCGGCAGGCGCTGGAAGGTTTGTTCCAGGCTGGCCCGGATCCGGGCCAGGATCTTGAGGACGGCCTCGGCCTGGTCGCCGGCGTCGGTCTCCAGCCACCGCTCCAGATAGCGCCCGATCCGGCGCATCCAGGCCCGCGGGTCGGCCTGGCCGGCAGCCAGATCCTGGGCATCCTGGCACAGCCCCCGGACCTGGGCGATGAAGGCGGCGGCCGCCCCCGCCTCCCGGGCGCCGTCCACCGGGTAGGTCTCCCCGGCCAGCGGGAACGTCAGGCCTTCCGACATGAACTCGCCCAGCACCAACCGCTTGAGCCCCTGGTCCCAGTTCAGGGCGTCGGTCTCCAGGTAGGTTCCGGCCCAGGCTTCGCGGTCCGCGCCGCGGACGATGCCGAAATCCTGGCACCATCGGCTCCAGGCGCCGGTGTCCAGATCGCCCAGGCGCCGGGTCAGGCCGGGGTGCTGGAGCACCCGCAGCAGCGCCGCCCGGGTCAGGCCGGACGTGGGCAGCTCCAGGAGCAGTTCCACCGCTTCCAGGAGCTCGCGCTGGACCGGGAAGGCCCCGGAGGCCTGCACCAGGGGAATGTTGTGGGCGTCCTGGCAGGCCGCCTGGAGATGGGCCAGGCAGCTCTCCTCCTGGCCGGAGGGGACGACGATCGCGATGTCCGAAAAGCCCAGGGGCCGGTCGGTGTCCTGGTGCAGCTCGAGCAGGCGCCAGATCTCGGTGGCGACGATCTCGGCCTCGCGCCGGGGGCTCGGGCAGGACAGGCCGAGGATGCTCCGGTCCGCGTCTGCGCCGCCGGCCCCGGCCGGATCCTGGTAGAGCAGGATGTCCCGCTGCAGCCGGCCCAGGAGGGCGGAAGCCTCAGGCAGGACGAAGGCCGAGGTGAAATCACAGTCGCTCACCTCGTTGAGCAGCCGGATCTTCTCCCGCCCGGGGCGGCCCCAGAGGCGCAGGGCCATGGGGCCCCGGGAGGCCAGCCCGTAGAAGTCCTCGGTGATCTGGTCCCAGGTCCCCAGCCGGGCCTTGTCCCGGTCCGGCGGATCGGCCCAGAGCGCCTTGCGCCCGGTGTCCAGGTCCTCCCAGAATTCGCCGCAGGGGTTGAGGGCGTAGAGGTGCAGCGTGGTCGATTCCAGGGGGCTGAAGCTCTGGAACACTTCCTGGTAGGCCTGGGCCACATGGGTCAGGCCGAAGGCGTGGATGGCCCGGGGCAGGCGGAGCCCCGCCAGCCCGGAGACGCGGACCAGTTCCAGCAGGGTGAGGTGCTGCACCGGCCGGGTGGTGCCGGCGCCGGCGTCCAGCACGCGGACCACTTCCCGCCAGAGCTGGGCCTGCCAACCCTCCATGGCGTCGTCCGGGGTCCGCCCGCTCGTGCCGGCCCGCCACGCGTCGATCCAGTCCGGCCGGCTCATCTGGTATTCCTCGAAGACCTTGGCCAGCTCCGAGGCCAGCTGGACGCGCTTGAGGTGGGCCGTCGGGTCGCCGAGGTAGTCCCGCACCGGCCGCAGGGTCTCCTTGCCCAGGAAGGCCCAGTCCCCGAGCACGGCCAGCAGCCCCGCCCGCAGCAGGTCGAAGGCCAGCAGCCGCCGGCGGTCGTCCACCAGCAGCTCCTGCCACAACCCGTCCAGGTACGTGAAGTGGAGGTTCGCGGCGACCCCGAGCTCCCGGGCCAGACCCTGGCGGAGGTATTCCTTGAAATAGGGATTGGGCGCCACGATGTGGATGGGTTCCCAAGGCCCCTTGCCGGCCGCCCGCTCTGCCCGGATCCGCTCGGCGAGCAGGAGGAGCAGGGCTTCGGTGCGGTTGGAATAGGACAGTTCGAGCATTGGGGACCTGGAAGCCGGGGCCGGCCTGGCTGAAGTGTATCCAACCAATGTACGCCCAAATCCCTGGACACCCACTGTCCAGTCTCCGGCCCGCGCCAAGGGTATGCTGGGGGTCTGCGACTGGGAGGGCCCGCATGCCGAAACCCGATTCGAACTGCGCATCCGGGGCCTGGCTTCGGGCCTGCCGCTCCCTCCTGGCCCTTCTGGTCCTGATCCTGCCCCTGGCGGCCCAGTCCCCGCGGGTGGCCATCGACACCGAGCTGGGGACCCTGGAGGTCGCCCTGGAGCCGGCCAAGGCCGCGGTGACCACCGCCAACTTCCTGCGCTACGTGGATGCCGGGGCCTACCGGGGCGGCGTCTTCCACCGGGTGGTGCGCCTGGACAACCAGCCCCGGGACAAGGTCAGGATCCAGGTGATCCAGGGCGGGACCGGGCGGGAGGACAAGGACTTCCCGCCCATCCCCCTGGAGCGGACCCGGGACACCGGGCTGCGCCACGTGGACGGGGCGATCTCCATGGCCCGGGGCGCTCCGGACAGCGCCACCAGCGACTTCTTCATCTGCGTGGGCGACCAGCCCGAGCTGGATTTCGGCGGCGCGCGCAACCCGGACGGCCAGGGCTTCGCCGCCTTCGGCCGGGTGGTGAAGGGCATGGAGCTCGTGCGCAGGATCCAGGCCCTCCCGGCCCAGGCGCAGGCCCTGGCGCCACCGGTGAAGATCCTTGCCATCCGCCGGCTGGGACCCTGAACCGCGGCCGGCCCTTGACAACCATCAAGGTCCGCACCCGGGAAACCGGCGGATAATGGCCCCCAGCCGGGAGGCCCCATGAGCGAACCCCTCAATCTGGATCAGATCTGCCGGCAGCTGGTGGCGCAGGCCCCGGATGCCATCGTCTATGCCGACCGGGAGGGCCGGATCCGGCTGTGGAATGCCGGCGCCGAGCGGATCTTCGGTTTCGCCCAGGCGGAGGCCCTGGGCGAGAGCCTGGACATCATCATCCCGGAGAACCAGCGCCCGCGCCACTGGGCCGGCTACGACCGGACCCTGGCCACCGGGACCACCCGCTACGGGGCCGAGAGCCTCCTGGCGGTGCCGGCCATCCGCAAGGACGGCTCCCGGGTGTCGGTCGAGTTCACCATCCTGCCCTTCCACGACGAGGACGGGGCCATCGTCGGCATGGCCGCGATCATGCGCGACGTCACTGCCCGGTTCCAGGAACTGAAGGCGCTGCGCAAGCAGCTCGAGCAGAACGGGCCGGCCAGGCCGTGAGGTTCGTCTATAATCCTGGGAAGACTCGATTTCCGGGTCAACCGGGGGCCTTTCGATGACGCTGGACACCCAGACCCAGGCCGCCGGCGGGCTGGCCCCCATCTCCGGCCAGGATCGCATCGAGGCCCTGGACGTGGTCCGGGGCTTCGCCCTGCTCGGAATCTTCCTGATGAACGTGGAGTGGTTCAGCCGGCCGCTGGCGACCCTCGGCACCGGCCTGACCCCGGGGCTGGCCGGGGCCAACCGGGTGGCCGGTTGGCTCATCTACACCTTCGTCCAGGGCAAGTTCTGGACCATGTTCTCGCTCCTGTTCGGCATGGGGTTCGCGGTGATGCTGGAACGGGCCAACCGGGCCGGGCGCCCCTTCCTGCGGCCCTACCTGCGGCGCATCGCGGCCCTGGCGCTGTTCGGCGCGGCGCACCACGTCTTCATCTGGGGTGGCGACATCCTGTTCAGCTACGCGGTCGGGGCCCTGGCCCTGCTGATCGTGCTCTACGGCCGCTGGAAGCCCCTGCTCATCGCCCTGGCGGCCCTGGGCGCCCTGGGCTTCCTGCCGCACGCCAGCATGGCCTGGTCCTTCGCCGGCGCTCTTGCGATCTTCTCGATCATCGCCCTGTTCCTGCGCGGCGAGCGGCGGCTGGCCCTGGGCGGCCGCAGCCTGCCCCTGTTCGCCGCGGTGATCCTGGCCCTGGCCGGGCTGGCGGCCCTTGCCGCCGCGCTCTTCTGGCGCTCCCCCGATCTGCCCGCGGATGCCCGGGCGCCGATCCTGATCGGCCTGGGGGCGCTGTTCGCACTCGGCGCGCTCGCGGCCCGATTCCACCAGCCCCGGGAACGCCGCGTCCGCCGCCTGGCCATCGGGCTCTACCTGGTGCCGCTGCTGGTGGCCACCGCCTTCGGCGTGCTGCTGGCCCGCCGCACGCCACCGGCGCCGGCGACGGTGGCCGTGGCCCAGGCCAAGGCCCGGCCGGGCAAGAAGACTGAAGCCGAGCGCCGGGCCGAACGGGCTGCGGAGGACGCCAAGGACCAGGCCACCTTCCAGCAGGCCGTGCAGGCCGAGACCCACGCCATCACCCGCGGCCGCTACCGGGAACACCTCGCCCTGCGGGCCCGCAAGTTCGGCGAGAACCTGCCCCAGGAGGGCTTCTTCGCCATCGCCCTGGTGGGCATGTTCCTGCTGGGCACCTGGTTCGTGCGCGCGGGCATCATGGCCGACACCGCGGGCCACCTGGGCCTTTTCCGGGCCCTGGCCCGCTACGCCCTGCCGGCCGGCCTGGCCCTGGGCATCGCCGGCAGCCTGATCGCGACCTCGGGCATGCCCGGCAAGGAAGGGGACCCCTACCTGCTGGCCCTGAGCCTGCAGATGATCGGCAACCTGCCGGCCTGCCTGGGCTATGTCAGCCTGCTGGTCCTGGCCCTGCACAGCGGGACCGGAATGGCCCGGATCCGGGTCCTGGCGCCGGCCGGACGCATGGCCCTGACCAACTACCTCACGCAGTCGCTGTTAGGCTCGTTCTTCTTCTGCGGCTACGGGCTCGGCCACTGGGGCCTGGGCCGGGCCGGGCAGGTCCTGTTCGTGGCGGTGGTGTTCCCCCTCCAGGTGCTGTTCTCGCATTGGTGGCTGGGGCGGTTCCGCTACGGGCCGATGGAGTGGCTGTGGCGGGCGATCACCTACTGGCAGCTTCCAGCCATGCGCAATCCGGACCGGGCCTGAGCTCGGCCAGACCGCCGACCTGAAAAAATAATCCGTTTTCTTGATATCGGTCAAGGTGGGGACATTTTTTCAGGATGAGACTATCTTCTATAGGATTCCAACCCTGGAACCTCCATGATTTGAATTGATCCGGCATCCGACTGGTCAGGCTCACGGCTTGCTCCTTCCGGCCTCCGGTCCCACCTCCGCCGAGGATCTCCCGCCGTGCAAGGTAAACGATCCATCCTGATGCTGAGCTTCACGATCGCCCTGCTCCTGGGGGTCCTGGCGGGTTCCGGGCTGTCCACGTTCGTCTCGGCGCACGGGGCCTCGTACCTGTCCAACGATCCGGCGGTGTGCGTGAACTGCCATGTGATGCGCGAACAGTACGACGGCTGGGTGCACGGCTCCCACCACGCGGTGGCCATCTGCAACGATTGCCACCTGCCCCACGACAATGTCATCCACAAGTTCTTCATCAAGGCCAGCAACGGCTACCACCATTCCAAGGCCTTCACGCTCATGAACTTCGAGGACCCGATCCGGATCAAGGCGGAGAGCGCCGAGGTGCTGGAGGCCAACTGCATCCGCTGCCATGAAGGCATGATCAACGAAATCACCGCCCACGGAACCCTGGGCGTCGCCACCGATCCCACCCAGAAGGCCGACCTCTATGGCTGCGTGCGCTGCCACAGCGAAGTCGGCCATGGCCCCAGACGCTGACCGCACCCTAGCTGGAGTTCGACCATGACCGAGCCCAAATCCCTTTTCTCCCAGCCTGTCCTCAAGCTCGGCCTGCTGGCCGCGGGCGCGGGCCTCGCCACGATCCTGGTGCTCGGCCTCAACGCCAACATCGAATCGCATAAGCGCGAGGCCCGCCAGACCAGCTTCCGCATCGTCAACCTGGACGAGAAGACCGTCGATCCGGCCGAGTGGGGCAAGAACTTCCCGCGCCAGTTCGACGCCTACAAGCGCACCGCGGAGAACTACGGCACCAAGTACGGCGGCGCCGGCAGCGAGGGGATGCCCATCAGCAAGCTCCAGAACGACCCGCGGCTGCTGACCATCTTCGACGGCTACGCCTTCGCCATCGAATACAACCAGCGCCGGGGCCACGCCTACATGCTGGATGACCAGCGCAACACCAAGAGGGTCACCGAGCGCCCCCAGCCGGGCTCCTGCCTCCAGTGCCACACCTCCAACACCGTGGTCTACCGGGAACTGGGCATCAAGAACGGGGCGCCGGGCACCCTGGACCTGGGCTTCGACACGCCGGACGCCCAGAACCAGCTGATGAAGGGCTTCGAGGCCATGTGCAAGCTGCCCTACAAGGACGCCACCAAGCTGGTCCAGCATCCGGTGGCCTGCATCGACTGCCACGCGCCCGACAGCATGCAGCTGCGGGTCACCAAGCCCGGCTTCATCCGCGGCATCGCCGCCCTGGCCCGGAGCGCCGAGCCGGTGCCGCACCTGCCCTCGATCGAGAAGTGGCGCAAGGGCGACCGCAAGGAGGAGTACAACGCCAACCGGGACGCCTCCCGCCAGGAGCTGCGCTCCATGGTCTGCGGCCAGTGCCACGTGGAATACTACTGCGGCCCCAAGACCACCCTCTTCTACCCCTGGGACAAGGGCCTGAAGGTCGAGCAGATCCAGGACGTCTACGACAACTACAAGTTCCCCGACGGGCACCGGTTCTTCGACTGGAAGCATGCCCGCACCGGCGCCGAGGTGCTCAAGGCCCAGCACCCCGAGTTCGAGATGTGGAGCCAGGGCGTCCACGCCCGCAGCGGCGTCTCCTGCGCGGACTGCCACATGCCCTACATCCGCGAGGGCGCCCTCAAGATCAGCGACCACCACGTGCAGAGCCCGCTGCGCGACATGTCCCGGGCCTGCCTGACCTGCCACCGCTTCCCCGAGGAGGAGATGCGGGCCCGGGTGGAGGCCATCCAGGAGCGCACCCACACCATGCTGCTGCGGGCCGAGGACGCGGTGGTGGCCCTGATCAACGACCTCGAGGCGGCCCGCAAGGGCGGCCTGGAGGAGGCTGCCCTGCAGCCGGTGTTCGAGGCCCAGCGCGGCTCCCAGTGGCGGGTGGACTTCGTCAACGCCGAGAATTCCATGGGCTTCCACGCCCCGCAGGAGGCCCTGCGGATCCTGGGCGAGGCCATCGACATGGCCCGCCAGGGCCAGCTGGCCCTGCGCGACATCCAGGCCAAACAGCCGAAGCAGGCCAAGAAGTAGCCCCATGGCGCGGGATCCCAGGCAGGACCCCCAGGCCGCGCGGATCTGGGTGCAGGGGGCCTTTCTGGCCCTCTGCAGCTGGATCGGCATCGACTTCGCCCGGTTCATGGCCGGGACCGGCCGCCATCCGGCGGGCGCCGAGGGGTTCCTGCCCATCTCGGCCCTGCTCAGCCTCAAGCACCTGCTCGGCGCGGGCCGGATCCACCCGGCCCACCCGGCGGGGCTGTTCATCTTCCTGGCCATCCTCGCGATCGGCCTGCTGCTGAAGAAGGGCTTCTGCGGCTGGCTGTGCCCGGTGGGAACGCTCAGCGAGGCCCTGTGGAAACTGGGCCGGAAGCTGATCGGCCGGAACCCGGCCCTGCCCCGGGGCCTGGACCTGCCGCTGCGGGCGGTCAAATACCTCCTGCTGGCCTTCTTCGCCTGGGCCGCCTGGAAAATGGACGGGCCCGTGCTGGAGGCCTTCCTGGACAGCCCGTTCAACGTCTCCGCCGACGTGCGGATGTACCTGTTCTTCACCCGCATCTCCGGGCTCGCCCTGGGCGTGATCCTGGTGCTGGCGGGCCTGTCGATGCTGGTGCAGAACTTCTGGTGCCGCTACCTGTGCCCGTACGGGGCGCTGCTGGGCTTCCTGAGCCTGGCCAGCCCGGTCCGGATCGTCCGCAGCCCGGGAACCTGCACCGACTGCCGGCGCTGCACCCGGGCCTGTCCCGCCCGCATCCCGGTGCACCGGGCCGGCGCCGTCCGCAGTGACGAGTGCATGGCCTGCTACCGCTGCGTTTCCGCCTGCCCGGTCAAGGACACGCTGGAGATGCGGGCCCCCGGCGGCGCCGCCATGCCCGGCTGGGTGTTCGGGCTGCTGGTGGTCGGCCTGTTTGTCTCAATCACGGGAATCGCCATGCTCACCGGGCATTGGGACAACCCCGTGAGCCCGGAGGACTACAAGCAACTCATCCAAATGGCGGAGTTGGAACGCGGCCACTGAAGGCTGGCACAAAAAATAACCTCCGCATCTTGATATGCGTCAAGGTTACTTGACTGCTTTGGTCGGATATTGACTGGGAGCCTGAGATCCTCACGGCCCGACCCATTCAAGCAGGGGCGCGCGCCCCGGAACGGAGCAGACATCATGTCCTTCAACCCCCAGACCAGAATCGGCGATATCGTCCTCGACCTGCCGGCGACCATGCGGGTCTTCGAAGACCTGAACGTGGACTACTGCTGCGGCGGCCACCGGAGCCTCGCCGAAGCCTGCGCCCACGCGGGCAAGGACCTGGAGAAGGTGCTGGCCTCCCTGGAAAGCGTCGGCGCCGCGGCGCCCGCCCCGGCCGATCCCGGCACCTGGCAGAGCGCGCCCCTGGTCGGGCTCATCGCCCACCTGGAAGCCACCCACCACGTCTTCACCCGCACCGAGCTGGAGCGCGTGGCCCCGCTGATGGCCCGGGTCCTGCACGTCCACGGCGAGCACCATCCGGAGCTGGCCCGGATCGCCGAGCTGTTCGCGGCCATGCGCGCCGACCTGCTGCCGCACCTGGAGAAGGAGGAGCAGATCCTGTTCCCCTTCATCCGCAACCTGGAGGGGGGCGGCCCGTCCGCGGGCTCCTGCTTCGGCACGATCCAGAACCCGATCCGGATGATGCAGTACGAGCACGAGCAGGTGGGCGACATCCTGCGCGAGCTGCGCACCCTGACCTCCGACTACACTCCGCCCGCGGACGCCTGCGGCAGCTACCGGTCCCTGTTCATGGGCCTCAAGAGCCTGGAGGAGGACCTGCACCTGCACATCTACCTGGAAAGCCACCTGCTGTTCCCGCGCTCCATCGCGCTTGAAGCCTCGGCCGCCCATTCCTAGGCGCTGGCGCGCCCGAACCATCCTGAACGCATTTCCGGAGTGCCAATGAACAAGCAAGTCGAAGACCGCTCGCCCCTCTCGCCCATGTGGCGGCAGGCGGTGATCCTGGTGATGATCATCGGGTTCAGCCTGTTGACCCTGGTCACCGCCAAAACCTACGCCGGCGCGCCGCCGATCCCGGCGCGGGTGGTGGACAACGCCGGCCGGACCCTGTTCACCGGGGCCGACATCAAGGGCGGGCAGGAGGTGTTCCTCAAGTACGCCCTCATGGAGCACGGCACCCTCTGGGGCCACGGCGGCTATCTGGGCCCCGACTACTCCGCGGAATACCTGCACCGGCTGGCCGAGATCGGCCGGGATGCCGTGGCCCGGGCCCAGTTCGGCAAGACCTTCGCCCAGCTCAACCCCGGCGAGGCGGCCCAGGCCAGCGAGTTCCTGAAGCTGCAGGTCAAGCAGAACCGCTACACCGCCGCGGACGACACCCTGGTGTTCAGCCCGGTGGAGGCGGATTCCTACCTCACCCAGGCCGCCGAATGGAAGGAATACTTCGGCGGCGACAAGGGCGCCCCGGGCCTGCCCGCGCACTACATCAACGACGACGCCGAGCTGGCCCGGCTCAACGCCTACTTCGCCTGGGCCACCTGGGCGACCGTGGCCAACCGCCCCGGCTGCTCCTTTTCCTACACCAACAACTGGCCATTCGAGCCGCTGGTGGGCAACACCCCGACCGCCTCGGCCTTCCTCTGGAGCGCGCTCAGCCTGCTCACCCTGATCGGCGGGCTCGGCCTGATCCTGTTCGTCTTCGGCAAGTTCGATTTCCTGGGCTGGGGCGGTGCCGCCGGCCATCGGCCCACCACCCCGCCCCGGCTCCTGAACTGGGTGCTCACCCCCAGCCAGAAGGCCCTGGGCCTGTACTTCGCCGTGGTGATGATCCTGTTCTTCCTGCAGACCGCCATGGGCGGGGCCCTGGCCCACTACCGGGTCGAGCCCGAGGGCTTCTACGGCTTCGGCCTGGCCAGGTTCCTCCCCTACAACCTGGCCCGGACCTGGCACCTGCAGCTGGCGATCTTCTGGATCGCCACCGCCTGGGTCGCCGGCGGGCTGTTCCTGGCCCCGCTGGTCGGCGGCGCCGAGCCCAGGGGGCAAAAGCTGGGCGTGCTGGTGCTGCTCGGCGCGCTGGCCGTGGTGGTGTTCGGCAGCCTCGGCGGCGAATACCTGGGCATCAACAACAAGCTCGGAGCCCTGTGGTTCTGGTTCGGCCACCAGGGCAGCGCCTACCTCGACCTGGGCCGCTTCTGGCAGGTGCTCCTGGCCATCGGCCTGGTGTTCTGGCTGTTCCTCATGTTCCGCGCCCTGCGCCCGGCCATGAAGAGCTCCGGCGAGCAGGGCGAGATGCCGGCCCTGTTCCTCTACTCCGCCGTCGCCATCCCCCTGTTCTACGTGCCCGCCATGTTCTACGGCCCGCACACCAACCTGGCGGTGATCGAGAACTGGCGCTTCTGGATCATCCACCTGTGGGTCGAGGGTTTCTTCGAGCTGTTCGCGACCGTGCTGGTGGCGGTGATGTTCGTGCAGATGGGGCTGATCACGGCCCGGTCGGCTACGCGCCTGGTCTACCTGGACGCCATCCTCTACCTGGCCGCCGGCATCGTCGGCACCGGGCACCACTGGTACTTCACCGGCCAGGGCACCCTCAACATGGGCCTGGCCTCCTGCTTCAGCGCCATGGAAGTGGTGCCGCTGACCCTGCTGACCCTGGACGCCTGGGACTTCATCCGGTTGCAGAACCAGGTGCAGGCCACCCACACCCCGTCCCTGGCGGAAAAGCACAGCTGGGCGGTGAAGTTCCTGATCGCCGTCGGCGTCTGGAACTTCGTCGGCGCCGGGGTCTTCGGGTTCCTGATCAACCTGCCGATCGTCTCCTACTTCGAGATGGGCACCACGCTCACGCCCAACCACGGCCACGCCGCCATGTTCGGGGTGTTCGGCATGCTCGCCCTGGCGGTGGTGGTGTTCTGCCTGCGGGCCCTGCGGTCGGACGCGCTCTGGAACCGCAACGTCGGGCTGATCCGGATCGGCTTCTGGGGCCTGAACATCGGCCTGGGCCTGATGATGGCGCTGGATCTGTTCCCCGCCGGGGTCCTGCAGTTCTACGACGCCATCACCAACGGCTACTGGCACGCCCGGCGGCTGGCCTTCACCATGCACGGGACCTTCCACACCCTGGAATGGATCCGGCTGGGCGGCGACCTGGTGTTCCTGCTGGCCGGCGTCGTGCCGGTGGTGCTGGCGGCCGTCAAGCTGATCTTCAGCCGGGAGGAGACGGGCGCCCGCTGATTCCGGACACAATATTGGAGGGAGCGGGCCCGGCGCCCGCTCCCTTTTTTTCGGAGGCCCCGATGTCCGATACCCCCTGGTCCGCCCTGGCCGAGTGCTGGGAGGAGCTGTTCCCGCTGCGCCCGGCCCGCCTGGAGCAGGCCCTGGAACTCGCGCCGGCGGGCACCCGCGCCCTGGATGCCGGGTGCGCCACCGGCAGCCTGCCCCGGGCCCTGGCGGCCCGCGGCCGGCTGGCCCACGGGCTCGACCTGGAACCCGCCTTCCTGGCCGTGGCCCGGCGCAAGGCCCGGGAGGAGGCGGTCGACGTCGCCTGGCACGAGGCCGGACTGCTGGGCCTGGCCGAGGCGGCGGGCGAGGCCCGGTTCCAGCTGATCACCTGCCTGGGCCAGACCCTGCCGCACCTGCTGGAGGAGGCCGAGTGGATGGCCTTTTTCGCCCAGGCCCGGGCGCTCCTGGTGCCGCGGGGGCACCTGGTCATCCAGGTGGTGAACGATGGCGGGCTGCCCCCCGGGCATGTCCGCGAACTGCCGGCGCTCGAGCTGCCCGCGGGGCGGCTGGAGCGGCGCCGGATCATGGTCTCGGATACCCACGCGCGCTTCGAGACGGCCTTCCAGGCCGGGCCGGGCGAGCCCCTGCGCAGCGCCGTGACCCACCTGCGGATGACCCCGGACCGGGCCGCGGACCTGCTCTGGGCTGCAGGGCTGGCGCCGGGCGCGGCGCTGGCCGACGAGTCCGGGAAGCCGTTCGCCCCATCCTCGCCCGGCTGGACCCTGGTCGCCCGTCGATCCTGAAACAAGAACCGCATTAACGAAAAAAGACCATATACGTACCAATTATTCGGCCCAGTCTTAATTCGGCTTCATTTCAAATCCGTTGGAACTGGTCCATCGAATCTGCGGCCCCGCGCGAAACCGGAACCACCCAACTGACTCGGCTATCAAGCCGCCGCCAAAGGAAAGACCATGAACGCCCTTCGCAATGGAGGAGGCCTCGCGGCCCTCCTGGCGGCAGCCTTGCCCGCCCTGTTCCTGGGCTGCGGCAGCAGCTCCTCGTCTCCGGCTCCCAAGCCCGTGCCCACGGTGGCCCTCACCGGCACCACCGGCTCCACGGTCAACGGCCCGGTGACGGTCACCTTCACCTTCAGCCAGCCGATGTCCGCCTTCCCCGCCAGCGACGTGACCGTGACCGGCGGCACCGCCGCGGCCAGCACGGCCCTGGTCGATTCCACCCACTACACCCTGGTGGTGACCCCGCCGGCCAACGCCACCGGCACCGAGACGATCAGCGTGGCCGCCGGCGCCTTCACCGACGCCGACGGCACCGCCAGCGCCGCCGCGGCCTCCGCGAGCCAGGCCTACGACACGGTCACGCCCACCGTCACCATCGGCGGCACCAGCGCCACCACCGCCACCGGCCCGACCACCTTCACCTTCACCTTCAGCCGGCCCGTGAGCGCCTTCCCCGTCAGCGACGTGACGGTGACCGGCGGAACCGCCGCGGCCGCCACGGTCATGACCGATTCCACCCACTACTCGCTGGTCGTGACCCCGCTGGCCAACAGCAACGGCACCGAGCATGTCAGCGTGGCCGCCGGCGCCTTCCAGGACGCCGCGGGCAACCTCAGCACCGCCGCGGCCTCGGCCTCCCAGAACTACGACACCGTGACCCCCCCTGTGGCGCCCACCGTCGCCATCACCGGCAACAGCGCCACCACCGCCACCGGCCCGACCACCTTCACCTTCACCTTCAGCCAGCCGATGAACGCCTTCCCCGTCGCCGACGTGACCGTGACCGGCGGGACCCCGGCCGCCAGCACGACCCTGGTCGATTCCACCCACTACACCCTGGTGGTCACGCCGCCCGCCAACAGCACCGGCACCGAGCAGGTCACCGTGAGCGCCGGCGCCTTCGTCGACGCGGCGGGCCTGGGCAACCTGGCCTCGGCCAGCGCCTCGCAAGCCTTCGACACCACGGTCGTGACCGTCGTGTCCTACCCGGTGATCGATTTCAACACCCCGCTGACCGGCGGCGAAGCCTACCTCGCCAGCGATTTCAACGGCGAGATCTCGACCCTGACCAGCACCGGCGTGCCCGCGGGCGCTCCGGCCGGCAGCGGCCCGGTCTTCCTGGAGACCACGGTGGTCCCCGGCACCACGGTGACCTCCGGCACCACCCTGTCCGTCGGCGGCTCCCTCACGGTCGGCTCCGTACCCTTCTACGCCGCCGGCGCGACGACGCCGACCCACACCACCATGACCATGGTGGTCTATGCCCCGGCCGCGGGCCTGCCCATCGAGCTCAAGGTCGAGAACACCGCGAACAACGGCCAGTCCGTCGAGACCCATGCCAACACCACCGGCATCGGCTGGCAGACCCTGACCTTCGATTTCAGCATGAACGTCATGCCCAACGGCCTCCCGACCGGCGCTCTGAATTCCACGTTCACCTACGACAAGATCTCCGTGTTCCCGGCCTTCCTGACCTCCCCGGCCGCCAACCTGGTCTTCTGGGTCGGCCCCATCACCTTCATCGGCGCCTCGGCGCCCCTGGCGCCGCCCCTCCCCGTCGTCGCACCCCCGGCCGGCCCGACCGCGGGCGCCCCCGCGCCGGCTCCCGCCGCCACCCTCGTGATCCCGATCTTCAATAGCAGCAACAAGTACACCGACATCACCATCGGCAACCTGAATCCCAACTGGGGCCAGGCCAGCTCCATCGCCCCAGCCACCGCCGGCTCCGCCAACATCCTGCTGATGACCCTGTCGGACTACCAGGGCATCGACATCTCCGGGCCCAACGGCGCGCCCACCGATACGGTCCCCGCCCCCATCTCCATCGCCGGGAAGACCACCTTCCACATCAGCTACTGGACCTCGGACGGCGTCAGCTTCCAGTTCTCCCCGATCGACGCGGGCGACCACGAGAACCACATGCCCAGCGGGACCCTGGTCCAGAACGCCTGGACGGACCTGGAATTCAGCTGCGTCTATTCCGGCTTCGATCCGACCACCCTGCGCCAGCTGCTGTTCGTGGCCGGTCCGTCGACGGGTCACATCTACTTGGACAACATGTACTTCCACTAGCGGAAGGCAGAACCGCCGCCCGGTGGGAGTCCGCTCCCACCGGGCGTTCTGCTTCAATCCGGCCCGTTGTTACCAGAAATGGGCAGGTCCTGGTCAAATCTTCCGGATCTACCCTTGAATCGAAAGTCTCCTGAAGGAGGACCCATGACCCGGTGGCCGCTGGTCATCAGCATGCTGATCCTGGCCGGCTTGGCGACCGGCTGCGGCGGCGGTCCGGCGACGCCGGCCACCCCCCCGCCCCCGGCGCCCACCGTGACCATCGGCGGCACCACCGCCACCCCCGCCACCGGCCCGGTGACCGTGACCTTCACCTTCAGCCAGCCGATGGCCGCCTTCCCCGCCGGCGATGTCCAGGTGACCGGCGCCAACCCGGCCGCCGCCACCACCATGGTCGATGCCACCCATTTCACCCTGGTGCTCACGCCGCCGGCCGGTTTCGCCGGATCCGCCCAGATCACGGTCGGCGCCGGGACCTTCACCGATGCCGCCGGGGTGGCCAACTTGACCGGGGCCACCGCCAGCCAGCCCTTCAACACCGTGCCCGGCGGGCCGGTGCTCACCTGGAGCGACGAGTTCGACGGCCCCGACGGCTCCCTCCCCGATCCGGCCAAATGGGCCTTCGACACCGGCGGCGGCGGATGGGGCAACGGCGAGCTGGAATCCTACACCGCCCGGGCCCAGAACGCCCAGATCCAGGGCGGCAACCTGGTGATCACCGCCCGGCGGGAGACCTACACCGGCGCAGACGGCATCACCTGCGACTACACCTCGGCCCGGCTCAAGACCCTCGGGCTGTTCTCCCAGGCCTACGGCCGCTTCGAGGCGCGCATCAGGATCCCCGCCGGCCAGGGCATGTGGCCCGCGTTCTGGATGCTGGGCAACGACTTCCCCACCGCCGGCTGGCCGGCCTGCGGCGAGGTCGACATCATGGAGAACATCGGCATCCAGCCCGCGACCCTCTACGGCTCCATCCACGGACCCGGCTTCATCGGCGGCAACCTCAGCACCACCATCAACCTTCCCACGGGCGCCCTGGCCGACGATTTCCACATCTACGCGGTGGAGTGGCAGGCCGGGGAGATCGACCTGTACCTGGACTCGACCCTGTATGCCGCCTATACCCCGGCCAGCCTGCCCCCCGGCTCGACCTGGGTGTTCGACCAGCCGTTCTTCCTGATCCTCAACGTCGCGGTCGGCGGCGGCTGGCCGGGACCGCCCGACGCCAGCACCGTCTTCCCGCAGACCATGCTGGTGGACTATGTGCGGGTCTACAGCCAATAGGACGGCGCGGGCCGGACCTGGCCGCCGGCGGCGCGCAGCCTCGGACCGTGGGCGTCCAGGAGGTCGCTGCGGGTGAGGATGCCCGAGAGGCGCCCGTCCGGGCCCACCACCGGCAGCCGGCCCACCTGCTCCCGGACCATGAGGTCGGCGGCTTCACGGAGGGAACTGCCTTCCAGGGCCACGGCCACCGGCCGGGCGATGAGCGATCGGAGCTCCCGGCCCGGCTCCAGGGCCGGGTCCCGCAGTTCCCTGGCCATGAGCAGACCGATCGGGCGGCCAGCCTCGTCCACCACCGGGAAGCCCTGGTGGGTGGTGCCCGGGGCCCCGCTGGAGAGCCAGGCCCGGACGCGCTCCACCCGGTCCCAGGCCATGAGGGTGGTCACCTCCCGGGTGGCGTGGTCGCGCACCAGCACCTGGTCCAGGTGGTCGGCAGGGTATTCCATGGGCACCCGGACCCCGCGCCGGGCCAGCTTCTCGGTCATGATGCTGGTGCGCATGGACCAGGCCGAGATCATGTAGGCGGCGGCGCAGCCGCCCAGCAGGGGCATGAGGCCCATGGGCTGGAGGGTGATCTCGAAGGCGAACACCGCCGATGTCAGCAGGCACCGGGCGGCCCCGGCGAAGATCGCCGCCATGCCCACCAGCGCGCACACTCGCGGATCGATCCCGGCGTGCGGGAAGACCGCCGCCAGGAGGTGGCCCAGGAGGCCGCCCAGGGCGCCGCCGATGGTGAACAGGGGCGCCAGGGTGCCCCCCGACGTGCCGCTGCCCAGGGCCACCGCCCAGGACAGGAACTTGGCCACGCCGAGCACCAGCAGGGCTCCCAGCGCCAGCTTCCCGCCCAGGACCGCCTCGATGTTCCCGTAGCCCACGCCGAGGGTCGCCGGGACCGCCAGGCCGATCAGGCCCACCGCCAGGCCGCCCAGGGCCGGCCACCACATCCAGTGCAGCGGCAAGCGCTCGAAGGCGTCCTCGATCCCGTAGACGGCCCGGGTCACCCCCACCGAGACCAGCCCCATGACCGCCCCCACGCCGATGCAGGCCGCCAGGGGCCAGCCGCCGGCGGGTCCCATCGGGGCCATCGGGAAGACCGGCCGGACCCCGTGCAGGGCGAAGCGCACGCCGGTCGCCGCCACGCAGGCCAGGGCCACCGGGATCAGCGACTTGGGACGCAGCTCGAAGAGCAGCAGCTCCACCGCCAGGAGCACCGCCGCCACCGGCGAGCCGAAGGTGGCCGCCATCCCCGCCGCGGCCCCGGCCGCCAGCAGGGTCTTGCGCTCCTGGGCGGTGACCGGGAGGTGCTGGCCCAGCAGGGAACCCAGGGCGCCGCCGGTGGCGATGATCGGCCCCTCCGCCCCGAACGGCCCGCCGGTGCCGATGGCGATCGCCGCCGAGAGGGGCTTCAGGAAGGTCACCCGGGCCGGGATCCGGCTTTCGTTGAGCAGCACCTGCTCCATGGCCTCGGGGATGCCGTGGCCGCGGATGGCCTTGGAGCCGTAGCGGGCCAGGATCCCCACCAGGAGGCCGCCGGCGACCGGCACGAACACCAGGGTCCAGCCCAGACCACTGTCGGCGGGGCTCGCCGGGCTGAAGGCGAACCGGTGATGATAGGCCAGATTCGTGACCAGGCCGATGAGCCGCAGCAGGGCCTCGGCCAGGAACCCGGCCGCCAGTCCCAGGCCCATGGCCAGGGCGGCGATCCCGGCCACCCGCCGGTCGATCACCGGCAGCACCCGCGGCGCCCGGGCGTCGATGGGCTCCAGGCCCGGGGCGACCGGAATCCCGCCGCCCGGCAGGTTGGTGTCCGGCATGGGCTGGCTCATCGGTCGGCATCCTGGAAGAACATGGGCGCCGGCGGCGCGCCGGGCTCGACCGGGGCCAGCGTTTCCAGAAGGCCGGCCAGGGTGCGCAGCTGCACCGGGGTCATGGCCGTCATGCGGCCCAGGAGGCGCTCCTGCACCGGGCTCGGCGAGCGGGCCAGGAGCTCAGCCCCGGCCGGGGCCAGGGTCACATCCTGCCGCCGCCGGTCCTGGGCATTGGGCCGCTTGGCCACCAGCCCCTTTTCGTGGAGCTTGCGGATCACCACCGATACGGAACTGGGATCGGTCGCCGTGCGCTGGGCCAATTCGCCCACGCTGAGGCCGTCCGTTCCCTTCAGGGCGTGGAGCACGAATAGCTGGGCGGCGCTTGGCTGCTCCCCCGACCCGGGGGGATTCTGGGCCCGATGTAGCTCCCGCACGATCCGCCGGAGGGCATCGAAGACCCGGCGCACGTCAGGTTCCTGGTCGGGGAAAATTGTTTGGGATCCCATGCAATAAGGTTAGGCGAATCCCTTGCGCCCGGCAATCCCCCTGCACCACCCAGGCCTGGAAAGGATGGCCCACCACCTTGGGCACCGGTGGACCTTATCCAAGGCCAGGACAAACCTCAGCCCGGGGGAGCAGGCCCGTTCCCGATCGAAGGGGCCCTGGCCGCCCCGATCCGCAGGGAGGTCTCCCGTTTCCATTAATTAGTAATCCAACGCAGAACCGGAAATCGGTCGACGCCGATGGTGATCCGGGCGCCCCAGGGAGTATCCTGGGGTTTCATCCACCTGGGGCCACCCCGTGACGCCCGTTTCCAAATCCAAGTTCCCGGTCCGGGGGCCCCATGGGGTCTTGCTGCTTCTGCCCGCCCTGCTGGGCCTGCTCGGGCTGGCCGGGAACCTCCTGGGCCAGCCCCGCCTGGCCGGGCTGGGTTCGGCGACCAATTACATGGCGTCCTTGACCGCCTGCCTGCTCCTGCTGCTGGTCGCCGGGCAGTTGCCGCACAGCCTCCGGGCCCGGCGCGTCGGGCCGCCCTGGCTCGGGATCGGCGCGGCCGCGGCGGCCGCCGCCCTTAGCCTGACGGCCCTGATCCTCGGCCAGGTCCGGCCGGTGGAGGAGGTCCTGGGCCTGGGCGGCCTGTTCGCCCACCCCATGTCCTCCCTGACGGCCGCGGCCGGCCTCGGTTTGGCGCTGGCCCTGCTGGCCCGGGCCGCCGGGCCGCGCCGTTCCGCCCGGCAGGCCGCCGCCGCCCTCGCCCTGCTGGCCATGGGCATCAGCCTGGTCGCCATGGTGGCGCTCCTGGCGGGCGCCGAGGACCTTTATCCGCACAACATGTCACCCATGGCCCCGCCCACGGCCCTGGCGCTCCTGGCCCTGGGCGGCGCGATCCTGCTCACCGCCGGGCCCGACACCTGGCCGGCGGTCCTGTTCCGGCAGGTGCCGGCAGAACCCCCGAGGGGCCGGGTCCGGCCATCCCGGGTTGTCCACATCTGGATCTTCCTCGCCTGCGGGGCCGGGCTCCTGCTGATCGGCTCGCTCGGGTTCCAGCGCTGGACCGCGCTGGCCCGGAGTCATGCCCAGGCCAGCCTCGCGGCGATCGCCCGGGCCAAGGGCGAAGCCATCCAGGCCTGGCGCCAGGAGCGCGACCAGGACGCCCAGGAGATCGCCCATGGGACCATCGGGCGCAAGCTGGCGGAGAGCCTGCGGGGCCCGGGCGGCGACAGCCAGGCCATCCTGGACACGCTGCGGATCGGCGCGTTCCGGCGGGTGGTCCTGTTCGACCAGGATGGCCGGATCCGGGCCGCCTCCCCGGCCCTCGAGGCCTTCCGGCCCTCCTCCCGCATGGCGGAGGGGCTCGCCCTGGCCCTCCGGAACCGGGCCGTGGTAAGCCAGGACCTGAACCGCGACCCCGGATCCGGCGAGATCACACTCAACTGGTGGGTCCCCATCGGCGCCCCGGCCCCGGGCGCCGTACTGCTCCAGGTGGACCCCGAGAAGTTCCTCTATCCCATCCTGCGCTGGCCCGTTGCCAGCGCGACCGCCGAGATCCTCCTGGTGCGCCGGGACAAGGAGACGATCAGGTTCCTCAATGATCTCCGCTTCCGGCCCGGAGCTGCCCTGACTCTCGCCGAGCCCCTGGACGGGGCCGGGGACCTGCCCTCGGCCAGGGCCCTCGCGGGGGAGGAGGGGATCGTGCGCGGCCGCGACTACCGGGGGGTCCCGGTCATGGCCTCGCTGGCGCGGATCCCCGGCACGCCCTGGTCGCTGGTCGCCAAGATCGACGAGGCCGAGATCCTGGGCCCCCTGCGCACCACCCTCTGGGTCGGCGGCACCCTGCTCACGGTCACGGTGTCGGGCATGGCCCTGCTCTCCTGGATGCTGCTGCGCCATCGCGAGACCCGGCAGTTCCAGGCCATGCTCGACCTGGAGCGGGAGCGGCGGTCCCTGGCGGACCGCTACGCCCACCTGATGGACCAGGCCAGCGACGTCATCCTGGTGACGGATCTGGACGGGACGATCCTGGAGGCCAACCAGGCCGCCGCCTCGATGTACGGGCGCGCTCCGGGAGCCCTGCGGGGCATCCACCTGCGCGAGCTCCGGGCGCCCGAGGCCGAGGGCGGCTTCACCACCCAGTTCCGCCGGGTCCATGCCGGCACCCCGGTGCGCTACGAGAGTGTGCACCTGGGCGGCGACGGCGCCCGGGTCCCGGTGGAGTTCAGCGCCCGCCAGGTCAGCTTCGGCGATTCGCCCGCCATCCTGATCTTCATCCGGGACATTTCGGAGCAGAAGGCGCGCGAGGGCGAGATCAGCCGGCTGGTGCGGCTCTATGACGCCCTCAGCCATGTGGACCAGGCCATCGTCAAGGCCGGCGACCGGGATACCCTGCTGACGGCGATCTGCCGGGTGATGGTCGAGAATGCCCAGGTGACCATGGCCTGGATCGGCTGGGACGACCCCCGGACCCACCAGGTGGCCGTGGCCGCCCAGTGCGGGGATGACGGCGGCTATCTGGACCGGATCAGGGTCCGCAGCGACGACACGCCCGAAGGCCGCGGACCCATGGGGGTGGCCCTGCGCTCCGGGCGGCCAAGGATCGCGGCGGATCTCGCGTCGGATCCGGAATACCAGCCCTGGCAGGCCGAGGCCCGGCGGGCCGGCTTCGCCTCCTCCGCGGCCTTCCCGGTCCGCCAGCAGGGCAAGGTGGTCGCGGCCCTTTCCATCCACGCCGCCGACCCGGACTTCTTCGGCCCCCAGGAAGTGGCCCTGCTGGAGGAGGCGGCCGGCGACCTCTCCTTCGCCCTGGACCACCTCGCCCTGGAAGCCGAGCAGCGGCGCGCCAGCAAGGCCCAGGCCGCCCTCTACCGGATCGCGGTGGCGACCCTGGAGGCGCCCTCCATGACCGACCTGTTCCAGCGGATCCACGCGATCCTGGCCGAGCTGATGCCGGCGCGGAACTTCTACATCGCCACCCGGGACGAGGGCAGCGGGCTGATCCGCTTCCCCTACTTCGTGGACGAGGTCGACCCGGCGCCGGCGCCGCGCCCGCCGGCCCGGACCCTCACGGACCTCGTGCTCGCCACCGGCGAGTCCCAGCTCCTGACGCCCGAGAAGCTGGCCGCGCTGGCCGCGGCCGGGGCGATCCGCATCGAGGGCACCCGGCCCCTGGACTGGCTCGGCGTCCCGCTGGTGATCCAGGGCGCCACCTTCGGAGCGATGGTGGTGCAGAGCTACGCCGAGGAGGTGCGCTACACCGAGGAGGACGTGGAGTTCCTCCAGTTCGCCGCCACCCAGGTGGCCGCCGGCATCCGCCGCAAGGAGGCCGAGTCCGCGCTCCGGGACTCGGAGGAGAAGTTCTCCAAGATCTTCAATTCCGCACCGATCCTGGCGACCCTCAGCCGGGTCTCGGACGGCGCCATCCTCGAGGTCAACGATCTCTTCTGCCAGACGGTCGGCTATGCCCGCGAGGAGCTGCTCGGCCACACCAGCACCGGGCTGGGCATCCTCGCCGGCGAGGAGCGGGCGCGGATGGTCCGGGACATGGCCGACGGGATGGGCCAGAACCTCGAGTTCTCCCTGGTCACCAAGGCCGGCCAGGTCATCCCCTGCCTGTTCTCCGGAGAGGTGGTGGAGGTGGGCGGGGAGGCCCTGCTGATCTCCATGGTCGCCGACATCGCCTCGCTCAAGCACAGCGAGCGGGAGCGCCAGCTCCTGCAGCGCGAGATCGAGCACATGCAGAAGCTGGAAAGCCTGGGCCGGCTCGCGGGCGGGATCGCCCACGACATGAACAACGTCCTGGCCGCCATCTACGCCGTCACCCAGGCGATGCGCATCCGCCACGCCGGCACGGACCTGGACCGGGACCTGGCCACCGTGGAGCGGGCCGCCACCCGCGGCCGGGACCTGATCAAGGGGCTGATGGGCTTCACCCGAAAGGACCTGGCCACGACCGTCCCGATCGACCTGAACGGCCTGGTCCGGGAGGAGATGGCCCTCCTCGAGCGGACCCTGCTGCAGAAATACCGGCTGGTCATGGACCTGGAGGAGCCCCTGCCGCCGGTCATGGGCGAGATGGGCCCCCTGGGCAGCGCGCTGATGAACCTCTGCGTCAACGCGGTGGACGCGATGGCCCAGGGCGGCACCCTCACCATCCGCACCCGCCGGGTGGCGGAAGCCATGGTGGAGGTGGCCGTGGAGGACACCGGTGAAGGCATGGCGCCCGAGGTCCTGCAGAAGGCCATGGAGCCGTTCTTCACCACCAAGCCCATGGGCAAGGGCACGGGCCTGGGCCTGGCCATGGTGTTCAGCACCGCCCGCGCCCACGGCGGCGCCCTCGCCCTGGACAGCCAGGTGGGCCGCGGCACGCAGGCGCGCATGACCCTGCCCTGCCGCGCCCGCGGCCTCGCCGGAGGCGCCGCCGCGGACCCCGGGGCGGCCCCGGACCGCACCCGGGACATCCTGCTGGTGGACGACGACGAACTGCTGCGCGCGGCGATGCCGGGCCTGCTCGGGACCCTGGGGCACCGGGTGGAGACGGTGGACGGCGGCCAGGCCGCCCTGGACCGGCTCGCCCAGGGCGCGACCCCGGACCTGGTGATCCTGGACATGAACATGCCCGGCATGACCGGCCTGGAAACCCTCCGCCACCTCCGCGCCCTGGCCCCGGATCTGGAGGTGCTGTTCGCCACGGGCTTCCTGGAACCCGCCGCCCAGGCCGTCCTGGACTCCGACCGGCACACCGCCGCGATCATCAAGCCCTTCACGCTGGCGGAAATCAGCGCCAAGATCGCCCGGGTGGACGGCTAGAACCCGGCCTTGTCGGGGTACTTCGGCTTCGCCGGCGGCCGGGGCGGGTTCCTGGCCAGGGCGTCGCTGACCTCCTTCACGGCCCGTTCCAGTTGGGGGTCGCGGCCCTGGATGAGCAGGGCGGGATCGTCCATCACCTCGATATCGGGTTCCACGCCGTGGCCCTCGATCATCCAGTTGCCGTCGGTCGAGTAGATGCCGAAGGTGGGCACGGTCACGGTGCCGCCGTCGATGAGGACCGGGGCGCCGCTGATGCCGATGAGGCCGCCCCAGGTGCGCCGGCCGATGAGGGGTCCCAGGCCGGCCTGCCGGAAGTAGAAGGGGAAGCAGTCGCCGCCCGAGCCGCTCCAGCCGTTGATGAGCATGGCCATGGGGCCGGTGTGGGCGGTGACCGGCCACTGCCAGTCCTTGCCGTCCCGCACGCCCCAGTAGTTCAGGACCTTGCGGCCCAGCATCTCCACGAACCGGTCGGGGATCTGGCCGCCGCTGTTGAAGCGCTCGTCGATGATCAGGCCGTCCTTGTCCCACTGGCCGCGGAACTGGCGGACGAGCTCGTTCTGCCCGCCGATGCCGGTGTCGGGCACATAGATGTAGCCGATCCTGCCGCCTGAGGCCCGGTCCACGAACTGGCGCTGGGCCTCGACCCAGGCCAACTGGCGGAGCCGGCCTTCGCTTTCGAGGGTCTCCACCGTGACGCTGCGGGCGCCTTCGAGCGTGGGCTTGTCGTTCACGGTGAGCAGCACGGTCTTTCCGGCCAGGTCCTGGAAGGCGGCCCAGGGATCCAGGCGGATATCCATCGGCACGTGGTTGACCGCCAGGAGGTAGTCGCCTTCCTTGACGTCCACCCCGGGCTGGCCCAGGGGGCCGCGGGCCTGGGCGTCCCAGGCGGCGCCGTGGAGGATCCGCTTGATCCGGTACTGGCCGTTCTCCAGGGCGAAGTCCGCGCCCAGGAGGCCGACGCCCTGGCGCAGGGGCGTCTCCAGGTCGCCGCCGCCGCGATAGGTGTGGGAGGCGCTCAGCTCGGCGATCAGCTCGCCGAGGACGAAGTTCACGTCCTCGCGGGTGGCGCAGTCGTCCAGGAGCTTGCCGTAGCGGACCTTCATGGCCTTCCAGTCGACGCCGTGCATGCCCGGATCGTAGAACATGTCCCGCTCCAGGCGCCATGTGTCATTGAAGATCTGCCGCCATTCCGCGGCCGGATCCAGCTCCATGGGCAGGTCGTCGGTGGGCATCTTCTTTTCGAACTTCTGGTCGGCCTTGATGTCCAGGAAGGCGAAGGTCCCCTTGCGGGCCACGAGGACCTTGCCGCCGTCGGTCGTGGCCTGGAAGCTGTCCACATCGGCCAGGATGGTCTTCTCCTCCCGTTCCTCGAGGTCATAGAAATGGAGGGTGCCCTTGCCCGGGCCTTCCGCGGCCGCTTCAACCCGGCGGTAGAGGATCCTGCCCTTCACCGCGGCCAGGTCGGCGTAGTTCCCGGCCGGGGGCGGCAGGAGGACCATGCGGCCCTCGAGCCCGTCCAGGTCGATGTCCACGGGCTTGGCCGCGGGCTTGGCGCCGGCCGGCTCCTTCTTGTCCTCGGCCTTGGCGGCCTTGTCGGCGTCGTTGCGGGCCGCCAGGGGGGACGGCACGTCCTTGCGCAGGGTCAGGGCCGCCAGCCGGGTGCTGTTGGGATAGACCCAGGTCCCGTCCAGGTCGCTGTAGACCGGGTTGAAGGCCTGGCCGGTGGTGAGGTACAGATGGTTCCCCTCCGGATCGAAGGCGGCGTCCACGGCATTGAAGAAGGGGGAGGTGGCCTGGACCGTCCGGCCCTCGCGGGTGTCGAAGAGCTTGACGACCCCGTTCCGGTTGGGCGCGTCGACGACGTAGGCCACCCAGCGGCTGTCGGCGGACCAGCTGGCCCGGAAGCCTTCCAGGGATTCCTCGGCCATGAACAAGCCCTTGTCGATGACCCGGACCTTGCCCGTCTCCAGCTCGCAGAGGTTGATCCGCATGGCCTGGTCGGCGAAGACCACCCGCTTGCCGTCCGGGGACCAGGTGATGGCGTAGCGGAAGCCCGGGCCCATGTGGGTGACCTGGCGCTCCTCGCCGCCGCCGGCGGCGGGCCGCACGCAGAGTTCGTACTCGCCGCTCCGGTCGCTGAAGTAGGCCACCTGGGCGCCGTCGGGCGACACGGAGGGCCACCGCTCCGCCGCGCCCGGCGTGTGGGTGAGGTTCATGACGAAGCCCTTTTCCGCGGGCACCGAGAACAGCTCGCCGCGGGCCTCGACGACGGCGCGCTTGCCCTGGGGCGAAGGGGAGGCGGAACGGATGAACTTGGCGGCGTTCACCTCGTGGGGCTTGAGGGCGGCCCGGTCAGTCACCACATCGACCTTCACTTCGGTGAGGCGTTCCGAGGGGAGTTCCAGGCGGTAGAGCCGGCCGCCGGCCTCCAGGACGATGTCCTCGGGGCCAATGGACGGGAAGTGGGCGTCATAGTCCTTGAAGAAGGTGATCTGTTTGAAAGCACCGGTCTTCAGATCGTAGGACCAGATGTTGCCGCGCTTGGCGCCATCCCGGTCGGAGAGGAAGTAGAGGGTGCCGCCGTGCCACATGGGCATGGAATCGTTGGAACCGTCCGGACTGGGCAGGCGCCGGGAGGTCCGGGTGGCCAGGTCCAGGAGCCAGATCTCGGAGGCCATGCCCCCCCGGTAGCGCTTCCAGGTCCTGAAATCCGTGGAGATGGGCATGTAGGCGAGGGTCCCCGCATCGGCCGAGAAGGCACCGAACTCGCCATAGGGCAAGGGCAGGGCCTGGGGCAGACCGCCCTCCTTGGGAACGGTGAAGAGCTTGCTGAAACGGTCCCGCCCCGAGGCCATGCCGGAGGCGAAAAGAATGGACTTGCCATCCGGGGTCCAGCCCAGGACGTGGTCCGCGGCCGGATGGTGGGTGACCCGGACCGGGATGCCGCCCCCGACCGGCATCACGTAGACATCTATGTTTCCATCATAATCACCCGAAAAGGCCAGTTCCCTGCCGTCCGGGGAGAAGCGGGCGAAGGACTCCTCCCCCTTGGGGGTGGAAAGCCGCTGGGCCAGACCACCGGTCTTGGCCACCACCCAGATGTCGTTGGCATAGGTGAAGGCGATCTGGGTGGCCGAAACCGCCGGGTAACGCATGAGCCTTGCATCTATCTGCGCATGTGCCGCCGTGCCCGCGAGGAGCACCATGGGTACCGTCAACCAGTTCAGTGAGCGCATCGCCATCTCCCGGGGAAGGGTCCCTGCCGAGGGTTACGGTAATGGATGGCAATGGGTTACCGATGAAATAGCGGGGCGGGGGAAAAAGGCGGCACTTGTCATTTCCCCATTGGCAGAACCCCCACCCCGCCCCATAATCGGAACCTCTCATCCGGAATCAACCTTACTACATCCCCAAGGGGATGCTCACTGAGGAGGCATGCACGATGTCGAACCGCATACTTCACCCCGGGCTCCAGGCCAAAGTGATGTCCGCCGAAGCCGCCGCAGCGCTCATTCCCAATGGCGCGGTGGTCGGCATGTCCGGATTCACGGGCGCGGGCTACCCCAAGGCGGTGCCCATCGCGCTGGCCAAGCGGGCCCTGGACGAACGGCTCAAGGGCAAGCTGCTCAAGCTGGACGTGCTCACCGGCGCCTCCACCGGCCCCGAGCTGGATTCCATGATGAGCCAGGTGGAGGCCACCCGCTTCCGCTTCCCCTACCAGGGCGACGTTGTCACCCGCAACAAGATCAACGAAGGACTCATCGAATATCAGGATATGCACCTGAGCCACGTGGGCACCATGGTGCGCTACGGCTACTATGGCAAAGGCAAGAACAACCTTGATTTCGCCGTCATCGAGGTGACCAAGATCAACGAGGACGGCACCGCCGTCCCCTCCTCCTCCTGCGGCGCCAACAACGTCTACATGGAGCATGCGGACAAGATCATCCTCGAGGTCAACAGCTGGCAGGACGAGCGGCTGGAAGGGATGCACGACATCCTTTCGATCAACCCGGTCCACGGCGAGCGCATGCCCATTCCGATCCTCGCGGCCGATGACCGCAAGGGCTCCCAGGTATGGCATTTCGATATCAACAAGGTGGTGGCGGTGGTCGAATCCACCCACCCGGACCGCAATGCCCCGTTCAAGTCCCCGGAAAAGATGCACCAGCAGATCGCCCAGCACATCCTGGACTTCTTCGACGGCGAGGTGAAGGCCGGACGGCTCTCCAAGCACCTGGCCCCGCTGCAGTCGGGCGTGGGCAACATCGCCAACGCGGTGCTGGTCGGCCTGAACGAAGGCCCCTTCGAGAACATGATCTCCTACACCGAGGTGATCCAGGACGGCATGCTCGACATGCTCGATTCGGGCAAGCTCACGGCCGCCTCGGCCACGGCCTTCTCGGTCTCCCCGGAAGGGCAGGTGCGCTTCAACAAGAACATCGACACCTACCGCAAGCAGATCATCCTGCGGCCCCAGGAGATCTCCAACAACCCGGAGATCATCCGGCGCCTGGGCTGCATCGCCATGAACGGGTTCGTGGAAGCCGACATCTACGGCCACGTGAACTCCACCCACATCGTCGGCAAGGGCATCGAGAACGGCATCGGCGGCAGCGGCGACTTCGCCCGCAATTCGGCCTACACGATCTTCATGTCCCCGGCCACCGCCAAGGACGGCAAGATCTCCGCGATCGTGCCGTTCGCCTCGCACATCGATCACACCGAGCATGAGGTCAACGGCATCGTCACCGAGTTCGGGTTCGCCGACCTGCGCGGCAAGAGCCCCAAGGAGAAGGCCCGGGAGATCATCGACAAGGCCGCCGCCCCCGAGTTCCGCCCGATCCTCTGGGACTATTTCAAGAAGGCCTGCAAGAACCCCAGCGCCGGCCTGCACTCCCCGCACATGTTCGAGGAGGCCTTCGCCTTCCATACCCGCTACCTCAAGACCGGGTCGATGATGCCCAAGTAGGGACGGTTCGTCCGCCCGCTCAACATGCCGCCCAGCCCCAGGCTGGGCGGCATTACGTTTCCGGCCCCAAGCGGTTAAACTTAGGCCCATCGAGATTCATATCGCCCCGCCCTCCGGGGGCAGGGCCCGGGATAAGGGACGACGCCATGGTCGAATTCGACAAGAAGGTTCTGCTGCTTGGCTGTGGAGCCGTGGGCCAATGCGCCCTGCCGCTGCTGTTCAAGCACATCCGGGTGGCCCCGGGCAATGTGACGGTCATGGACTTCGAGGACAAGACGGCGATCCTGCGGGAATGGACCGGCCAGGGCGTCACCTTCGTGCAGAACCGGGTCACTCCGGAGAACCTGGCGGCCCTGCTCGGCCGTCACCTGGGGGAGGGCGACCTGCTCGTCGACCTGGCCTGGAACATCGACTGCTGCGAGCTGCTGCAGTGGTGCCACGACCATGGCGTGCTGTACGTGAACACCTCCGTGGAACTATGGGATCCCTACGCATTGACCCCTGAGCACCCGACTGAGCGGACCCTTTACTGGCGCCACATGAACATCCGCCGGATGACCGCGGGCTGGTCCACCCCGGGCCCCACCGCGGTGCTCGAGCACGGGGCCAATCCCGGCCTGATCTCCCACTGGACCAAGCAGGGGCTGCTGGACATTGCCGCCCGGCTGGTCGCCGATGGGCGGGTCCAGGGCCAGGCCCGCGAGGAGCTGGAGGACCTGGCCCGCAGCCGCACCTTCAACCGCCTGGCCATGAAGCTCGGGGTCAAGGTCATCCACTGCAGCGAGCGGGACACCCAGATCAGCGACCGCCCGAAGGAAGTGGATGAGTTCGTCAACACCTGGAGCATCGAAGGCTTCCGGGAGGAGGGCACGACCGTGGCGGAGATGGGCTGGGGCACCCACGAGCGCACCCTGCCCGGCTACGCCCACACCCATCCCGACGGTCCGCGCAACCAGATCTGCCTGGCGCGGATGGGCATGAACGTGCGGGTCCGGTCCTGGGTGCCCGACTACGCGATCCAGGGGATGGTGGTCCGGCACGGCGAGGCCTTCACCATCTCCGACCACCTCACGGTCTGGGAGGGTGGCCAGGCCGTCTACCGGCCCACCGTCCACTACGCCTACTGCCCGTGCGACAACGCGATCATCTCCCTGCACGAACTCCGCGGCTACGACTATGAGCTGCAGCCCCGGCTGCGGATCATGGGCGACGAGATCACCTCGGGCGCCGACATCCTGGGGGCGCTCCTGATGGGGCACCCCTACCAGTCCTGGTGGACCGGCAGCAACCTCAGCATCGAGGCGGCCCGGGCGCTGGTGCCGCACCAGAACGCCACCACCGTGCAGGTCGCCATCTCGGTGGTCGCCGCGGCCTCCTGGGCCATCGAGAACCCGGCCCGGGGCGTGCGGGTCCCCGACGACCTGCCGCACGACTACGTACTGGAGATCGCCCGGCCGTACCTGGGCGAGAACATCTCCGAGCCCTCCGCCTGGACCCCCCTGCGGGGCCGGACGGGGCATTTCCCCGAGGCTTCCCAGCCTGATCTGGACCTGAACGACCCCTGGCAGTTCAAGAACTTCCTCATCACCGACGGCGGCGACTGAGCCGGCCTGAAAGGACGCCGTGATCACCAAGACTCTCCTCAAGCAACTGGCCCATGAACACGGCACGCCGCTGTTCGTGATCGACCATGACGAGCTGCGCAAGAACCTGGCGGAGTTCAACCGCTGGCTGCCGCGGGTGCAGCCGTACTACGCGGTCAAGGCCAACCCCGACCCGCAGATCATCCGCACCCTCTACCGGGCCGGGGCCAGCTTCGACGTGGCCTCGTTCCCGGAGTTCCAGCTGGTCCACGAGAACATCAGGAAGCTCCCGGCCAAGCAGCGCCAGGACTTCATCTGGGACAAGATCATCTACTCCCACCCGATCAAGTCCGAGGCCACCCTGCGCGAGCTGGACCAGTACAAGCCCCTGGTCACCTACGACAACCACGCCGAGATCCTCAAGGTCAAGAAGCACTCGCCCCACGTGGGCATGCTGCTGCGGGTGCGGGTCCCCAACACCGGCGCCATGGTCGAGCTCTCCTCCAAGTTCGGGGCCGAGCCGGGCCAGGCCGTGGACCTGATCGAGGCCGCCGAGAAGGCGGGGATCACCGTGGAGGGGCTCAGCTTCCACGTGGGCAGCCAGACCACCAACTTCCAGAACTTCGTCCAGGCCCTGAACCTGGCCGCGGACATCTTCAAGGAGGCCCGGCTGCGCGGCTTCAGCAAGATGAACCAGCTGGACATCGGCGGGGGATTCCCGGCGCCCTACGACGCCAACGTCCAGCCCCTGCGCAAGCTGGCCAAGATCCTCAACAGCGAGATCGACCGGCTGTTCCCCAAGGACGTGGCGATCCTGGCCGAACCGGGCCGGTTCCTGGTGGCCACCGCCTGCACCTCCGTGGCCGAGGTGATCGGCAAGGCCGAGCGCGACGGCCGGCAGTGCTACTACATCAACGACGGCGTCTACCATACCTATTCGGGCATCCTGTTCGACCACTGCATCTACAACGTGAAGGCGTTCAAGAAGGGCGCCACCCAGCTGTGCGCCGTGTTCGGCCCCACCTGCGACGCCCTGGACACCATCAGCCTGGCCGAGGAGCTGCCCAGCCTGGAACTGGGCGATCTGGTCTACAGCGAGAACATCGGCGCCTACAGCCACGCCTCGAGCACCTCCTTCAACGGGTTCCCGCCGGCCAAAGTCATCCACATCAACAAATGAAATGACGCCAGGAGCGGACCTTTGGCCGATGCCTTCGCAAGCCATCCCCTCGACCGGGTGATCTGGAATTCGCTGACCTCCCGCCACGCCGGCCTGGCCGAGGGCGGCGACCTGGCCCGGCGCTACCCCGCCCGGATCGGGCCCCTGGCCGCGGTCCGGGAGGAGACGCCCGAAGCCTTCGCGGCCCTGGCGGCCCTGGCCCCGGCCGGGGACCGGGTCGGCCTGCTCTCCCGGGAGCCCCTCGCGCTCCAGCCCGCCTTTTCAGTCGCCTTCACCGACGCCATCGACCAGATGGTCCTGACCGGTCCGGTCCCGGCCGCGACCGAAGCCGCCTTCGACCCCCTGGGCCCCACGGATGTGCCGGAGATGAAGGCCCTGGCCGATCTGACCCGGCCCGGCCCGTTCAGCCACGACACCCACGAACTCGGCAGCTACCTGGGCCTGCGGGCCGGCGGCGAGCTCATCGCCATGGCCGGCTACCGCATGCACCTGGACGGCTTCCGGGAGATCAGCGCGGTCTACGTGCACCCTGGCCACCGCGGCCGGGGCCACGCCGCCGCGCTGGTGGTGGCCCTGGCCCGGAGCATCGCCGCAGCCGGTGAGACCCCCTTCCTGCACGTCCTGAGCAGCAACGCCCCGGCCATTCCTCTGTATCTGAAGCTGGGCTTCGCCCTGCACCGCACCCTGCGGTTCACCCTACTGGAGCGCCGCTAGCGCAGACCTTCAAGCAGGTAGAGCTCGCTCAACTTCTTGCCGTAGGTGAAGGCGAAGGCCCGGGCCGAGGGCGTAAGGTACACGCCCAGGCTGACGATGTGGCCCACCGGATCCGGGGGCGTGAAGGACTGCACCGGCCGCCGGACGCCGCTGGCGAGGTCCAGGCGGGTGATCTCCAGCGGCAGGCCGTCCCATTTCGTGCGCAGGAACAGGGCCTTGCCATCGGCGGTCCAGCCCAGCACCAGTTCCCCGGGGCGCAGGCCGCGGATGGGCGCGGGGTCGCCGCCCGCGAGGGGCTGGAGGAACCAATCCTTGCCGCCGCCGGTCACGATCAGCCGGGTGCCATCCGGGGAGAGCGGGTGGGTGCCGATGTATTCGACCCCCAGGCCCGGCCGGGTGAGTTTCCGGGGTTCGCCGCCGCGCCGGTCCAGGACCACCCAGCCGTAGTCCCCGTTGACATTGGAATTCGCCACGAGGTGCTGGCCGTCGGGCAGGAAATAGGCGCTGCCCGGGTTGTCGCAGCCCTTGGGCAGGGCCACGGCGAAAGGCCGGCCCAGGCCGTTGGGCACGAACAGGAGGAACCCGCCCCTGGCCTTGGCGTCGGCCACCTTCCGGGGCTCCAGGCCGGCGGCTACCAGCACCTCCACCCAGGCCGGATCGATGTCCTTGAGGTCGAGGGCGCCGGTGTCCACCTGGACCCAGTGGCCGTCATCGGAGATGGTCTGGGGGCTGCCCGGGCCCAGTTTCAAGGCCGGACCCCCAGCAGCCGGCCGGACATACATCTCGTCCCGGCTGGTTCCGCCCAGCATGGCCGGGGATTCCAGGAGCAGGAGATTGCGACCGTCCGGGGTGATGCCGGCGGCCTGGGTGCCGCCCCGGATGCTGACCTCCCGGGGCCGCGATTCCCCGGCCGTCTGGACCAGGACGCCGTAGCGGACCTGATGCTGGGCCAGGAGCGCATGGCCCTCCCGGGAAACGTCCAGGAGCTGGTAGGCGCCCGCCCCCTGCCAGAGGATCCGCTTGCGGCGGTCCATGGACAGGGCCCAGAGGGTGGTGGCCTCGCCCTGCACTTCCGCCACCCACAACTCGCCTTTCGGGCCCCAGGCGAGACCGTTCAGCGAGGCTCCGGTGCTGTCGCCCTCCTTGGTGTAGAGGACGGTCTTGCGGCCATCCCGGTCGAAGATGACGATCGAGGCCTTGGTGCGGCTGTCCGCGTCGGTGGCGGCCAGGCGGGAGCCGTCCGGGGACAGGCACAGATGGCCCACGACGTTGAACGCGAAATTGCCGCCCACCACCTTGTGGCCGGTGGGCCACTCGAGCTGGAACTCCTGGGCCCCGTCCAGGCCCAGGGTCGCCATTCCGGCGCCGTCCCAGACCGCCTCGGCCACATCCTCCCGCAGATCCAGGATGGCCCCGCCGCCGGTGGATACCCGGGCCAGGGTCCCCCGGTGAAAATTGTCCGAGACCGGGCCGGAAGCCCGGAGGAAGGCCAGTTCGTTGCGGGCCGACACCGACAGGAGCAGGGCGTCCGGCAGGCCCAGGCCACGCGCCTCGCGGGCGCCGGAGTCGAGCACGAACAGTTCCGGGGCGCGGCCCCCGACCCGTTCCGAAAAGTAGACCGTCCGCCCCGCGGGCCCGAACCGCGCCGATTCGATCGTGCCGGGGACGAACGTGAGGCGCCGGAAAACCAGTGGCCCAGGGGCGGTCTCGGGGCGGAGGCGCCGGCCGCCCAGGACCGCCAGACCGAGGATCAGGACGGCGGCGGCAGCTCCGACCCGCCAATTCCGCCGGCTCCCCGCCCCCCAGGCCCCGTCCCGGACCCCGGCCGTCCGGGCCGGCTGGACCACGTTCACCAGGTCGTAGGCCAGGTCCTTGGCGCACTGGAACCGCCGGTTGGGATCCTTCTCCAGGCATCGCCCGACGATCCGCTGCAGCGCCAGGGGCACCCCGATCCGGCTGCTGGAGCAATCGGGCGGCGCTTCCTCCATGATGGCGATCATGGTCTTGAGATCGGAAGACCGGCGGAACGGCGGCTGGCCCGTGAGCAGCTCGTGGAGCACCACGCCCACCGCGAACAGATCGGTCCGGTGATCCGCCGGCTCTCCCAGTACCTGCTCCGGCGCCATGTAGCCCACCGTGCCCAGGATCATCCCCATCCCGGTCGCCTGGGTCGCGGCCAACCCGGAGGGCGGATGGGTGGGCGGGTGGCTCTGCGGACCGACGGTCCCAGCCCAGGCCGGAAGCTGCTTGGCCAGACCGAAATCCAGCACCTTCACCCGGCCGTCCCGGGTGATGAAGATGTTCTCCGGCTTGATGTCCCGGTGGATGATGCCCTTGGCGTGGGCCGCCGCCAGGCCTTCCAGCACCGGCAGGATCAGCTCGACGGCCCGTTTGGGCGGAAGGGCGCCGGACCGGAGCTTGTCCCGGAGCGATTCCCCCTCCAGAAGTTCCATCACGCTGAAACAGCGCTCCCCGTCCCGGGCGAAATCATGGACGCCCAGGAGGTTCGGGTGGCTCAGGGAGGCCACCAGCCGGGCCTCGCGCTCGAACCGCGCCACCAGGTCACTGTCCCGCACCAGGTTCGGCGCCAGCACCTTGATGGCCACCAGCCGGTCCAGGTTGGGGTCCTTGGCCTTGTAGACCTCGCCCATCGCGCCGGCGCCGATGAGCGACTGGATCGTGTAAGGGCCGAGCTGCGTGCCTGGGGGGAGCGGCATGGAGGTCCTTGGATATCGGGCCGGAGAGATTCCGGACCAGTATACGCGGGACCCGGACGATGGAGAGGCTCAGGGTCGCCGGTCGTGCACCATCGCCAGCCGGCCTGCCACCTTCCAGGCGGCTTCCTGCCGCGCCACCCGCCGGCTTCGGCGCCGGATCCATTCCTCGTTCCGGGCGGATTGGCGAATGTGCCGGGGGGTATCGGTCCGCGGGCCCCGGGGGGCCTGGGCGGCGGCCACCGTGCAGAGGACGGCGCAGGCGATCGCGGCGAGGGTACCGAGTCTCTTCAGCGTCATGATGCCCTCCCCCGCAGCTACCCCTTGGAGGGGGGCGTCCGGGGCAAGGTTTAGGCGCCGCCCTTGCGCACGCAGAGCCCTTCCACATGGGTGGTGAAGGTGGTGCTGCCCGGCGGGGCGATGGCGAAGCCGACGGTGACGGCATCCTTGCCCTGCATCCGGTAGGTCAGGCGGAAGGCCGGACCCGGCTGGGGTTCGCTCTGGAACACCAGCCCGGCGCCCCCCTCCAGGGCGGTGACGACGTAGCGGATGATGTGGCCCTCGTTGTCCAGATACAGGGCCTTGAGCTGGCCGCCCCCGGAGAACACGGTCAGGCGGTCCTCGTGGCGGATGGCCGGCCGGCCGTCCTTGGCCGGGAAGGTGGTGAGGTTGTACCGGACCATCACCTTGCCGTCCAACTCCGGCCGGAAGGAGAAGGTTCCCGCGCCCTGGCCGGGCTGGCCACTGGCCTCGCCGACCCACTCGCCGGCCAGGGCCCGGACCGGGGCGAGAGGATCGGGGGCCTGGGCCAGGAGTCCGGCGCAGATCAGGGGAAACAGGGCGGAACGGAGCATGGAAGACCTTTCGCGACTGCCTCCACTCTAGCAACCTCCCGCCGGAACGCCGCGCCCGGAAGCTTCCTGGAAGTGGCCCCGGCGGATGGGACCGGGTAGATTCATCCCATGCGCATCCTCCTTTCACTCCTCATGCCCCTCCTGGTCCTGGGCCTGGCCGCCCAGACGCCGGCCGAATTCGCCGCCCGCCTGCAAGCGGCGGAAACCGTCATGGATCGCTTCTACCGGGGCGATCCTCTGCCCCTGCTCCAGAAGGCCGTCAACGGCGAGGTCGACGCCTTCAACGCCCAGGTTTCGGAAGTCAACGCCCGGCTCGGCCGGGCCCGGGCCGAGGCGGAGCAGGCCAATGAGCCCCTCAAGAGCCTGGAAGCCGAGATCCGCGACGACGACCGCCGGTTGGCAGCCGGCTCCAGCGGACAGGACCCGGACGCCCAGCGCCAGCGCAATCGCCTGATCGACGCCCGCAACGGCCGGGTCGACCACTACAATGAGCTGCTGGCCCAGGCCAAGGCCCGGGCCGCAGCCTACGAGGATCTGGCCCGGCAGACCCAGGAGGACCTGGAGCGCCAGCGGGCCCGGCTGCAGAAGCACAAGGATGCGCTCCAGACCCGGGTCCAGGATCTGGAGGCCTTCCAGGACCAGGGCCGCGACCTGGTCTTCTTCCAGGGCGTCAACCGCCTGCTGGCCGACCTGCGCCAGGCCCAGCGCGCCGGGGCGCCCCTGGACCGGGAGCTGGCGCGGGTGCGTGGCCTGCGCCGGGAACTGGCCGGCTGGGCCATCGCCCGCCAGAACGCCCAGGATTTCGGCCTGGTGGTGACCGAGGCGCGGGTCGGGGACGAGCCGTGCTGGTTCATCGTCGACACCGGTGCGTCCCGGGTCTGCCTGAGCCTCGAAGTCATCGTCGCCGCGGGCTGCGAGGATCGGCTGAGTTCCGAATCCACCCTGGTCCTGGCCGGCGGCCAGAAGATCCGCGGGCGGGAAGTGCGGTTCCCCGCCATCGCCGTCAACGGGCAGGCCGCCCGGGAAGTGGCCGGATCCGCGGTGCCCGCCTCGGAAGTGGGCCTGGATGGCCTCCTGGGCCAGAGCTTCCTGCGGCACTTCAAATGGACCCTGGAGGCCGGCCAGCCCGAGCCGCTGACCCTGCAGCCCAGATAAGGGTCTAGGCCTGGGCCAGCCGCCCCAGGGCCTCGGCCAGATCGGCGATCCGGTAGGGCTTCGAAAGCATCCCCGCGGCCCCCAGGGACCGCAGTTCCTGGACCTCCTCGTTCTCCCCGAACCCGGTGCAGACCAGGATCGGCACGTCCGGGTCGATCCGGTGCATTTCGCCGAAGGCCTCCCGGCCGCCCATGACCGGCATCTTCAGGTCCAGCATCACCGCGTACAGCTCGGTGTGGTGGGCGCGGAAGCCGGAGACCCCGGCCTGGCCGTCGCCGGCTTCGAGCACGGAGTAGCCCAGGGATTCCAGGACCGCGGCGGCCGCCTCCCGGAGGATCGGCTCGTCCTCGACCACCAGGACCTTGCCCTCGCCCCGGTGCCGGAGCGGCCGCAGCCCGATCTGGGCCCTGGCCAGCCGGCCTTCCGGGAACAGGACGGTGAAGCGGCTGCCCTGCCCCGGCGTCGACGCCGCCGCGACATTCCCCCCGTGCGCCAGCACGATGCCGTAGACGGTGGACAGGCCCAGGCCGGTTCCGGAATCCCGGTCCCCGGCCTTGGTGGTGAAGAACGGCTCGAAGACCCGCTGGCGGATCGCCTCGGTCATGCCCGGGCCGGTGTCGGCCACTTCGAATTCCAGGTAGCGGCCCGGCGCCACCCCCAGGGCCGCGGCCGCGGGCCCGTCCAGCTCCAGGCTCTTGGTGCCCAGGCGGAGGGTGCCGACGCCCGCCATCGCCTCGACGGCGTTGAGGCACAAGTTCAGGACCACCTGATGCACCTGGCCGGGATCCGCGTCGATGCCCGGGCAGTCCTCCAGCTCCGCCACCACCTCCAGGTCCGGGGCCATGGCCGGGCGCAGCAGGGCCAGGCAGTCCTCGACCGTGACACGGAGATCCACCGGCTCCACGAGGTTGCGCCCCTTCCGGGCGAATGCCAGGAGGTTGCGGGTCAGATCGGCGGACCGGGTCGCGGCCAGCAGGATGGATTGCAGGTGGCCCTTGCGCGCCGGGTCCGGCTCGCCGTCCTGCAGCAGGTCGGCGAAGCCGATGATGGCGTTGAGCATGTTGTTGTAGTCGTGGGCGACCCCGCCGGCCAGGCTGCCAAGGGAATCCAGGCGCTGGGAGTGCTGGAGCTGCTCCTGCATGCGGTCGCGCTCCTCCTGGGCCCGCTTCCATTCGGTGATGTCGCGCAGCACCGTGAGCAGGTGCGGCACCCCGCCCCGGGTGAAGACCTTGCCCTGGACCAGGGCGGTGGCGACCTTGCCGTCGCGCACGTGGAACCGGGCCTCGAGGTTGTGCACGGCGCCGTCCCGGCGGATCGCCTCCAGGAAGGCGGCGCGCGCGCCCAGATCCTCCCAGAGCTGGAAATCCACGGGGGTGTGGCCGAGCACCTGCTCCTGGGCCAGCCCGGTGTAGGCCGTGAAGCCCGCGCTCACCGACACGAAGGCCATGGTGTCCAGGCGCATGGTGACCGCCGCGTCCGGGAACAGGTCGATCATCATCCGCAGGTTGGCCTCGCTCTCCCGCAGGGCCTGCTGGCGCTCCAGGGTCTCGGCCAGGGACAGGCGCAGCTTGCTGGCGAGGCGATCCAGGACGACCGTGATGAACAGGAACACGATCACCGTGCTGCCGAAGGCGCCGAACGGGGGGACGGCAATGGGGTAGTGCGTCGGTGCCCCCAGGAAGCCCTGTTCCCGGGCCAGGCCGAAGGCGCAGAAGGTCACGATCAGCCCGTACATCGCCCACAGGGTCCGGCGGTCCAGGAGCAGCGCGGCGATGGCCAGGGGGATGACCGCCTCGCGGGTGAGCCCGAGCCCGTGGGTGACGCCGCCGCCGATCATCGCGGCGCCGACGTTGACGAACAGCGCGGCGCTGATGGACCAGAGCGAACCGCGGAAATGGCCGAGGCGGACCAGCACCGGGCCCAGCACCAGCAGCCCGGCGCTGAGCGCCAGGACCCGCCCGGGCCCGGGCGGGAGCGGGGTCGGCCCGAACGCCCGCATCAGGGCCGCCAGCGCCAGCCCCAGCGCGCCCAGGGTGCCCATCACCTGGATCAGGACGGCATTGGCCCGCTGATCGGGGTCCGTGAGGGGAACCTCCCGCAGCCATCCCAGGCAGGCCAGGCAGACCCGACGGAGGGGGGACCCGGTCGGAGCGGCTTCGGGTGAGTCGGGATGGGATCGCATAGGGGTCTGGGGCGGGGACTGCTGCCTAGACTTTACCTTAGAGGAACCACTCATAAGGAAAAAAGCGGACACAATGGAACTCCCCCGAACGGAGCCTCCATGCCATTGGACCCCATCCTGGCGCATATCCTTCCCGGCTACGTCCTGGCCGTGGACGGGACCCACGGGGTCGGCCACTGGGCCCGGGTGCACGAGAACGGCCTGCGCCTGGCCGCGGCCACCGGGGCTGATGCGGAAGTGGTGGCCCTGTTCGCGCGGTTCCACGACGCCCGGCGGGTGAACGAGAACTGGGATCCGGATCACGGCCGCCGGGGCGGGGATCTGGCCAGGACCCTCCGGGGCTCCCTGGTGACCCTGGACGACGCCCGCTTCCAGCTCCTCTACGCCGCCTGCGCCCAGCACACCGATGGCCGGATCAGCGCCCATCCGACCCTGGGGGCCTGCTGGGACGCCGATCGCCTGGACCTGGGCCGGGTGGGCATCACCCCCGATCCGGCCCTCCTGAGCAGCGACGCCGCCCGGGCCATGATCCCCTGGGCGGACGCCCGGGCCGTGCGGGAACACCGGCCCCGGGCCTTGCTGCGCGCCTGGGGCTGCGAACCGGGGTAGGCCCCGGTCGCGGCCCTGCAGGAACTCCGGTCACCCTGGACCGGGCGGTCAAGCCTAGAAGCGGTAGCCGACGCCGACGCCGAACAGCATCGGGTCGACCTTGACGGCGCTGACCTTGGTGCCGTTGGCCAGGTCGACGTCACTCTTGATCTGCACGTACTTGGCGTCCACGTTCAGGAACCACTTGGGCGCCAGCTGGATGTCCGCGCCGATCTGGGCCGCCGCGCCGACGCTGCTGCTGCTGAGCTTCAGGGCGCCGACCCCGGGCACCGCGAGGTTGACGCTGCTGATCAGGGTGAGGTTCACGCCGACGCCCACATAGGGGTTGAAGGCGGACGTGGGGAGGAAGTGGTACTGGGCGGTGAGGGTCGGCGGCAGGTGCTTGAAGGTGCCGATATCGGTCCCCATCAGGGTGACGGTGTGCTGCTGCGGGTAGGTCAGGATGAGCTCGGCCGAGCAGTGGGCGGTGAAGAAGTAGCTGAAGTCCACTTCGGGAATGGTCTTGGTGCTGACATGGATGGCGTCGGCCGGCACTTCCAGGGCGGGGATCGCGTCGGACTTGTTGGCGGGTTCGATGGCGACGGCCCGCACCCGGATCATCCAGGGGGAGTCTTCGGCCTTCAGCGGGGTGGCGGCGACCAGGGTCGCGGCCAGGGCGGCGAGGGTGAACATGTGTTTCATGGCGGATCCTTTTGCGGAAAGGCCCGGGTACGCGCCCGGGCGGGGTGGGGACGGAAGGGCGCCCGCACAGGACCAGGCCCCCGGCCGGGGCCGATCCGAAAAGCCGGGACCCCCGCGGGCGGGCGGCGCCGGGCTGGAATTGTGATGGATTTGGTAATGATTCGATTTTGAGGTTATTCAAAAACGATCATGACGTCCACTATTTTGCGGAATTATTTTTTCGCTCCAGCCGGGGCGGGCAGAGGCCCGAGCAGTCGGTGCATCCATTCCTCAGGCCACACATAGGGTTCGCCCTTGCTTTTGCGCCCGGGAATGACCACGGTGCCGGACCAGACCGGCTGTTCATCGGATCGGGACAGGAGCTTGACCATCACCGTGCGAGGTTCCTGCTCGACAGGATCGGGTGCCGCCACCGGGCTGGCCTCGGGTGCGCCCTGCCCTCGGTTGCGACCACCGCCACGGCCGCCCGCATTCATGCCGCCACCGCCCGGTTGGCTGCCCCGGGTCTCCACCGGCAAGGCCGCCGCCCCATGGCGTTCCGGCCCCAGCACGATCACATCCAGCCAGAGATCCGCCTCCGCGGCTTTCACGATCGCGAAGCCCTTGGCCCGCAGCTCCTCCAGGGCGGCATGGCGGAACGCCCCCGGGTTCTCGGAATGCTTGCCGGGCATGGTCCAGACCAGCTGCCGGGGGTCCACGGCCACACTCCCGCCCCGCGCCAGCGCAGGCCCGGGCGCCACGTTGTAGGTATATTCGGGTTCCGTCAGGCAGCCGAGGGTCGCAGCCGCCAGGAGCAGGGTCAGCCAGGGAATGCGGGACATCATGGGGCTCCTATCGCCGGGAGCTTGGCTTGCGGGCCACTCCCCGGCCACCGGCGCCCTTGTTCCAGTATCGCCGTTCCTCGGCGAAACAGACATTCTCCATGTCCAGGACCTTCTCGGTCATGAAGGTGCGGGCGTCGGCGATGGCCTGGTTGTAGACGCTCGGGGCGATCTCCTCCAGGCAGAATTTGAGGAACAGGGCGGCCTTGAGATCGCCGACATCCTCGCCGAAATTCTCCGTGAGGTAGCGGCGGACCGAGCCGGTCAGCTGCTGTTCGAGGTCCTTGGGCAGGGTGATGTCCATCGGCTCAGGACCGCTTCCGCCAGGCCTCCGAGGCCTTTTTCTGGCCCTCGGCCACGGCTTCGGGGGGGAGTTCCTTTTCCAGCCGCTCCACCGCCTGGGTGCTGGGGCCGTCGCCGGCGGCCTTGGCCAGGAGGAACCAGACGTAGGCTTCCTGGACATTCCGGGCCAGGCCCTCGCCGTTGGCGCAGGCCGCGCCCATCAGGGCCTCGGCCTGGGCCAGGCCCTGGTCGGCGGCCTTGCGGTACCAGACCACCGCCTCCTCGGTGTCCTTCTTGACGCCGTTGCCTTTGGCGAACATCGACCCCAGGTGGCACTGGGCATCGGCGTTGCCCTGTTCGGCCGCCTTGCGGGTCCACTTCACCGCTTCGGCCAGGTCCTTGGCCACCCCGTCCCCCGACTCCAGGAGCCAGCCGAGGGCCGCCTGGGCGGTGGCGTCGCCATGCTCCGAGGCCAGCCGGTACCACTTGGCCGCCTGGGCCGGGTCCTTGGTCCCGCCGGCGCCGGCCGCGGCCATGGCGCCCATCTGGCACTCGGCGGCGGGGTCGCCCTTCTCGGCGGCCCGTTTGTACCACTTGGCCGCCTCATTGGCATCCCGGGCCACCCCGTCCCCGGTCTCGTACATCCAGCCCAGCAGCGACTGGGCGCCGGTGACACCCTGTTCGCCCGCCTGGGTGAGCAGGGTCACCGCCTGGGCGGTGTCCTTGGGCACGCCCTCGCCCCGCGCCAGGACCCAGCCGGCCATGAACTGGGCGGCCGCGTTGCCCTTGGCCGCGGCGGCCCGGAACAGCTTGAGGGCCTCCACCGGGTTGCGGGCCTCGCCTTCACCCTTGTCGAGCATCACGGCGAGGTTGTACATGGCCAGGGGGTCGCCCTGCTTGGCGGCCATGCGGTAGTACCGGGCCGCCTCGGCCGGATCCTTCTTGATCCACTCGCCCTGGGCGCACATCCAGGCCACCTGGACCTGGGCCTGGACCAGCCCCTGGTCCGCGGCCGCCCGGTAATAGCGCGCCGCCTCGGCCATGTTCCGCGGCACGCCCTGGCCCCGGGCATACATCTCGGCCATGGAGAACTGCGCCTGCGCGACCCCCTTCTCCGCCAGCGGCTGCCAGAGCCCGATGGCGGCGGCGTAGTCCTGGCGCGCGAAGGCTTCCATCCCCTGGCGCAGTTCCGGCTGCTGGCGGGAACAGGCGAGGCCGAGGAGGAGAGCCACGGTCAGGGAATGGCGGGCAAACGGCATGAGGTCTCCGGAAGGAGTTGCGGGATCTTCCTATGCTGACAGAATCGGGGCCCTTTTTGGCTGGCCAGGGCCGGGGGAAGGGCGGAGATGCAGCCCAGGAAATTTCATGTATTTCAATTATATTAGCCGTTGTTTTTCTGAATCATTCTGATCGTTATTTATCAATTTGATCGTCTGGCTCCCGGCCGTCCTCCGGAATCCAACCGCCGAATCGCCCGGCATGGAGCTTGCACCAGAAGGCCAGGGCGAACGCCCATCTGCACCTCGATTTATTGAATATCCGTATTTTCACGGCCAGGAGGCATCCCATGGAGCCACGCAACCTCAGTCCCCGCACCCGCATCGAACGGCGGGCCGAGCCGCCCACCTATCGCCAGCAGGTGACCCGGGCCGTGGACCCCGCAACCTATGACCTGATCGGGACCGTCCCCCAGACGCCCGAGGCCCACGTGCCGGCCTTCGTGGAAAGGGCCGTGCGGGCCGCCGGGGACTGGCGGGCAACCACCTGGGAGGTCCGGGCCGAGGCCCTGGGCCGGTTGCGGGACACCATCGCGCGGCGGTCCGGGGAGATCGCCGAGGTCATCTCCCGCAGCATGGGCAAGCCCCTGTTCGAATCCCTCAGCTACGACGTGGCCATGGTGCTGGAGGACCTGGACGACTACATCCGCAACGCCGGGCAGTACCTGGCCGACGAGAAGGTGGCCATGCCGCCGGCCATGGAGAAGCGCAAGCAGGGCCTGATCCGCTATGCCCCGCGGGGCGTGGTGGCGGTGATCTCGCCCTGGAACTTCCCCTTCGAGCTGGCCATGTCCCCGGCCATCGCGGCCCTCGCGGCGGGCAACGCGGTGCTCATCAAGCCCACCTCGGCCGCGCCGCTGGTGGGGGACCTGATCGAGAAGCTGTTCAACGAGGCCTTCCAGGACCGCCCCGGGCTGGCCCAGGTGGTGCACGGCCCGGGCCGGCTGGGCACCGTCCTGGCCGTGGCCGACGGGGTGGATTTCGTCGTGTTCACCGGCTCCACCTCGGTCGGGCGCAAGCTCCAGGCCGACCTGGCGCCCCTGCTCCGGCCCAGCCTGCTGGAGCTGGGCGGGTGCGACCCCATGATCGTCTGCGCCGACGCCAACCTGGAGCGGGCCGCCAACGCCGCGGTCTACGGCCGGTTCGCCAACAACGGCCAGGTCTGCGCGGCGGTGAAGCGGGTCTACTGCCACGAATCGGTCTGCCGCACCTTCGTGGAGAAGGTGATCGCCCACGTCAACCTGCTCAAGCTGGGGCCCTGGACCGATCCCTCCGCCGACGTGGGCCCCCTGGCCAACGACCGGGCCATCAGCTCGCTCCGGGCGCTCCTGCACGATGCCCTGGACAAGGGCGCCAAGCTGGTGGCGGGCGGCTTCCCGGCCATCCAGGCAGGCTGGTACTGGCAGCCGACGGTGATCACCCAGGTGGACCACTCCATGCGCATCATGAAGGAGGAGGCGTTCGGCCCGATCCTGCCGATCTGCGCCGTCAAGGACGACGAGGAGGCCATCGAACTGGCCAACGACACCGAATATGGGCTGGACGCCTACGTCTTCACCAACGACATGCGCCGGGGGCACAAGATCGCCAACCGGCTCAAGGCCGGCTCGGTGGACATCAACGACGTGATGGTCAACTACGTCATCCGCGACATCCCGTTCGGCGGGGTCAAGCAGTCCGGCTGCAATCGCTACCACGGCAAGGTCGGGCTGCGCCTGTTCACCGACACCAAGGGGATGGTGATCGATGACGGCACGGCCGATTCCGAACCGGAGTGGTTCCCCTACACCGGGGCCAAGCTGGCCCGGGCCCGGGAGGCCTGCCAAAAGACGTGTTGATCCCGGCGCCCCGGGCTTCCAGACTGGAAGGCCGGCCACGCCGGTCGAAGGAGCCCCATGGCGCAGCGAGGCGTGCTGGTGATATCCGTGGAACCGGAGAGTCTGGCCGAGGAGGCCGGCCTCCGGGCCGGGGATACGCTGCTCGAGATCAACGGGGAGCCGGTGCTGGACCAGCTCAGCTACCAGTTCCTGATCAGCCAGCGGGATGACACCGAGATCGCCTTCCGCCGCCCCGACCGCAGCGTGGCCACGGCCACCCTGGCCAACGGCGGCGACGGCATCGGCGTGGACCTCGCCCAGGATCAGGTGAAGGTCTGCAAGCAGAACTGCATCTTCTGCTTCGTCCTGCAGATGCCCAAGGGCTACCGGAAGTCCCTGTACCTCAAGGACGAGGACATCCGCCTGTCGTTCCTGTACGGCCACTTCAGCACCCTGTCCTCCAGCGACGACGCCGAGCTGGACCGGATCATCCGGGAGCGGCTGTCGCCGATCCACGTGAGCGTCCACGCCACCGACCCGGCCGTGCGCGCCCGGGTCGTCGGCAATCCGAGGGAAGGCGACATCCTGCGCAAGATCGACCGGCTCCTGGCCGGCGGCGTGGACATCCACACCCAGGCGGTGCTGGTGCCCGGCGTCAACGACGGCGAGGTCTGGGCCCGCACCGTGCGGGAGCTCTGGGAGCGCCGGGCCTTCCAGCACGATGGCCCCCGGGCCGGCCAGGGCGGCGTCCTGTCCCTGTCCTGCGTCCCCGTGGGCCTGACCTCCCACCGGGAGGGCCTGCCGGAGATCCCCGACGTGGATCCGGCCTACGCCCGGACCTGGGCCCGCCAGTGGGTCCCCCAGGTCCGCCGGCATACCGCCGCCAACCACGGGGAGCCCTGGCTGCTGCTGGCCGACGAGTGGTTCACCCGGGCCGGCCTGCCGGTGCCGGGCCGGCGCTTCTATTCGCCGGACTGGGCCCAGCTGGAGAACGGGGTCGGCCTGGTGCGCAAGTTCCTGGAGCACAGCCGCCGCTTCCTGCCCAGTCCCCGGGCCGCGGGCTTCCGGGGCCGGCGGGTGCTGGTGCTGACCGGCTCCAGCTTCGCGCCGGTCCTGAACCAGACCCTGGCCCAGCTGAACCGCCGCTGGGGCAGCGAAGTGCGGGCCGTGGCCGCGGCCAACGGCAGCTTCGGCACCAGCGTCACCGTGGCCGGCCTGCTGTGCGGCCGCGACCTGGCCTACGCCGCCCACGCCGACCGCGCCGCCCACGGCGGCAGCCCCGCCTGGGTGGACGCCGTCGTGGTCCCCAGCGCCTCCCTGCGCGTGCACACCGGCCCCACCGACCAGTACGCCCTGGACGACGGCAGCGCCCCCACCCCCGCCAACCAGTTCCTGGACGACATGACCCTGGCCGAACTGGAACGCGAAGTCGGCGTGCCGGTGATCCCCGGCGGCGCCAACCTGGGCCAATTGCTGGACCACCTCAAGGCGAGGGAAGCCGTGCACACCGACGGCATGAACCTGCCGCAAGGGGCCTATAACCCCTAGCTGCCATGCATTTTGCCAAAGCCATCTTGACAACAGCCTGATAACAGCCTATTTTCAAGAATGGTCGAAGTTCGCCTTTCTCCTGAAGCCGAAGCAGAAGTGATTCGGCTGCCGCTCAGGATGAAATACCGGTTGGACGACATCCTGCTCCGCCTAGAAGCCTGGCCTCAGGTTTCCGGTGTGAAATGGTTGAAACATGAATGGTCGGGCCATGCGCGAATCCGGATGGGCGACTGGCGAGTGATCTTCAGAGTGGAAGAGGGTGTCTTGGTGGTTCGCATCCAGCATCGCAGCGAAGTCTACGAGGACTAGGAGGGCAAAATGACCATTGGAACGCTGATCATCGACGATCTGGAATACGTGGTGCTGCCTAAGGCGGACTGGCTGCGTCTCATGGGCGAGGCCACCGCGGAAGCCCTCTCCCCCGCCCGAAAAACGGTTCGTGGCGCCATCGGCCAGGACCTGCGCAAAGCCCGGGAAGCCGCCGGCCTGACCCAAGCGGAATTGGCCGGAAGGCTGAACAAGTCCCAGGCCATGGTAAGCGGCGCCGAGAACGGTACGGTCAAGACGGGTTGGCCCTATGCCCGTTCCGTCCTCAAGGCATGCGGCCTGCCGGAGGACTGGAAAGCTCCTGAATGATCCGGGCAGCCATACCCTTTATTTTTCACCCCTTTCCATCCTTGGCAAAAAAAGAAGCGGGCCGCATCGCTGCGGCCCGCCCATTCCGTTCCCTGCTTCACTTCAGCTGGGGTTGCGCTTCTTCACCGCGGCCACGACCTTGATCTCGCCGCCGTCCAGGCCGGTGCCGGCGAACTCGGGGCGCAGGGCGGTTTCCCGACGGGCGCGGTCCGAGGCGACCTTGATCTGGTCGAGGACGTTGACGGCGTACTGGTAGGCCTGCTCCTCGTCCACGCGCACGAACACCTTGCGCATGCCCGAGGGCTGCAGCTGGACGACGGGGGACAGCTTGTCGGCCAGTTCGGCCAGCTGGATCTTGTCGTTCTGCAGCAGCAGATCGCCGTTCTGGTCGATGGTGATGACCACCGGGGGGTTCTTGGGATCGGGAACGGAGGGCTTGTCCACCTTCACGACCTGGGGAACCACCACGGGGAGGGCCTTGGAAAGGCCCGGCACCATGACGATGAACACGATCAGCAGCACCAGCACGATGTCGATCAGCGGGGTTACGTTGATATCACTTTTGGCTTTGCCCTTGGGGCCACCGGCGTCCATTTATTTGCCCCCCTTCTCGCCGCTCTTGTCCTCGCTGGTGACGACGGAGGCCTCGTCGGCCCCGCCCTCGCGGCAGATCTGGAAGAGCTCGTCGACATGCTTGAACGGAATATCGGCATCGGCCTTGATGAACACCCGGCGATCGCTGAGGTACTGCACCGAATTCTTGATGTAGCCGATCAGCTGGGCCTTCTTGGCGTCGTCCTTGTAGGTGAACGTCAGGGCGTTGCCCTTGGCGTCCTTGGCGTCCTTGTCGTCGACCATGATCGGCGCGGGACCATCGATGACGCCCTTGGCGTCGCGATGGGCGGGCAAGATCAGGGTCAGGTACTTGGCGCCGGTCTGCGTTTCGGGTTTCATGCTGTGCTTGGAGAGCGGGAGCCGCACAGCGTTGTTCACGGCGGGCGTGATCACGATGAAGATGATCAGCAGCACCAGAACGATATCCACAAGAGGGGTGACGTTGATATCCGCTTTCACCCCAGACTTGCCACCACCACCTGCATCCATGGTGACCTCCTAGATTGGGCCCGGGGGAGCATTCGCATGATCCCCCGGGACACCGGGGTTGAAAAGCTTAGGCCTGCTGGCTCTCGCGGCGGATGAACTCGTCGATCATCTGGGAGGCGGCGTTGTTGATGTTGGTGACCATCTTGTCCTGCTGGGCGGTGTAGAGGTTGTAGATCCACACGGCCGGGATGGCGGCGATCAGGCCGAGCGCGGTGGTGCCCAGGGCCTCGCCGATGGAACCGGCCAGGGCGTTGATGTCGCCGGCGCCCTTGGTCTTGAGGTCCGAGAACACCTTGATGATGCCGACCACGGTGCCGAGCAGGCCGATGAAGGGGGCCAGGGCGCCGATGGTGGCCAGGGACAGCATGCCCTTCTTGAGCAGGTCGGTCACTTCGGCGGTGCCGCGGACGATGGCGCGCTCGACGGGCTGGATGACGTCATGGCTCTCGTGGAGGGCCTTGAGCTGCTTCTCGTACTGGAAGATGTCCAGGCCGTGCTTGAGCACCAGGGCGATGTGGCTCTTGTTGTGGGTGGTGGCGGCGCGCTTGGCGGCCTCGAAATCACCGCGGCGGAGGGTGTCCATGAACAGCTTCAGGAACTTCCGGGAAGCGGCGTTGGACTGGGCATACACGATGCCGCGCTCGATGGCGGTGTAGATCTGCAGCAGGATGAGGCAGATCAGCAGGGTGATGACGACCTTGTTGAAGGACGAGGCGGATTCCCAGATTTGCTTGGGGCCGAAGGCGTTTTCGGCGGCGTCGGCGAAGGCGAGGACGAACGGGGAAGCAAGCAGGCTCATTTGATTTCCTTATGGGATGAGGTGGCTTGGGAAGGGGCAGCCCCTTGCGAGGCGGAGGAAGCGGCGGTGGAAGGTTTGGAGTCCGGGATCACGGGATCCATCGTGGGCGCGGGGGCCTGGGAGGGAACCGGGGAAGCCTTGACGGTTTCCCGCGGGGCGGCGCCGCCAGCGGCGACGATGATCAGGAGCGCGAGGACGGCGGCGATGCCGGCGCCCAGCCATGCGGTACGGGCCATGGCGTTCATGTGGCTACTTCAACTTGAAGTTGAGGGTCAGCTTGAAGCGCGCCGACACGGCTTGGCCGTTGACCGTCGCGGGCTCGAATTTCCACGTCAGGGCGTAATTCTCCGCCATCTGCCGAAGCTGGGTCGGACCTTCCACGGCGCGGGCGGAAATCGGGATACCGTCGGGGCCGACGATGATCTCGACCACCACATTGCCCTGGATGTGGGCGATCTTGGCCAGGGGCGGGTAGGGCGGCGCGGGCGGGGCGTACTTGATCTTCATCTGGCTGGAATCGAAGTCCGCCACGTGGCCGGCGCCGGAGCCGGCGACGCTCATGGTGGCCGGACCCGCCGAAGCGCCGCTGACGCCACCGGGGATGCCGGAGCCGGACTGCTGGGCCGCGGCATAGCGCATGGTCAGATCTTCCTTGGGCAGCTCCCGGGGAGCCACTTCGGGCACCGTGTCATTGCTGGTGATCGGCGGCGGGGGCGGCGCGTCGTGCTGCTGGATCTTGGGCGCGGGCGCGGCGGGCGCGGCCGGGGCCGGGGGCGGCGGGGGGGGCGGCGGCGGCGGGGCATCGGCCTGCTCCGTCAGGTCGATCCCCATCGTGCCCTTGATCGCCTTCTTCCCGGCCTCGGTGTGGGTGGCCAGGAGATAGGCCACGCAGCCGAAGGCGACATAGGAAAGCAGGGTCACCGGGATCGTCACCAGGGGGCTGGCCCCGTGGACGCCCTTGACGCCGGCCGAGAGGTTGGACCGATATACCAGGTCCTCCAGACTCTCTTTGGGCGCGCCGTTGGGAGGAGGGTTGGTCTTGGGGTCTTGGCTCATGCGACTCCCGAAAAAGCAGGAATTGGGAAAAAAATGGAGCCGGATCTGCTGGGGTTCCGCAGAGGCGGCTCGTAACCGAATAGTTGAATGATCTGGGGCTGGCCCAGCGGTTAAGATTACAAGGAGCCCGACCAACGTCAAGTGCCCAAATCCGCATTGCCAGTGGATTTCGGCGGATCGGGAAGGATTTTCCATCCTCGTGACACGAACCCCGGTTCCGGGTGTTTTCCGTGATAATCACGTGACAATTCACAGGGGTTTGTCACAACCATGTCATCCGCCTTTTCAGAATTTATGTTTGATTCATCGTCCGGCCTCGCCCGGGCCGGGCGCTTCACGACCTCCCGCGGAATGGTGCATACCCCGGCCTTCATGCCGGTCGGCACCCAGGGCACCGTCAAGGGCGTCACCCCGGCCCAGCTGGCCGAGATCGGCCCCCAGGTGATCCTCGGCAACACCTATCACCTCGGGCTGCGCCCGGGGGACGAACGGATCCGGGCCCTGGGCGGCCTGCACGCCTTCATGGCCTGGCCCGGTCCGATCCTCACGGACTCCGGCGGCTTCCAGGTGTTCTCCCTGGCCTCCCTGCGCAAGATCAAGGAGGAGGGCGTGGCCTTCCAGAGCCACCTGGACGGCTCCAGCCACTTCCTCTCCCCCGAGCGGAGCATGGAGATCCAGCGCAACCTGGGCTCGGACATCGTCATGGCCCTGGACGAGTGCCCGCCCGGGCAGATGGAGCGGGCCCCGCTGGAGCGCTCCATGGCCCGCACCATCCGCTGGCTCAAGCGCTGCCGGGAGTTCCCGCTGGATCCCCACCAGGGCCTGTTCGCCATCAACCAGGGCGGCGTCCACCTGGACCTGCGCGCAAGCCACCTGGAGCAGATCCTGGAGCTGGACCGGGCCGCGCCCTTCCAGGGCTTCGCCGTCGGCGGCCTGAGCGTCGGCGAGCCCAAGGAGGAGATGAACGCCCTGCTGGCGGCCTTCGTCCGCAGCCTGCCCGAGGACCGCCCGCGCTACCTCATGGGGGTCGGGACGCCCGAGGACCTGCTGTTCGGCATCGAGCACGGGGTGGACCTGTTCGACTGCGTGCTGCCCACCCGCGAGGCCCGCCACGGCACCCTGCTGACCTCCCGGGGCCGTGTGAAGATCAAGAATGCCCGCCACCGGGACGCCGACAAGCCCCTGGATCCGGAGTGCAACTGCTATACATGCAGGACTTTCAGCAGGGCCTACCTGCACCACCTGTTCCGGGCCGGGGAGATGCTGGGATCAACCCTCAACAGTATCCACAACCTGAGCTACACTGTTGGGCTGACCCGAGCCGCGCGGCAGGCTCTCCTGGACGACCGGTTCAAGGAGTTCGCCGACCGCACAAGGGAAAATTGGAACAACGAGGAGCCTTGAATGAATTTCGCCTTTCTCCAAGCAGCCCCCCAGGGATCGCAGTTCGGCCCCGTCATCCTCTTCGGCGGCATGGCCCTGCTCTTCTACTTCCTGCTCATCCGGCCCCAGAGCAAGGCCCGCAAGCAGATGGAGGAGCGCCTGTCCAAGCTCAAGGCCGGCGACGAGGTCCTGCTGACCTCGGGGCTCTACGCCACCATCGACCGGGTCGAGGACAAGAACATCTATCTGAAGCTGGGCAGTTCCATCGTCAAGGCGCGCCGCTCGGCGGTGTCCGCCCTGGCCACCGAACCCGCTCCCGAACAGAACTGATCCCCGATCATTTTCATGTCGAGGGCGGGGACCCCGGTCCCCGCTCTCCCTTCGTCGGAGCCTTTTCGTGACCAAGCGGAGCCTGTGGCGCCTGATCTTCACCACCCTGATCTGTGCGGCCTGCGCGTATTTCTTCGTCCCCCTCTCCAAGGTCCGCCTGGGCCTTGACCTGAAGGGCGGCGTCCATTTCGAGCTGGAAGTGCAGGGCCAGGAAGCGCTCGAGGCCGATCTGCGGGACACCCGCGACCGGCTCACCGACCGGCTCCACGAGAAGGGCATGCCGGACGCGGTGGCGAAGGTCGAGGGCATGACGGTCAAGGCCGACGGCATCGCCGCCGATCGCGAGCCCGACGTCCGCAAGATCCTCCTGGGCTTCGGCGGCTACGACTCGAACTTCGCCGGGACCAGCGTGGTCCTTACCCAGAAGAGCGCCTACCAGAAGAGCCTCAAGGACGACGCCAACAAGCGCGCCCTGCAGATCATCGAGAACCGCATCAACCAGTTCGGCGTGGCCGAGCCGGAGATCACTCCCACCGGCGCCGAAGGCAACCGGATCGTGGTCGAGCTGCCCGGCGTGGGCGACGCCGAACGCGAGCGCATCAAGGGCCTGCTCACCACCCCCGGCCGGCTCGAGCAGCGCCTGGTGGCCAAGCAGGACACCACCCAGGGCATGGGCTGGCGCACCCGCGAGGAGGCCATGGCCCGGTTCGGCGGCACCCTCCCCCCCGGCACCGAGCTGCTGCCCCTGCCCCTCTCGGAGCGCGAGGCGCGCCGCGAGGGCAAGGACCTGAAGTCCATGCCGCAGGGCCAGCCCGAGCAGATCCGCTCCTGGGTGCTGGTGGAGGAGAAGGTCTACGTGGACGGCGCCGACATCACCCGGGCCGACCCCACCGTCAACTCCCAGACCGACCAGTACGAGATCAGCTACGTCCTGAACCACAAGGGCGCCGACGACTTCTACAACCTGTCCTCGATCGCCTCGGAGGAGAACCGGCGGATCGCCGTGGTGCTGGATCGCAAGATCGTCAGCGTGCTCTGGTGCAAGGAGAAGATCCCCGGCGGCGCCGTGCGGGTCACCGGCCAGTTCAGCAAGGACGAGGCCGAGGATTTCGCCCTCAAGCTCAAGAGCGGCGCCATGCGCGCCAGCATGAAGTTCCTCGAGGAGCGGGCCATGGGCCCGAGCCTGGGCGCCGACTCCATCCATGCCGGGGTGCGCGGGGCCATGATCGGGTTCCTGACCATCATCATCTTCATGGTCATCTACTACAAATGGTCCGGGCTGAACGCCATCGTCGCCCTCAGCGTGAACCTGGTGGTCATGCTCGGGCTGATGGGCTCCTTCCACGCGGTCATCACGCTGCCCGGCATCGCCGGCTTCGCCCTCACCATCGGCATGGCGGTTGACGCCAACATCCTCATCTTCGAACGCATACGGGAGGAGATGAAGAACGGGAAATCGGTCGCGGGGGCGATCCAGACCGGCTTCGACCGGGTGTTCTGGACCATCGTCGACAGCCACGTCACCCAGCTGTTCGCCGCCGTCCTCCTGTTCATCTTCGGCACCGGGCCGGTGAAGGGCTTCGCAGTCACGCTCACGGTGGGCGTGACGGCCTCGCTGTTCACCAGCATCTACATCAGCCGGTTCATCTATGACTGGATCTTGGAGCGCCACCCCGGCACCAAGACCCTCTCCATCTAGCGGGCCCGATCCGATGCGAATCTTCGAGAACCTCCCCCACATCGATTTCATGAAGTACAAGGGCATCGCCCTGGCCTGCAGCTGGGGAATGATCCTGGCCTGCTTCCTGTGGATCCACCCCTGGAAGGGCGCCGACGCCCACGTCAAGCTGGGCATGCAGTTCACCGGCGGCATCGACATGATGGTGCTGTTCAAGGGCGAGGTGCCCCAGGAGACGCTGCGCGACGCCCTCTACGCCGGCGGCGTGCGCGACGCCGGGGTGGTGAGCTACAAGGACAAGCCCGGGTTCTCCATGTTCTCCATCAAGGTCAAGGCCAAGGCCGGCCAGGATGAGAAGGACTCGAGCACCCAGATCAAGCAGATCACCGAGGCGCTCAAGCACATGGACGCCAAGGCCGCCAGCGACCACCGCATGGACCTCAACACCGAGAGCGTCGGTGTCATCCTGGACGCCTGGATCAAGGGCAACCCCCTGGCCGTTCAGGGCGACGAGACCGCCCTCCGGCTGGCCTACGAGCCCTGGGTGAACAAGGTGATCAAGGCCCGCGAGGCCGCCAGCCCCATGTCCGACTACAACCAGCTGCCCGCCGACCTGCCCGGCCCGCTCCGGGGCAGCCTGGAGAAGGACTACCGCCTGGGCAACCTGGTGATCCTCAAGAACGAGAGCTTCTCCCCTTCGATCTCGGGTGAATGGACCTGGAAGACCCTCAAGGCCGTGTTCTGGGCCATGGGCGCCATCCTGTTCTACGTCATCTTCCGGTTCACCGTCAGCTTCTCGGTGGGCGGCATCGTCGCCCTCATCCACGATGTGCTCATGGCCCTTGGGCTGTTCGTCCTGTTCGGCTTCGAGTTCTCGGTGCCGGTGGTGGCGAGCTTCCTGATCCTGATCGGCTACTCCATGGCCGACACCATCGTGGTGTTCGACCGGATCCGCGAGAACAGCCACAAGCCCGAGTACCGCCGGGTGGACATCACCAAGCTGATCAACGATTCCATCAACCAGACCCTGAGCCGGACGATCCTGACCTCGGCCTCCGTGCTGTTCGTGGCCCTGTGCCTGTTCATCTGGGGCGGCCACGCCCTGCGCGACCTGGCCTTCCCGCTGGTCGTCGGCGTCATCACCGGCACCTACAGCTCGATCTTCATCGCCTCGCCGGTGGTGGTCTACTGGGACCACATCTTCGGCGGCAAGGACAAGCTCAAGCAGCACGCCTAGCCCTGCCCGCCTGCCGCCAGACGGGGCCCGCAAGGGCCCTGTCGGCGTTTCGCGGCCACCGGGTAAACCCCTGGTAGGCTAATCCGTTACCTGAGCATGGACGTTGGGCGGCCCTGGCCGCGAGGTATGCGAGGAGTGATCATGATCCGATTTTCTCTGGTTCCCATGCTCCTGGTGGGTCTCGGCCTGGCAGCCCAGGCCCCGGCCGCCGCCGACGGCAAGCGCCTGGCCCTGCAGGAGGCCATCCAGACCGCCCTGCAGAACAACCTCCAGGTGGGCATCGCCCAGGCCACTCTGGACAGCAGCAGGGCCGGGGTCCAGGTGGGCCAGGGGAGCTTCGACTGGAACCTGGCGGCCAACGCCTCCCTGGGCCGCTACGACAGCGCCAGCGACAGCCCGCTGTACACCGGCAGCCCGGTCTACCGGATCGACAACACCGCCACCGCCAAGCTGTTCAACGCCGATCTCAACAAGGCCTTCACCTGGGGCGGCAGCCTCGACCTGAACTATGCGCCGGCCTTCAACAGCACCCATACCCTGATCATCAACGGGCTGGTCGCGCCCAACGGGACCGTGCTCGGCAACTACGACTACAGCACCCCCTACCCCTGGACCGCGGGCCTGACCATGACCTATACCCAGAACCTGCTCCAGGGCTTCGGGCGCGAGGTGGCCACGGCCAACCTGGTGGTGGCCCGGCGCAATGCCGAGGCGGCCGATTTCAACTTCCAGCTGGCCATCATCAACCTGATCGCCGCCACCGAGACCCAGTACTGGGACCTGGTCTACGCGGCGCGCTTCCTGGACAACAAGGAGGCCACCCTGCGGCTGGCCCAGAAGCAGCTGGAGAATACCCAGATCCTCCTGCAGAACGGCTCCATCGCCCCCCTGGACCTGATCAGCGCCCAGGCCCAGGTGGCCCAGGCCAAGCAGGACCTGATCGCGGCCCGGGCCCAGCGGGCCAACGCCCAGGACACCCTGCTCCGGGCCCTGTACCCCAGCGGGACGCGCCCGGGCGCCCTGGTCCCCACCGATGCGCCGGATCTGGCCTATTCCCAGCTGGATGAGGATGCGGCGGTGCGCCAGGCCCTGGACCGGCGGGTGGAGCTCAAGGCCCAGCGGGTGAACCGGGAAATCAGCACCCTTCAGGCCAAGGTGGCCGCGGACCGAACCCGGCCCCAGCTCTCGGCCTTCGCCAGCTACAATGGCGCGACCGAGAACCATGCCACCTACAGCCCGGTGAACAGCGACCTGGCCGGCCTCAAGTATCCCGGCTACACGGTCGGCCTGAAGTTCGCCGTGCCCATCCAGAACAACGCCGCCCGCGGCGCCCTTGGCCAGGCCCGGGCCAATCTGCGGGGCAGCGAACTGACCCTCAAGGATGCCGAGCAGAGCGTCAGCCTGCAGGTACGCACCGCCGTGCGCAACCTCCTGGCCGCCGGCGAGGGGGTCAAGGCGGCCCAGGAGACCTCCTACTACCAGCAGAAGAACCTGGAGGCCGAGCAGACCAAGTTCGCCAACGGCAAATCCACCAATTTCATCGTCCTGCAGGTGCTCACCAACCTGGACAACGCCCGCAACGCCGAGCTCCTGGCCCAGGTCAGCTACGCCAAGGCGGTCACCGCCTTCGAGCAGGCCGTCGGCAACCTGCCCCAGGCCAGGCACTTGACGATCCAGTAGGGCTAGCTGTTGCCGGTCGCCGGCTCTTCCTCGGCGCGCTTGACCAGCCTCGCCATCGGCGCCGCGTGGGTGCTCTGGCTGGTGATGCCCTTCCATACGTAGCGGGTGCCGCGCTTCTGGCCCTGCTTGGAGATGACCCCCTCGTCCTCGAGTTCCGAGAAGAACCGCCGGAGGGTCGCGGGCGCCCAGTCACAGGTCTTCAGCCCCAGCTCCTCCTGGGCCTGGAAGCTCGAGAGCGCCCCCTGGAGCTGCAGCGTCTTCACCAGCTGGGCCTTGAGGTCGTTCAGCTCGACCTTGGATCGGCGCAGCTTGCTCTTGAAATCGGGCCGTACCTCCGGCTCGGGGGGAGGCGGGGGCGGCAGGGGCGACGGCTTGGCCGCTTGCTGCTCGGCCGCCTGCTGACCCTGCTCGATCAGGAACCCCCCTTCCATCAGGATATCTTCATCTTCCTTGGCAAAAAGGATGACAACGGTGCTCGCTGGGATCCCTTCCCGATGGAAGGCATCAAATATCCGGTCGCCAATGTTTTTCTTCTGGTCTTTGGACAACTTGCCGGACTTGATGTGTATCAGGGGCATACACACTCCTTTAACACGTGGGTGATTTCAATTTAATCTGTATTATGAGTGGGAGGGAATTCTTTTTGTCCCATTAATCGACTTTCCCCGGGAGTCCTCACATGTCCCCCAATTCTGCGCTGTCCCCCCGAGCCCCTTCCACCGAGGCGAACCGGTTCGAGGCCTACCTGCGGAGCAAGAAACTCAAACTCACCGGCGAACGCATGGAGATCCTGGCGACCATCTTCCGCAAGGACACCCATTTCGATGCCGAGGAACTGCACGCCCAGCTGAAGATGCTGGGACGCGATATCAGCCGCGCCACCGTCTACCGGACGCTCGACCTGCTGGTCCAGTGCGGCCTGGTGCGCAAGAGCAGCCTGGGCTCCAGCCACGCCAACTACGAAGCGGCCCATGAGAATGAGCATCATGATCACCTGATCTGCCTCAACTGCAACCGGGTCTTCGAGTTCTACCGCGCCGACCTGGAGACCCTGCAGGACGCCATCTGCTCCGAGCGCAACTTCAAATCCATGCACCACAGCCTGCAGATCTTCGGCATCTGCACGGACTGCGTGGCCACCGCGGACGAGAACACCATCCGGGCCAAGGTCGCCCAGATCCACACGTAAAGAATTCATACCGGATTCGGGTGCGAATCACCCGCCGGTACGCGAGCGCGCGGGTAGCCCCCATTGCTACACTGGAGCATGCGCAACCTCACCCTTCAGGACCTGCAACGCCTCCCCAAGACCGATCTGCATGTGCACCTGGACGGCAGCCTGAGGCTGACCACCATCCTGGAACTGGCCCAGGAGCAGGGCGTGGCCCTGCCGGGGGACACCCTCGAGACGCTCCGCCCGTTCGTGGAGGTCGGCGAGGACTGCGCGTCCCTGGTGGACTACCTGAAGGCCTTCGACGTCACCCTGTCGGTGATGCAGACCTACGATGCGCTGGTGCGCACGGCCTACGAACTGGCGGCGGACGCCGCGGCCGAGAACGTGCGCTACCTGGAGGTGCGCTACAGCCCGATCCTGCATCAGAAGCAGGGCCTGACCCTGCACGCCATCGTCCAGGCGGTGCTGGAGGGGCTGGCCCGGGCCGAGCGGGAGTTCGACATCCTGACCGGGGTGATCCTCTGCGGCATCCGGCACATCAGCCCGGAGCTGTCGAACCGCTTGGCCGACCTGACCGTGGCCTTCAAGAACAAGGGCGTGGTCGGCTTCGACCTGGCCGGCGCCGAGGAGGACTTCCCGGCCAAGAAGCACAGGGAGGCCTTCAGCCGGGTGCTGGCCAACAACATCAACTGCACCCTCCACGCCGGGGAGGCGTATGGGCCCGAGAGCATCCACCAGGCCATCCACATGTGCGGCGCCCACCGGATCGGCCACGGGGTCCGGCTCATCGAGAACGGCGACCTGCTGAACTACGTCAACGATCACCGCATCCCCCTGGAATGCTGCCCCTCCTCCAATGTCCAGACGCGGGCGGTCCGGCGCATGGACGAGCACCCCATCCGGCTGTTCTACGATCTGGGCCTGCGGGTGACGGTGAACACCGACAACCGCATGGTGACCCGCACCACGGTCAGCGAGGAGTTCCTGCATCTGCATGAATCGCTCGGGTTCACCCTGGACGAGATCAAGGAGCTCATCATCATGGGCTTCAAGAGCGCCTTCCTGCCCTATGCCCAGAAGCGGGCCCTGCTGGCCGATGTGGTGCGCGAGCTCAAATCCTTCACCCCGGAAAGCCTGGACAGCAAGAAAGAGCAGCTCTGAAGGCGAAAGGCCCTTCCGGGACCGGCCGGCTCCGGGTAATCTTGAGCAAAGAGGTCGGAATAGTGTCCATGCTGAACCGCTTCGAAAAATTCCTGCCGGCCTTCGGCCGCATCCTGCTGACCACCCATGAAAACCCGGATGGCGACGGGACGGGCGCCATGATCGGGCTGGCCCACTTCCTGAAGGCCCGCGGCCACCAGGTGCGGATCGTGGTGCAGCCGCAGCTCCCGGAATTCCTCCGGTTCATGGATACCGAGGGCTGGGTGGAGCCCCTGGACCTGGCGGGCCGGCACCATGATCTCGCCCAATGGCCCGATCTGTGGCTCATGGTCGACGCCTCCGAGCCCCACCGGCTCGGGCCGCTCACGCCCACCTTCCTGGCGACCCCGGCGGTCAAGGCCTGCCTGGACCACCACCTGAAGGACGCGCCCCAGGGCTTCGACCAGGAGTTCACCGATCCCACCGCCTCGGCCAGCGCCGAGCTGGTCTACGACTTGGCGGTGGGCAGCATGCCCCTGCCCCTCCCGGCCGCCATGGCCGATGCCCTGTATGCCGGGGTGGTGGAGGATACCGGCAATTTCCGGTTCTCCAACGCCACCGCCAAGGTGCACCGGATGGCCGCCCAGCTCATCGAGCAGGGCGTCGCCCCCGCCCGCATCTACCAGAACCTCTATCACCAGGGCCGGTTCCAGAAGCTCCGCCTGACCGGGCGGGCCTTCGATGGCCTGACCCTGCTGGCCGAGGGCCGCTACGCTCGCCTGACGGTTCGCCAAGCCGACCTGGAGGCCTGCGGGGCGAACCACGAGGACATGGAAGGCCTGGTCAATCGCCCGCTTGAATTGGCCGGGGTGGAAGTCTCCTGCCTGCTCCACGAGCTGGCCGACGGCCAGGTCAAGGCGAGCCTGCGATCCCGGGAAAAAGTGAATGTCAACGCGGTCTGCCGGCGGTTCGGCGGCGGCGGCCACCGGCTCGCCTCGGGCGCCAAGCTGGACGGCCCCCTGGCAAAGGCCCAGAATGAAGTTGACGCCGCGGTGCTCGCCCAGCTGGCAGCGGATCCTGCCGCCCCTTGACCGCCCCCGCCCGAAGCGTCCCACCTCTCACCCGAGGATGACCCCATGGCCCCCAAAGACAGCAGCAGTGCACCCCACCTGGAGCTCGCGGCGGATTCCCCGCTGGAAGTCGTCACCCGTTTCGAGACCGAATCCGTCCCCTTCGTGGCCAAGGCCAACGTCCCGTCCCTGTTCGGCAAGTTCGTCGTCTACGGTTTCCTGGAAAAGCTGACCGGCAAGGAGCACCTCGCCATCGTCGCCGGCGACATCGACGCCCGCAAGCGGGTCAACGTGCGGATCCACAGCGAGTGCTGGACCGGCGACGTGCTCGGCAGCCTCAAGTGCGACTGCCGGGCCCAGCTGGAGTCCGCCCTGCGCTACGTGGGCGAGCACGGCGGCATGGTCCTCTACCTGCGCCAGGAGGGCCGCGGCATCGGCCTGCTCAACAAGCTCAAGGCCTACGCCCTGCAGGAGCAGGGCCTGGACACGGTGGAGGCGAACCACGAGCTGGGCTTCGTGGACGATCTGCGCACCTACGAATCGGCCGTGGAGATGCTGCGCTTCTTCGGCGTGCGCAAGATCCGCCTGCTCACCAACAATCCCCGCAAGATCACCGCCCTCGAGGACGCCGGCATCCACGTCCAGCGGGAGGCCCACCAGCTCGCCTCGAACCCGTACAACCTCAAATACCTGCGCACCAAGGCCAACAAGTCCGGGCACCTGCTGGACTTCAAGGAAGACCCGGCGCTGTAGGCGGGTTCAGGTCCGGCCCCCCAGCGGCCGCAGCTGCACCGAACGGATCAGGATGTCGCCGTCCTGGACATGGACGTAGGGACCGATCCAGGGTCTGGGGCGGCTGGCGCGGATGTCCCGCATGGAGAAAAAGCCGTTGGCGTCCAGGCAGGCCGTGAAGGCCAATTGGGAGCCGGCCTCGTCCGTGAGTTTCAGCCGTTGCCGGAGGATCCCGTCCGGACCGGAGAAGTGCAGGATGTAGATGCACCCCGGCAGCAGCCGGACCTGGTCACCGGGGCGGGACAGATCCCCGGTCGTTCGGCCGGAGTTGGCGTCCAGGATCTCCAGCTTGCCTTCGGGGTCCTCAGGGCCGAGCGGAAGGGTCAGCAGCCAGACGCGGTCCGAGGCGTTTTCCAATCGGCGCCACGTCGCTGAACCGGATCCGGGGCAGATCGACTGGAACAGGGCCGAGGCAAGGCTCAGGCGGGCAAGGGAGGCGGAAGAAGCTTTCATGGGGGCGTCCGGTAGCAGGGGGGCGGGTTCAGCGAGGAGAGGCACTGAACATAAATTAAACATTTATTCCCGTCCTGCAAGGGGCCGTCGGATCGCGTTCCGGCTATTCGTCCCGCCGCGGCAGCACCAGGCTGCGCTGGACCCTTTCCAGGTTGCCGTGCAGGCGAACCAGCTTCCAGGCCAGGATCATCGCGTAGCCCAGCCAGACCCACAGCAGGCGCGGGTCGCAGGGGGTGCGCTTGAGAGGATCCAGGCCGATGTCCAGGCGCAGGCCGTAGAGGAACCAGACCACCACGCCGAAGGCGATGAGCAGGTGCCCCCAGCGGATCCAGTAGGGCCGCAGGCATTCCTGGGCCTTCCACTTGAGCAGGAGCCAGCGTTCCATCACCGGGGTCCTGGCCTCGGCGAAATTGAGGGCGACCAGGAGATCCACCGCCGGGGCGTACTTGTGCACCTTGAGCTCGTCCAGCTCCGGCTCGCCGTTGACCTTGCGCAGGAAGGCCGAGCGGATCTTGCCGACGCACTCCTCCCAGGGGGCCTCCTCCCGGCCCAGGGCCAGGTGCAGCCGCACCAGGCCCACCCAGAGCAGGGCCTGGTAGAGCAGCACGCCCCACAGGGACAGGCCCTGCCACCCGTGGGACCGGGCCAGTTCCATAAAGCGGGTCAGATCCATGGGCTATTCTCTCCGCAAGCGTTCCATCCACTGGGTAAGTTCGGGATCGTCCTCCGGGCTGAGCCTTATGGCCTCCTGGAGGTCGGCCAGGCCCGGGGCCATCTCGCCGCGCTTGAAATGGACGAAGGCCCGGTCCCGGAAGGAGGCGCTGTCGCCGGGCTGGAGCAGGACCAGGTGGGTGGAGGTCCACAGGGCCTCGTCCCAGTTGCCGGTGCGCAGGAAGCGCACATGCAGGTTGCGCACCAGCCGGGCCAGGATCATCCGGTTGGGGACGGGGGCCAGCATCGACCGCTGGAACACGGCCCGGCCTCCGGTCGACTGTTCCACCAGCCAGGCGGCCTCCTCTTCGCCCAGGGACCGTCCGCCGCCGAAGGGATCGTAGTAGAGGGTGCCCACATCCATCTGCAGCCCGGTGATGAAGTGCCCGGGCAGGCTCACGCCGATCGCCTGGAAGCCCAGCCGCCGGGCCACCTCCAGCCACAGGATGGACAGGCTGATGGGCATGCCCCGCTTGCGTTCCAGCACCCGCGGCAGGGCGGCGTTGGCGGGATCGTCGTAGGTCTCGCGGTCGCCATGCAGGCCGACCTCCTGAAACAGGTAATGGTTCAGGGCGTCGACGCCGCCATGGAAGGTCCAGGGCAGCGGCATGCGCCCGGCCAGGTCGTGGGCCCAGCCCGCCACCACCGTTTCCACCGGACCGGGGTCGGGGTCCTCCAGCATCGGCCCCACGGCCCGCACCGCCCCCTCCAGAAGCCTCAGGCACTGGGGGTCGGCCTGGAGGTACTCGTGGAGGGACATGGCACTCAGCCCCGGTTCCGGAGCCAGGAACGGCCCCACATGGCCAGGATCGCCAGCCCCATGCCGATCCAGATGAGGGGCTGGTAGGAGCGGTGCGCCGCCTCGAGCTTGGCCTTCTCGTCGGCCTTGCGGATGTTCTCCTCGATGGACAGCTTGTCCCGGACATCCCGGGCCTTGGCCACGGCGTCCTTCTCGGACTTGCGCTGGTCGGACAGCTCCTTGCGCACCCCGCCCTCGCCTTCGTTCTCCTGCCAGCGGACCCGGGCCACCGGGGGGTGGCGGTGGATCCGGTGCCGGGACGGCCTCGGTAGGCTGGACCCCTGCTCGCCGCCCTGGTCCATCTCGTCCAGGCTTTCCGCCAGTTCCTGGATGTCCTGCCGGAGTCCCAGCAATTCGCCATGCTGGCGTTCCAGCATGGTGCCGTGCATCCAGAGCAGGCCGACCTGGCAGGCCAGCAGGGTCAGAAGGGCGGCTCCCAGCCAGGGCGGCGGGGCGTAGGGACGGGCGGGTTCACTCATAGGGCATCTCGGGAAAGGATGAAGAGGGTGCGGTCGTCGCGGTTCTGGGACTCGAAGGCCGATACGTCATGGAACACCGCTTCGCAGGCCGCGCGCACCGAGCCGGTGCCCCAGATCCGCTGCACCTGCTCCTTGAAACGGCGAAGGCCATAGAGCTCCCCACGGTGGTTCATGGCCTCGGTCAGGCCATCGCTATACATAACCAACCATTGCCTGGGATGCAACTGTCCTTCGACGACATTCCACCGGCCGGGGGCGTAGGGGCGCAGGCCAAGGCCCCGGCCGGACGGGTCCAGCTCGCGGGCCTCGTCGGCCGTGGCCCCCTCGATGAGCAGGGCCGGCGGGTGGCCGGCCCGGGCCACCCGGAAGTGCCCCGCGGCATCCCATTCGATCAGGGCCAGGGTCAGGAAGTCCCGGGGCCCGAGCAGGGTGCGCAGGGTCTGATCGAGCGCGGGCAGGATCGCCTCGAAGGCCAGTTCGCCCTGCTGGGTGGCCAGCTTGAGCAGGGCCGTGGCCTGGCTCATGTAGAGGGCGGCGGCCAGCCCCTTGCCGCTCACGTCCCCGACCGCGGCGATGAAGTTGCCGCTGGGCCGCTGGCCGACCCAGAGCAGGTCGCCGCCGGTCTCCAGGGCCGGAGCCAGGCGCAGGGCGGTCTGGAAGCCGGGCATGGGCGGTGCCACCGAGGTGATCAGGCTTTCCTGGATCTTACGGGCGGTCTGCAGTTCCTGTTCGATCCGGCCCTGGTCGAGCATGCGCTTGTGCAGGACCGCGGTCTCCAGCAGCGAGCTCGCGGCCATGGCCACCTCGCGCAGCAGTTCCCGATCCTCCCGGCCGTAGTTGAGCTCGGCGTACTTGCCGCCCAGCAACAGGACGGAGTGGGGTTCCTCGTGGACCATGATGAGCGCCAGCACCTGGACTTCCAGGGCGTCCACGTGGGCCCGCACGGGCTCGCCCTGCTCCCGGATCCAGCCGGCCTCGTCGCTGCCCATTCCCAGCACCAGTTCCTGGTTCTCCCGGGCATGGCGGAGCACCTCCAGGGGCAGCTCCAGGGACTGGGACTGGAGCAGCCGGTCCCGGAAGGGGTCGTCCGGATCGTCCGAACCCACCGCCGGCAGGAGCACCCGCCGCCCGTCCACCGGGAGCATCAGCAGGACCTGGGGCCGGTAGGCCTCCTGCACCGCCTCGGCCAGTCCGGCCAGCAGGGCGGCCTCGGAGAAGCGCCGCCGGGTCTCGCGCAGGTTGCCCAGGATCAGCTCCCGGGCGGTGCTGAGATCGCGCCGGAATTTGCGCCGCAGGGTCAGCAGGAGCCAGCGCAGCAGCCAGCCGATGGGCAGGGCGGACAGGCCCATCAGCACGCCGACCCAGGCGGAGGGGATCACCTGGATGCCCTCGGCGAACAGGAACGCGAGCCCGCCCAGATAGAGGGCGAGGGTCAGGCCGAGCACCGCGAAGTAGGTCACCCAGCGCAGCAGGGCCCGGCGCACATCGAAGAACCCGTGGCGGAAGATGGCGTAGGCGAACGACAACGGCAGCAGCGGCACGGGCGAGAAGAACACCCAGCTCTCCCGCTGGAACACCAGGCTCTGCCCGGCCGCCCCCTGCAGGATCTGGTAGACCGTAAGGTCGGCCATGATCGCCGTGGTGAACACCAGGGCCGGCAGCAGGGCCCGGCGCTTGCGGGGCGGCAGCCGGAAGGCGCCGATCCAGAACAGGACCAGGCCGGCCAGGGCCACGGCCGGCGCGAGCAGCACCGAGACGGTGCCGAGCGGGCTGTGGTCCACGTAGTGCCAGACCTCCATGAACGTCTCGGACCGGTCCAGGACCCGCAGCAGGGCCCGCAGGGCGAACAGGGTGCCGCCGCCCAGGGAGAAGCCGTAGAGGGCGGCCAGGAAATGCCGGTTGGCCCGGAGCGGGAAGGGGTGCGGGAAGCGCAGGAAGAAATGCAGCCAGAGCGGCGGCGCCAGGCCCAGGGCCAGGGCCGAGACCAGGATCATCGGCACCAGGAAGCCCGGCGCCACGCTGTCCAGTCCCAGGCTGAACAGCGGCGTGAGCAGCAGCGCCACCACACCCATGTAATAGAAATGCCGGGCGATCTTGCGCGACGGGGAGGACACCGCCACCAGCAGGCCGGTGGCCCAGGCGACCAAACCGGACAGCAGGACGATCAGTCCGGTCCGGTCGAAGGTCTTCACCAGCCGCACCGGCAGCAGCAGCGGCTTGCCGTCGCGCTGGACCGAATAGATCAGGATCCGCCCCTCCGGCTGGTCGTTGATGAAGCGCTGGGTGGCGTTAAGCCGGTGGCCATCCACCTTCCGGCCGTTGATGGCCCGCAGCTCGTCCCCGTCCAGGAGCCCGGCCTCCTCGGCCACGCCATTGGGCAGGATCTCCGCGATCACCGCCTTGCGGCCCACCGCACGCCACGTGCACTGGTCATCCGAAGGCGAATACACCCAGTTGTTGAGGTAGAACGAACCGAGCGCCAGCACCAGCGCGAACAGGCTGGTGAGGACAAGTTTCCAGCGGATGGCTCGAAGCGAGGGCGACAAGGTAACCTTAGGGCATGGACAAGGACGCGGGGGAGGACCGGGACTGGTGGCTGCTGGTGGGCGGCCGGCGGAGGCTGGGGCGGGAACTGGCCCGGATCCTGGCCCGGCGCCACAATCTGGTCCTGACCACCTCGGGCTCCTGGGAGCCGGAAGCGGATTTCGTCTCTGAACTTTCCAAACAGACGCAAGTGAGGTGCTTGCTTTGGGATGGCTCAAGTCCCGGGCTTGCACAGACGATGATGGCAGATCTGGCCGCGCTGGGGGCGGCAGGCCGGAGGCTAAATTCCTGTGTCCTGGTGGCCGGCACCTTCCCCGAAGCGCCTCTGGGCCAGTGGGACGCCGACGGCCTGGCCGGGACCTGGCAGGTCAACCTCACCTTCCCCCTGCTGGCCGCCCAGGCCGTGGCCCCGCTCCTGGCCGACGGGGGCTGCCTGCAGTTCCTGCTGGACACCGCCATCCACCGGCCCTTCCTCAAGCACCTGCCGTACTCCGCGGCCAAGGCCGGCCTGGCCGCCATGGTGCCCGGGCTGGCCCGGGCCCTGGCGCCGCGGGTGCGGGTGGTGGGCCATGCCCTGGGCACGGTGCTGATCGCCGGGCACGATCCCGCCGGGCTCGCCGCCCACAGCCTGGTCCAGGCCATCGGCACGCCGGAGGATCTGGCCCGGGCCCTGGAATTCGCCGCCGAAAGCCCCTATCTGACGGGCGAGGTCATCACCCTGGACGGGGGCACCCGCTGGGCCTAGGAGTCCAATTGCGTTTCAAGGTAAATGAAATATTCACTTCCATCCAGGGCGAAGGTTCCCGGGCCGGTCGCCCATGCCTGTTCATCCGCCTCACCGGGTGCCCGCTCCGCTGCGTCTACTGCGATACCACCTATGCCTTCTTCCAGGGTGAACTCATGGAGCTGGAGGCGATCCTGGCCCGGGTCCGGGCCGAGCTGGGTCCGCCCGGCCTGGGCCCCAACGCCCCGTTCGTGGAGCTCACCGGCGGCGAGCCGCTGGCCCACCCCGACGCCCCGGCCCTGCTTGACGCCCTGGTGGCGGAAGGCTACGAAGTGGCCCTGGAGACCGCCGGCAGCCATGACCTGGCCCCGGTCAACCCGGCCGTCGTGAAGATCGTCGACCGCAAGACCCCCGGCAGCGGCGAGGGCCACCGCTGGCTGGAATCCAACCTGGAGCACCTGGCCTCCGGCCGGGACGAGCTGAAGTTCGTCCTGTGCAGCCCCGAGGACTACGCCTGGGCCCGCGACTGGTGCCTCGGCAAGGGCGTCCTGGACCGGATCGACGTGCTGTTCAGCCCGGTTTGGGGGAGCCTGGACCCGGCCTGGCTGGCCGAGCGGATCGTGGCGGATCGGCTGCCGGTGCGTTTCCAGCTGCAGCTGCACAAGCTGGTCTGGGGCGCCGACCGCACCGGCGTCTGATTTCCCGGGTGCGCCCGGCCGGGGAACCCGTCAAGATTGGAACATTCCCAGGGTGTTCCATGCGACTCCTCCCCAGCCTCCTGAGCTTCTGCCTCGCCCTGCCCCTGGCCGCCCAGGGCGCCGAGCAGTGCACCTCCGCCGTGGTCGCCCCCGCCGGCGCCCTGGAGGGCCGGCCCATGCTCTGGAAGAACCGCGACACCGACACCCTGTCCAACAAGGTGGTGTTCCGGGCCGAACAGCCCCACAGCTACCTGGCCCTGGTGGACGCCGACGACGCCTCCGGCCGGCACGCCTGGGCCGGCCTCAACGACGCCGGCTTCGCGATCATGAACACCGTCGCCTACAACCTGCCGGAGCACGCCGGGGAAGCCAAGGACGGCGAAGGCGCGATCATGGCCGAAGCCCTTCGCCTGTGCCGGACCGTGGCCGATTTCGAAGCCTACCTACAGGCCAGCCTGGGGCCCGGGCTGGGCGCCCAGACCAATTTCGGGGTGATCGACGGCGAGGGCCACGCCTTCATTTACGAAGTGCACAACCACGGATTCAAGAAGTTCGACGCGGCCGAGGGCGAAGGCGGCCTGCTGGTCAACACCAACTACGCGCGCTCGGGCGCCGCCGGAAAGGGCGCCGGCTACCTGCGCTTCGAGCGGGCCTCCGGGCTCATCCACGCCCTCGGCCCGGTCACCCCCCAGGCGATCCTGGCCAAGGTCGCCCGGGACACCGGCAATCCCCTCACCCGCCAGCCCTCCGTGCTGACCCTCGACCCCCTGCCCCGCACCGACCTCTGGGTGGCGACCAAGGATTCCATCAACAAGAGCTACACCGCCGCCACGGTGGTCCTGGTGGGCCGCCGCCCGGGCCAGGCCGGTTCCCGGGCCACCTTCTGGATCCTGCCCGGGGAGCCGGTGACCGGGGTGGCCCTGCCGCTCTGGGTGGAGGCCGGGCGCAGCCCCGAGCCCCTCTGGGCCGGCGCCGACGCCCCGCTCTGGCGCGAGACCCTGCGCATCAAGACCCTGGGCCGGCCCTTCCCGGACAAGGAGCGCCAGGAATACCTGAACCTCGCCCGCCTGGCCAACGCCGACGGCACCGGCTACCTGCCGGGGCTGCAGGCGCTGGAGAAGGAGATCTTCGCGGCCACCGCGGCGTTCGCGCCGGAGCAACGCACTCCGGCGGAACTGGCAGCCTTCCAGGACGCCATGGCGGCCAAGGCCCTGGCCGCGCTCAAGACGGTAGGCCATTGATAAGAGAATTTTTTATCCATTTTCATCCCCGTCCATCCCCGTCCATCCCCGGCTAAAAAAGCCAATAATGGTGCCAATCAGCAAGTTACAAGCAAATTGGCACCATCATTGGCTATTTTTAGCCGGGGATGGACGGGGATGAACGGGGATAAAAAAAGGATAAAAAAAGAACTTGGGCTCAGGATCCCTGCGCCCCGGCAGGACTGGACCGGCGCGCGAAGGCCCGGCCCAGGCCCGCCCCGGCCCAGATCCAGGCGCCGATGACCAGCAGCAGGATCCCGGCGATCGGGCCGGTGACGGCATCCAGGGACCCGGACATGCCGATCAGCACCTGCAGGATCAGGGAACCCCCGGCCTTGCCGAAGCGGGCGCCGACCACGTCGATGCCGGCCTTGCCCTTGACCTTGGCCTCCTGGTCCAGGGGAATGTAGGCCATCTCCTTGGTCGGATCGAACAGCGCGTATTTCGAAGCCTTGGACAGGACGTTCTGGACCGCGCCGATCGGCACCGCCAGCGCCCCGGCCCGAAACCACACCGGCCACAGCAGGACGCCGAAAAAGCCCATCCCGGTCACCAGCAGCACCACCGGCGTGGCCAGGGCCGCGGTGGTCCAGCCGAACCGGCGGATCACGTTGCTGGAGACGAACAGCATCAGGAACAGGGTGACGCAGCCGGTGGCCAGGGAGAAGTTCGCCATGAAGTCCTGGTAGCGCCCCGGCTGCGGATAGGCCAGGCCCAGCTGGTGCTTCCAGGTCACCTCGATCAGGTTGATGGCGATGCCGTAGGCCAGGACCAGGATGGCGATGTAGCGGAGGTACGTGGATTTCAGCAGCACCGGAAGGCTTTCCCTGAGGGGCACCTGCCGCTTGCGGAAGGACGCCGGGTCCACCGCCGCGGCGAACCGCGGGTCGCTGCGCACGACGCGCTTCACCCGGTGGTACAGCGCCATGATCAGCAGGCCCGACACCAGCACCACGCCGATCAGGGCGTAAAGATAGCCGTCCCAGGCCGGAATCCCGCAACGGGCCGCCAGGACCTGCCCGGCGGAGCGGAGCCCGTGGTTCACCCCCTTCACCGCCACCAGGGCCAGGTTGGCGCCCAGGCCGAACAGGGCGTAGTAGCGCTTGGATTCCTCCACCCGGGTGATGTCGTTGGCCAGCCCCCAGAACAGCAGCGAGAGGGCCATGCTGCCCCACAGCTCGGCCATGACGTAGAACAGCGACAGCACCCAGTGCCGGAAGGTGGCCACGAGGTGGCCCAGGCCCGGCGACAGCCGCCCCTCCAGGGCCGCGGCCCAGGCGGCGGGTTCCAGCCGCTCCCGGATCGGGAACAGGAAGCCGAAGGCCAGGAAGAACGCCATGAACACGCCGATGGTCAGGTAGAAGGCGCGGCCCTTGCCGAGCCTTCCGACCACCCGCGAATAGGCCACCATGGCCAGGATCGAGCCGGGGATGGTGCCGTACACCTTCAGGAACGGAATCAGCCCGGCCCCGCCGCCCGGGGCGGTGACGATGAGCGTGTCCTTGGTGTTGCGCAGCAGCGAGTAGACCAGCGAGATGAAGAAGAACATCAGGAACATGGGCAGCAGCTTGCCCAGTTCGTAGCGGTGGATGGGCCAGAAGAAGCTCCGCAGCCGGCCGAATTCCGCCGGAGCCTGGCCGGGACGGTCCTCGGACATGGCGCGCCCTCACAGGATGCGCGGGCCGGGGCCCGCCACCTACAGGACTGCCTCGGCCAGCCCCCCGGGTTCCATGCTCAATTCAATCGCTCCCGTGCCCCCGGGTGGCCACCAGCCAGAACCCGCCGGCCAGCAGCACGGCGATCCCCAGCACCGTGAAGGCCAGGTTGGTGCCATGCCAGATCCCGGTGAAGCCCTGGCGGAGCTGGGTCGCCACCAGATTGGCCTTGCCGCCGATGACCTCCACCTCGCGCAGGTACTTCTTGGAATCCTCCGGCGCCAGGCCGAAGGCCACCGGCGCCGTGGCGGCCAGCCGGTAGATCACCGCGGCGGCCGCGACCCCGGCGACCAGGATCGCCCCGGCGATGAGCCGGATCCGGCCATGCCGGGGCCGGGTGCCGTCGTGCAGCAGGCCGGCCCGCCTCGGCTGGACCGCATGGCGGGCCTGGTCGCGCTGCGCCAGCCCGGCCCGGGTCGCCGCCCAGGCCGGTTCCGGCACCTCCAGCCCGCGCCGGCGCAGCTCCGCCACCGCCGCCGCCACCGCCTCCGCCTTGTATTTCATGGGGTTGTTGAAGTATTCCCAGAGCTGGGGTTCGTCGAGGGTGGGAATCCGGGTCCGGAAGTCATCTGCCATGCTCCCCATTCTACAGACACTTGACGCATGGGCCCGGAGGGCGGATGTTCGGAGCCATGGACACGGGCTTGGGCATCGTCGCGCCGGACCCGGACGCCGCCCGCGCCCGCATGGTGCTCGAGCAGATCGCCGGCCGGGGCGTGAGCGACCCCAGGGTGCTCGCCGCCATGGGCCAGGTCCCCCGGCACCTCTTCCTGGAGCCGGGGCAGGTCCGCTCCGCCTACCTGGACCACCCCGTGCCCATCGGCCGTGGCCAGACCATCTCCCAGCCCTACATCGTGGCCTTCATGGCCGAGGCCCTGGCCCTGGACGGGACCGAGAAGGTGCTGGAGGTCGGCGCCGGCTGCGGCTACATGGCGGCGGTGCTGGCGGCCCTGGCCGGCACGGTGCGGGCCATCGAGCTCGAGCCGGAACTGCACCGGCACGCCCGGGCCACCCTGGCCGCCCTGGGTCTGGCCAACGTCGAGCTGGCCTGCGGCGACGGCCGCCTGGGCTGGCCCGAGGAGGCCCCGTTCGACGCCATCGTGGTCAGCTGCGCCGCCGGCCAGATCCCCCCGGCCCTCTGGGATCAGCTGGCCCCGGGCGGCCGGCTCCTGCTGCCGCTCGAGGGCCACGGTTTCAGCCAGGACCTGGTCCTGGCCCGCAAGACCCCGTCCGGCCCGGAGCTGCAGAGCCTGCTGCCGGTGCTGTTCGTGCCCCTCCGCTGATTCAGCTCCGGACCGGAAGGATCCGGATATCCACCGGATCCGTGGCCTTGACCGAGTCCTTCAGGGGCACGCAGAGGATCTGGATGCCCTTGGAGGCCAACTGGTTGAGCAGGCCGATCGCCTGGTCCAGGTCCAGGTGCAGGGAGTGGGCCATCATCAGGATCCCGTCGAGGGTCCGCCGGGTGTGGAGGGAGGTGTAGGTAAGATCCAGTTTGAGGTCCAGGTCGATCTTCAGGTCCGCCGCCGGCTGGAGCTGCTCGAGGCTGGCGGCGTAGATCCTGATCCGCTCGCTGGGGATCATGCCCGGGCCCTCCCGGGACGGATCGATCCCGGTCTGCGTCTCCCGGGAATCGAAGGCGATGGTCGACGCACCCGCGTGGGCCAGATGGACCTGCCCGGACATCCCGCCGAACCGGGTCAGTGGCCAGGTGGATGAATTGCTTTTTTGACTGATGGTCATGGTCATGTAGAGTTTGGGAGCCTGCTTTTTGGCAGGATCGATATCGGAAACTAACGTATTATTCATTTTGTAATTCATTTTCAATAATGGCGCCTGGCCGCTTGCCGGCAAGCAGGCCCCCGCTGCAATGACGAGCAAAATGTGAAAAATATTGTGTTTGGTAAATTTCATTAATGAGATGCCAGGGGACATCCGGACTCCTTGTCGACCGGGGAAAGGATTCCGTTCGATGAATTAAATATATAAAAAATTCCCCCAGGCACAAGCGGCCCCGCAACGGGCAAGGAGGCGGATACCATGCACGACCTTTTTCTCCCCTATCAGGTCTCGTTTGATCCGGACAGCAGCACCTATTGCTGCACCGGCACGGACCGTGATGGGGAGGTATTCGGTGCCGGCTCCGGGGTCACCCCGGAGGTGGCAAGGCGCCGACTCCGGGAAACGGTCCTGGAGTCTCTGGCCACCGATGCATCGGATGGTAACGATTTCACACCCGGCTTTGTTCGCACCCCGAAAGGGGAGTCCTGCCTCACCTTCACCACGCTGGATCTGCTTCCAATCCGGATCCGGCTCGCACGTTCCGCCCGGCGCCTGGAACAGGCGGAGGTAGCGGCACGGATGGGCATCAGCCAGCAGGCCTATGCCAAACTGGAACGTCCTGGGGGCAATCCGACCCTCGGTCTCCTCGACCGGCTCGAAAAGGCACTCCAGAAGGAAATCCTGCAGCTGACGTGAGGGAACCCGGTCAATACCCCCGCACCCGGTCCACCCCGTCCAGAATGGGTTCCCCCGCCGCGAACCGGCGCAGGTTGGGCAGGAGGTCGGGGATCATGGCCCGGGGCGTGGAGGGGCCGGAGTGGTGGGGGGTGACGGTCACCCGGGGGTGGTCCCACAGGGGGGAGCCGGGTTCCAGGGGTTCCCCGGCGAAGACATCCAGGACGGCCCGGCCGAGCCGGCCCATATCCAGTGCGGCCAGCAGATCGGGCACCACCACCTGTTCGCCGCGGCCGACGTTGAACAGGGTCAGGTCGGGATTGCCGTGGGCCAGGAGGTGGAAATCCAGGAGATTCCGGGTCGCCGGGGTGAGCGGGGCGCAGAGCACCAGGGCCCGGGCCTCCGGCAGCCAGCGGTGCAGCTCCTCCATGCCGTACAACGGGAATTCCGGGTCCTCCCGGGGATGCTGGACGAAGCCGTGGACCTCCAGCCCCAGCTCCCTGAGTGCGCGGCCGATCTGCCGGCCGATGCGGCCGAAGCCGACCACCAGGGCTTTTCGCCCGGTGAGATCTTCGGGCAGGGTCCGGGCCACCCAGGCATGATCCCGCTGGGCCTGGCGGCATTCCTCCAGGCGCTGGGCCTCGGCCAGCAGGTGGCCGGCCACGTAGCGGGCCATCCAGAAACCGAACTGTCCGTCCGCCCGGGTGATCGGCACACCCGGGGGGATGCCGGGGTCGCCCACCAGGTGATCGACCCCGGCGCCGGAGTTCTGGATCCAGGCCAGCCGGGGCATGCGGGCCAGCAGGCCAGCGGGGATCTTCCAGACGAACAGCCCCTCCGCCTCCCGGAGCCAGTCGCCGTCCCCCGCCTCCTGGGGGTGCCAGCCGCGGATATCCAGCCGCGGCTCGGCCTCCCGCAGGGCCGGGACCCAGTCCTGGTGCCGGTGATGGATGACCGCGAGTCGGCGCATGGGGACAACCTATTTGATAATTCCGGGGAAGTTGTCCCCGGCGTGGTAGCTGCTGCGCACCAGCGGGCCGCTCTCCACCCGCTGGAAGCCCATCTCCAGGCCCTTCCGGCGGTACATGTCGAACTCGGCCGGTTCCACGTAGCGGACCAGGGGCAGGTGGTGGGCCGTGGGCGGCAGGTACTGGCCGAGCGTGGCCACGTCCACCCGGGCCTCGCGCCAGTGGCCCATGAGGTCCAGGACCTCCTCGGGGGTCTCGCCCAGGCCCACCATGATGCCGCTCTTGGTGCGCATGGCCGGGGCGGCGGCGGACCGGTGCCGGTCGGCCCGGGCCAGCAGTTCCAGGCTCTGGGCATAGTCGGCGTCGGGCCGCACCCGCGGGTACAGCCGGGCCACGGTCTCCACGTTGTGGTTGAGCACGTCCGGCCCGGCTTCCAGCACCGCGGCCAGGGCCTCGGCGTCGCCCCGGAAGTCCGGGATCAGGACCTCCACGCCGCAGTCCGGCAGGAGCGTGCGGATCCAGCCGATGGTCTGGGCGAACTGGCCCGCCCCGCCGTCCGGAAGATCGTCCCGGTTGACCGACGTGACCACCGCGAAGGCCAGCCCCAGGGCGGCCACCGCCTCGGCCACCCGCTGCGGCTCGCCGGGATCCGGCGCCCCGGGCCGGCCCTTGCCGACGTTGCAGAAGCCGCAGTGGCGGGTGCACACGTCGCCCAGCAGCATGAACGTGGCGGTGCGATGCAACCCCCAGCATTCATGGAGGTTGGGGCAATTGGCCTCCTCGCAGACCGTGACCAGCCGCTTGCCCCGGATCAGGGCCTCCACCTCGGCCACCACCTCCGGGGCCGGGACCTTGATCTTCAGCCAGGCGGGACGGGGACCGGGGAGGACGGGTGGGCGCGCCATAGGGCTCAATCCTACCGCAGTGGGGTAGAATGTCCGCATGGCCGAGTTCCCTCCCGAGCGCCCCGCGTTCGAACCCCCCAAGGGCTTCGAGACGAAGTTCCGGGACCTGGAGCTGCACTTGGCCGCCTTCGACGGGCCCCTGGACCTGCTGCTGCACCTGATCCGGGAGCAGAAGCTGGACATCCTGGACCTGCCGGTGGCCACCGTGACCCGCCAGTACATGGACTACCTCATGCTGATGGAGGAGCTGAACCTCGAGGTCGCGGCCGAGTTCATCGCCATGGCCGCCCAGCTGGTGCAGATCAAGTCGCGCATGATGCTGCCGAGGCCGCCCGCCGACGAGGGCATCGAGGACCCCCGGGAGGACCTGGTCCAGCGGCTCCTGGACTACCAGCAGGTCAAGGAGGCCGCCCGCGAGCTGACCGCCCGGGAAGCCGAATGGCGCGACGTGGTGTTCGCGCCCGGCCTGGATATCCGCGAGCACGCCCGGGTGGAGGAGGAGCCCATCAAGGCCACCCTGTTCGACCTGCTGGCGGCCTACCGGGACGCCCTGCAGCGCCTGCTGCCGCCGCCCCCGGTGGAGGTCCGGGCCGCCCCCAAGACCCTGGACCAGCGCATCGCCGAGGTCACCGCCCTGCTCGAGGACGGCCGCTGGGAGCCGTTCAGCGGCCTCCTGGCGGGCGCCGCCAGCCGCGCCGACCTGGTGCTCACCTTCCTGGCCCTCCTGGAGATGATCCGCACCGGGCGGATCCTGCTGGTGCAGGCCGAAGCCTTCGGCGAGATCCGGGTCCGCGCGGCCTGAACCGACTGGGAGTCCGCACGTGACCGAACCGACCGCATCCCCCCTGGCCAAGGCCTTCCGCCTAGCCTACGGCCTGGGCCTGGCGATCTGCGTCGCCTGGCCCCTGGCGCTCCAGCTGATGCTGGGCACGGTCATCCGGGCCGGCGCGGCCCCGCCCGACGGGGTGGTCCAGCAGCTGGGCTACACCTTCACCGGCCTGACCTTCGCCGCCGCCCTGTTCATCACCTGGCGCTGGGGCAAGGTGCGCAAGGGCTTCGCGGGGCTGCCGGAGGGCGCCCGCCCCGGCACCGTGCTCCGGGAGACCATCCTCTACGCCGCCCTGTGCGAGCTGAGCGCCCTCTACGGGCTCGTCTACTACGCCCTGGGCGGGCCCCTGGCGGAGCGCTACTCGCGCTCGTTCATCGCCCTGGCGACCATCATGTTCTTCGTGTTCGTCCCGCGCTTCCAGGCCTGGCGGGAGGCCGCCACGGAGGAGCCGTCATGACCGAACCCGGCCACACCAGCACCTCGCCGCTCAAGGTCACCGGCCCCTTCCCCGAGACCCGCCCGGCGGCCTCCCGCCCGGCCCTGCAGTACTGGGCCTTCGGGATCCTGGCGGTGCTGATCCTGGCCGGCACCCTGGGCTACTTCTTCCTGAACCCGGGCGGGGAGGCCCTCACCTTCCGGGGGCCCGAGGAGGTCCCGCCGGTCCTGCGCACCTACCTGGACAAGGCCAACCAGGGGGATGCCATGGCCATGGCCATGCTGGGCAACATGTATTACAACGGCCTGAACGTCCGCCAGAACCGCAAGGAGGGCATCCGCTGGTACCGGAAGGCCGCCGCCGCCGGCAGCGTGGCCGCCCGGAAGGACCTGGAGCAGCTCGGCCTTTCCGCGGACGGCAAGTAGCGACACCTAGGCCGTGGGCACCACCAGCTGGACCCGGCAGCCCCCGCCCGGGGCGGTCAGGATCCGCAGGCCGCCGTTATGGTCGGCCATGGCGCCCTGGACGCTGGGCAGGCCCAGGCCCGTGCCCAGTTCGCCCTTGGTGGAGTAGAAGGGCTCCAGGCAGCGGGCCAGGACCTCGGGATCCATCCCGGGGCCGTTGTCGGCCACCTCCACCATCAGGTACGGGCCCGGCGCCAGCGGGACCGCGCCGAACTCGGCCAGGCTCCCGGCGTCCAGGTCGCGGCATTCGGCCGCCACGGTCAGCAGGCTGCCGGGGCGGCCCTCCATGGCGTCCTTGGCGTTGAGGCAGAGGTTCAGGACGGCGTTCTGGAACTGGGACGGGTAGCCCAGGATCAGCGGGCCTTCCCCGGGAAGGTCCTCCCGGATCGCCAGGCTGCGCCCCCGTCCGGTCAGGAACAGGTTGAGGGCGTTCCGGATGCCCTCGTAGGCCGGGAACCGCTCGGGCCGGTCCCCGCCCTGGCGGGCGAACCGGAGCAGGGAGTAGCTGAGGTCGTTGGCCCGCACCGTGATCTTGTGCAGGCGGTGGGCCAGGGCCAGCATCTCGGCCGGGTCCTCCTCCTCGATCATCAGCTGCGCGTAGGCCTGGATCCCGCCGATCATGTTGTTGAAGTCGTGGGCCACCCCACTGGCCAGCATCCCCACCGCCATGAGCTGGTCCCGGTGGCGCCGCTCGCGCTCCTGGCGCTGGCGCTCGGTGATGTCCTGGACGAACCCGGAGAGCTCCTCCTGGCCGGTGGCAGGATCGACCTGCAGGCAGATGGAGAGGATCACATCCAGGAAAGCCCCGTCCCGGCGGCGGTAGCGGACCTCCTCCACGTGCCACTGCCCGGCCATGCCGCGCAGGTGGTTCATCATGTGCAGGCGCTGGGCCGGCACCTCGAACATGGCCTCGGGGATCCCCACGCGGTTGACCTCGGCCACCATCGTCGCCGGGTCGGGATAGCCCATGAACTCGGCCATGGCCGCGTTGACTTCCAGGAACTGCCCGGCCGGGGTGGACCGGAACATGCCGATGGGAACCCCTTCGAAGAGCTTCCGGAAACGCGTCTCCCCGGTGCCGCCCGCGAGGTCCTGGGCGGAGGGCCGGATATCCGCGGGGTCCGGAATGCAATCGACCATGGGCATCCTGTTGAGGAATCCACCTTATCAGGATTGGTCAACCGCCCGCCAGACCAGGATTTTTCCGGCAGCCGCCCGGCCGGCCGTGGCCACCAGCTCCGCCTCGGCCGCCGCCCGCACCCCCTGGACGCTGCCGAAGGCCTGGAGCAGTTTCCTGGCCGTGGCCGGGCCCACCCCGGGGATGACGGTGAGCTCGGTCTGCAGCGTCCGCTTGGCCCGCAGGGCCCGGTGGTAGGTGATGGCGAACCGGTGCGCCTCGTCCCGGATCCGCTGGAGCAGCTGCAGCACCGGGCTGGTCCTGGGGATCCGCAGCGGCTCGGAGCTGCCGGGCCGGAACACCAGCTCCTCCTTCTTGGCCAGGGAGGCCCGCTCCAGCTGGTCCAGGCCCAGGGCCGCCAGGGCGCTCTCGGCGGCATGCAGCTGGCCCAGGCCGCCGTCGATCAGCACCAGGTCCGGCAGATCGCGGCCCTCGGCCCGCAGCCGCTGGTAGCGCCGGCCGACCACCTCGGCCATGTTGGCGAAGTCGTCGTTCTGCTCGTTCGAGACCTTGAAGCGCCGGTAGCTGCCCCGGTCCGGCGCGCCGTCCTGGAACACCACGCACGAGGCCACCACTTCCCGCCCCTGGCCGTGGCTGATGTCGAAGCACTCGATCCGCCGGGGCAGGTGGGCCAGCCCCAGGAAGGCCTGCAGCCCCTCCAGCACCGCCTGGTTGAGCCGGGCCGGCTCGAACTTGCGCTCCAGGGCCAGCCGGGCGTTCTCCTGGGCCATGGCCAGCAGGTCCATCTTCTCGCCCCGCTGGGGCACCGCGATCGATGGCTTGGCGCCGCGCATCCCGGCCAGCCATTCGCGCAGGAGCTCGCCGTCCTCGGGCTCCACCTCCACCAGGATCCGGGCCGGCACCGCCTCCTCGGCGTAGATCCGCTTGAGCACCTCGGCCAGGACCGCGCCGTCGAAGCGCTCCACGTCCTCCAGCACGTACTCCCGCCGGCCGACCATCCGTCCGTCACGCATCTCCAGGCGGTGCACGCAGGCCCGGCCGTCCAGGACGGCGCTGCCGAAGTAGTCGGTGTCCTCGTGGTCGACCGTGGCGGCCTTCTGCCGGTTGAACCAGGCGTCCACCTGGGCCAGGGTGTCCCGGTACTGGGCGGCCTGCTCGAAGGCATTGTTCACGGACGCCCCCCACATGGCCGCCTCGATCCGCGCCTTGAGCTCGTCCCGCTTGCCCTCCAGGAACAGCCGGGCCTCCCGGGCCTGCTCCCGGTAGGCCTCCTGGGTGACGGCGGCGATGCAGGGGGCGGTGCACCGGTGCAGCTGGTACTTCATGCAGGCCCGGCCCCGCTTGCCGTCGATGTCCAGGTCGCAGTCGCGGATCTGGAAGAACCGGTAGGCCAGTTCGGCGGTGCGGTAGGCGGTGGAGGCCGGGAAGAACGGCCCGAAATACAGGGACCCGTCCTTCCTGACCTTGCGGGTCACGAACACCTGCGGGAACGGGTCCTTCCAGGTGAGCTTCACGTACGGGTAGCTCTTGTCGTCCCGGAGCATGATGTTGAACGGCGGCCGGTGCTCGCGGATCAGGTTGTTCTCCAGCACCAGGGCTTCCAGCTCGGTCTCGCAGACGATGAACTCCAGGTCCCAGACCCGGGCCACCAGCCGGCGGGTCTTGGCGTCCAGCTGCTTGGACTGGAAGTAGCTCTTGACCCGGTTGCGCAGGACCTTGGCCTTGCCCACATAGAGCAGGTTGGCCTCCTTGTCGCGGTACAGGTAGACCCCGGGCCGGGTCGGCAGGTCGGCCAGCTTGCGCTTGAGCAGGGGGCTTCGTTCGGCGTTGGTCCGGGTGCTGGCCATATGGAATTCTAGCGGGAACCCGGGGCCGGCACGGGCCACACCTGGGCCATGGACCGCTCCCGGGGGCAGAGGGCGCGGCGCTACGGGCGCCGCTGCGAGACCGCCACGGCCTGGCTGCTGTGGCTGCGGGGCTGGGAGCTGGTCGCGCGCAACCTGCGGATCGGCCGGTTCGAGCTGGACCTGGTGATGGCCCGGGGCGCCGAGCTGCGCCTGGTGGAGGTCAAGGCCCGGGCCCGGGACGCCTGGATCGGCGGCGACGCCGCGCTGGGCTTCCACCAGCGGCTGCGCCTCCAGATCGCCCTGCGCCGCTTCCTGGAGCGGGCCCCCTGGCCGGGGACGGTCAGCTTCCAGCGGGTCAGCTGGGCCGGCTGGCGCTGCCATTTCCACCGGCCGGAACGCTGGGAGCGATTCCGGTAGAATCAAAGGATGCTTGTTCTCGGTCTCGAATCCTCCTGTGACGACTGCTCGGCGGCGGTGGTGCGCGAAACCGCCGAGGGGCCCCGTCTCCTGGCCATGACCCGCAAGAGCCAGGACGAGCTGCACGGCCCCTATGGCGGCGTGGTGCCCGAGCTGGCCGCCCGGGAGCACCTGCTGCAGCTGCGCGGCGTGGTGGCCGGGGCCCTGGACCAGGCCGGCCTGCCCCTTTCCGCCCTGGACCGGATCGCCGTCACCCAGGGCCCGGGCCTGGTGGGTTCCCTGCTCACCACTTTCTCCGCCAGCAAGGCCATGGCCTGGCGCGAGGGCATCCCCTGGGTCGGGGTGCACCACCTCCTGGGCCACCTGAACGCCGCCCGCTTCGGCGCGCCCGGCCTGCCCTTCCCCGCCCTGGCCCTGCTGGTCTCGGGAGGCCATACCCACCTCTACCTGGCCCGCGACTGGACCAGCCTGGAGCTGCTCCAGAAGACCCGGGACGACGCCGCCGGCGAGGCCTTCGACAAGACCGCCCGGATGCTCAACCTGGGCTACCCCGGCGGACCCATCGTCGACGCCTGCGCCCGTTCGGCTGAACGTTCCGCCGCCCCCTTCACCCCGCCCAAGTTCCGCGACGGCAAGGCCGGCTGGAGCTTCTCCGGCCTGAAGACCGCCGTCAAGCTGCGGATCCACGGGGAGGCCGGCCTGGACGCCGCCGGCGCCGAGGATCCCCGGGTGCGGGCCCTGTGCCGCAGCCTGCAGGAGACGGTCGCGGCCTGGCTGCTCAAGCCCATCGCCGGCTTCCGGGACGACACGGGCGCCCGCAGCCTGATCGTCTCGGGCGGGGTGGCCTGCAATTCCGAACTGCGGGAGCAGGCCCGGCTCACCGCGGCCCGGCTGGGCCTGGCCCTGGCCATCCCCGAGCCGCGCTTCTGCACCGACAACGGCGCCATGATCGCCGCCGCCGGCGCGGTGCTGGCGCCCGCCGCCGATCCCTGGGCGCGCAACGCCGACCCGAACCTGCCCCTGCCCGCCGCCACCGGAGCCTGACCATGGACGTGACCCGCGAGGATGTCCTGCGCTGCGCCGCGCTCACCCGCCTAAGCCTCCAGGAGGAGGAGATCGAGCCCCTGCGCCGGGACATGGAGCGCCTGCTCAGCCATGCGGAGAGCCTCGACCGGCTGCCCCTGGACGGCGTGGAGCCCATGACCCACGGCCAGGACCTGCCCCTGCCCCGGCGGGCGGACGTCGCCCGCGACACGTTCACCCAGGCCGAGGCCCTCGCCAACGCCCCGGTGACCGCCGAAGGCCACTTCGTGGTGCCGAAAGTGATTTAGCGGATTCCCGGCCTGGCCGGAGGAATCGCTTGACTTGCATAAATATAAGCATAATCTAAAGTTGGGTTAGCGTCTCCGTTCGCGGGAGGCGATTGCACCGAGGCGGCTTCGCATCGACGCAAGGGCAGGCGCGAAGGCCCAGGTGATCCTGATACCAAGCCTTCCGGAGGCATCGCTTCTTGCCCAATACCGTCCTGCCCCGACTTCTCGAAAAATGCCCGACCGGCATCATCGGCTTTGATGAACTTTCCGAAGGCGGCCTGCCCCGCGGCCGTTCGACCTTGGTCGCCGGTTCGGCCGGTTCAGGCAAGACCCTGTTCGCCATGGAGTTCATTCTGCATGGCATCGAACTGCACCAGGAACCGGGCGTGTTCGTCAGCTTCGAGGAGAATCCCCAGGACCTCGCGGCCAACGTCGCCTCCATCGGCTACGACCTGGCCCGGCACCAGGCGGAAAAGAACCTGCGCATGCTCCAGATCGTCCTGGACACCGGCTCGACCGAGGCGGGGGAATTCGACCTGGACGGCATCTTCATCCGCCTCGGGCTGGCCATCGAGGCCATCGGCGCCCGCCGCATCGCCCTGGATGCGGTCGAGAACCTGTTCGCCGCCTTCACCGACGCGCGGACCCTGCGCAAGGAGTTCCGCCGCCTGATCTGCTGGCTCAAGGACCGGGGCATCACGGCCGTGGTCACGACCGAGCGCGGCCAGGGCAGCATCACCCGCAACGGTCTCGAGGAGTACATCGCCGATTGCGTGATCACCCTCGACAACCGGGTCGAGGACCAGCTCGCCACCCGCCGCCTGCGGATCGTCAAGTACCGCGGCTCGGCCCACAGCGGCGACGAATGCCCCTTCGTCCTCAACCGGTCCGGCTTCTCCCTCATCCCCATCTCCTCGGCGGGCATGGCCTACCAGGTGAGCAACGAGCGGGTCTCCTCCGGGATCCCCAGCCTGGACGAGATGCTCGGCGGCGGCACCTACCGGGGCAGCAGCGTCCTGGTGTCGGGCCCGGGCGGGACCGGCAAGAGCAGCATCGCCGCCCACATGGTGGATGCGGCCTGCCGGAGGGGGGAGAAGTGCCTGTACGTCGCGCTGGAGGAATCCCCCGACCAGATCGAACGCAACATGGCTTCCATCGGCCTGGACCTGGCCCAGTGGCGGCGGGCCGGGCTCCTGCGCTTCCATGCCGCCCGCCCGACTTCGGGCGGCCTGGAAAACCATCTCGCCGCCATATCCGGGCATGTCCGGGAATTCGGGCCCCGGATGGTGATCATCGATCCGATCACGGCCCTCCACGTCACCGCCACCGAAGAGCAGGTGGGGCTCATGCTCATCCGCTCCCTCGACCTGTTCAAGGCGCAGGGCATCACGTCCCTGTTCACGGCCATGTCCCACGGCAAGGAAGTGTCCGATGCCACCTTCATGGACATCCCCTCGCTGACCGACACATCGATCATGCTGCGCAACCTGGAGCTGTCGGGAGAGCGCACCCGCGCCATCTACGTCCTGAAGGCCCGGGGCATCGCCCATTCCAACCAGATCCGGGAATTCCAGCTGACCGACGACGGCGTCAAGCTGGTCGACATCCTGCTCGATTCCGAAGGGCACATCCTGACCGGGTCGGCCCGGGAACTGCGCAAGATCCAGAAGGAGACGGAGGTGGATGCCCGGGACACCAGCCGGGCCCATCGCCGGACCGCCCTGGAGAACCGCCGGCATGTGCTGGACGCCAAGATCGCCGCGATCCGCGAGGAATTCGAGGAGGAGCTCCACAAGCTCGAAGGGGAGCTGGAGGGCGAGGCGGCCCTGGTCCGCTCCAGCGAGATCTCCTTCGGCGACCTGGCCCTGCGGCGCTCCCGCCTGGTCCAGGACAACCAGATCGCGGGAAGCCGCCCATGACCGCCCAGTCCCTCGCGCCCGCCGCCCAGTCCGAGCACGACCCCTGGGTGCTCTGCCTTTACATCGCCGGCCAGACCCCCAAATCCCTGGCCGCGATCTCCAATCTCCACCGGATCTGCGAGGACCATCTCCAAGGCCGCCACCGGATCGAAATCATCGACCTGCTGCTGCACCCCCAGCGGGCCGAAGCCGACCAGATCATCGCCATCCCGACCCTGGTCCGGAAGATCCCCGTGCCCCTGCGGCGGATCATCGGCGATCTGTCCGATACGGAGATGACCCTGGTCGGCCTGCAGCTCAAGCGCAAGGCCGGGGGTGATGCCCATGGCCAGGCCTGAGCAGCTTTCCGAGGAGATCGCCGAACTGCGGAGCCGGCTCGACGAGGCGAACGCGAACCTGAATTCGATCCGCCTGGGCCAGGTGGACGCCATGATCGGCCCCCAGGGGGTGGTCACCCTGGGCGGCGCCGAAAAACCCTATCGGGTGTTCTTCGAGGCGATGAACGAAGGCGGCCTGACGCTCGACACCGCGGGCCGGATCCTCCACGCCAATACCCAGATGGCCACCCTGCTCGGCGTGGCCATCGAGGACCTGCGGGGCACGGTCATCCTCGAATGGGTGGCCACCAGCGACCGGTTCCGGCTTCCGGCCCTGCTCAACAGCAAGGTCCCCGCCCAGGCCAGGGTCTCCCTCCTGGCCAGGAGGACGGCCAAGTTCCCCGTGCTGCTCGCCATGACTCCCCTGGACATGCCCGGGCAGCCCATGGTCTGCCTGGTGGTGAGCGACCAGCGGGAGCATGACGCCATCGAGACCGAGCGGCTCGAGAACGAAACCTTCAATCGCGCGATCCTGGATTCCGTCGGTTCCGAGATCGCGGTGCTCTCTCCGGATGGCACCATCATCGCGACCAACGAGGCCTGGCAGACCTTCTCGGCCGCCAACCGCGACCCGGGCGGCCCGGCCGAGCCCAATACCTGTGTCGGGGTGAACTACCTCCAGGTCTGCAGGGCCAGCACCGGGGCGTCCAGCACAGGTGCGTTGGCGGCCTGCCAGGGGATCCAGGCGGTCCTCGATCGCCGCCTTCCCAACTTCATCCAGGAATACCCGTGCCATTCGCGGGACCAGGAACGGTGGTTCAGCATGAACGTCACCCCACTGGGGCTCGGCGGCCAGGGCGTGGTGGTGGCGCACACCAACATCACCAGCGTCATGCTCGCCACCGAGGAGAAGGCCAACCTCCTGAGCCAGCTCCAGCAGTCCCAGAAAATGGAAAGCATGGGGCTGCTGGCCGGGGGCATCGCCCACGACATGAACAACGTGCTGGCCGTCATCCTCGGCCTGGCTTCGGTCCACACGCAGACCGAGCCCCTGGACAGCCATGCCCGCCAGGCCTTCGACATCATCGCCAAGGCGGCCAACCGCGGCGGCGACATGGTCAAGGGGCTGCTCCATTTCGCCCGCAAGCATCCCGCCGAGGAGCGGGTGGTGGATTTCAACCGGATCATCGAGGACGAAGCCGACCTGCTGCGCAGCACGACCTTGGCCAAGGTCCGGATCCGCCTGGAGCTGGCCGGGGACCTCCAGCCGATCCGCGGCGATGGCGGCGCCCTGGCCAACATCATCATGAACCTCTGTGTCAACGCCGTGGATGCCATGGCCAAGGATGGCGTCCTCACGCTCCGGTCCCGGAACCTGGAGCCCGACCGGATCGAGATCCAGGTCCAGGACACCGGCTCCGGCATGACCCGGGAGGTCCTGGACAACGCCATCTACCCCTTCTTCACGACCAAGACCCAGGGCAAGGGCACCGGCCTGGGCCTGTCGATGGCCTTCAACACCGTGAAGGCCCATGGCGGCCAGATGCAGATCGAGAGCGAACCTGGCGAGGGCACCTGCGTGAGGCTGCAGTTCCCGGCGTGTCTGCCGCGGACCCTGCCGTCCCTGGCGCCACCGGCCCTGGAGCAGGCGGCGGTCGGCAAGCTGGCGGTGTTCCTGATCGACGACGACGAGATGGTCCGGAGCGCCACCCAGATGGTCCTGGAGTTCCTGGACCACCAGGTGACGCCCGCCCCGAGCGGGGAGGCGGCGATCGCGGCGGTCGAAGCGGGCTTCCGGCCGGACCTGGTCGTCCTGGACATGAACATGCCGGGCCTGGGCGGGCACGGGACCCTGCCGCGGCTCCGGGCCCTGCTCCCCGAGGTGCCCATCCTGGTCTCCACGGGCCGGGTCGACCAGGACGCCCTGGATCTCGTGGCGGCCTACCCCAGGGTCTTCCTGCTCTCCAAGCCCTTCACGATCGACGAGGTCCGGTCGAAGTTCAGCCTGGCCCTGGGGCATCGGTAGTCCGGGGCCCGCCCGCCGGGAGCGGTCAGAAGTCCCCGCCGCCCGAGTCGCCGCCCCCGCCGAAATCGTCCCCGCCGCCCGAGTCGCCCCAGTCGCCGCCGCCGCCCGAATCCGGGCCGCCGCCGTCGCCCCAGTCGCCGCCGTTGTGGCCGCCACCCTCGCCGCCGCCGCCCCAGCCGTCCCGGTCGCGGTCATGCCGCTCGCCCCCGAGCATGCTGCCGATCATCATGCCGGTGAGCAGATTGCCCACGCCGCCGCCCTGGGGCGGATAGTAGCCGGGCATGCCGGGCTGCATTCCCGGCCCCTGGTCCAGGCCCAGGCGCTGGCGCGCGGAGGGGGGCAGCTCCTCGTCCCGCAGTTCCTGCACGCCGGCGATGGCGCCGCAGTAGCCGCAGGACCAGGTCACCTTGCGCATGCCGTCCCACTGCTGCTTCATCTTGTCGCCGGCGGCGCCGCAGGCCGGGCATCTGGGATAGGGGTTGGCGAAGGTGAAGCCCTCCACCGGGCCCGAGCCCATGGGCCGGTGCGCCGCGCCCAGCTGCTCCTCCCGGTCCCGGCGGCCGCGCAGGATCAGGTAGACGACGATCCCGACGATCAGCAGGGCCACGAAGCAGCCCATCCCGTTGCCGCCCCCCTCCCCGCGCCGCGCGAGGAAGGCCATCTGGTCCACGATCTGGAATAGGTCCATGCAGTACCTCTCACCTCCAAGCTTACCGCCACTGGCATAATGTCCAGCACATGTTCGCCCGCCCCTGCCCCCCGCCTCCGGGCCCCTGGACCGTCCTCGGGCTGATGTCCGGCACCAGCGCCGACGGCGCCGACGCCGCCCTGGTGCGGGTCGACCCGGCCGGTTTCGCGGCCGGGAGCCCCTTCCTGGCGTTCCTGGGCCACCATGCCGCGCCCTACCCGGCGGCCCTGCGCGACCGGGTCCTGGCCGCCGCGGCGGACGCCCTGCGGCCCTCCGAACTCTGCATCCTCCAGCGCGAACTGGGCGATCACCATGCCCGCGCCGCCCAGGCCCTGGTGGCGGCCACCGGGGTGCGGCCGGAGCTGGCCGCCCTGCACGGCCAGACCGTCCAGCACCAGCCCGCGCGGGGCGCCACCCTGCAGCTGGCCGACCCCTACGTGCTGGCCGAAGCCCTGGGCTGTCCGGTGGTCTGGGACCTGCGCCGGCGGGACCTGGCCCTGGGCGGCCAGGGCGCGCCCCTGGTGCCCCTGGCCGAGCTCTGGCTGCACGGGCGCGGCCGCCCCTGGGTCGCCCTGAACCTGGGCGGGATCGCCAATGCCACCGTCTGGGACGGCGCCTCGGTGCGGGCCTGGGACCTGGGCCCAGCCATGAGCCTTCTGGACCTGGCCGCCGCCGCCTGGCTCGGGCGGCCCTTCGACCCCGAGGGCGGGGCCGCCACGGGCGTGCCGGATCCGGCGCTCCTGGCGCGCTGGCTGGCCCATCCGCACTTCAGAACCGCCCCGCCCAAGTCCACCGGGCGGGAGGTTTTCGGCGCCGCCTGGCTGGAGTCGGAGCGGCCCGCGCTGGAGGCCCTGCCCCTCCCGGCGCGCCTGGCCACCCTGGCCGCCTTCACCGCCGAGGCCTCCGCGAGCGAACTGCGGGCCTGGGCCCCGGCCCTCGCCCCGGGCACCCCGCTCCTGCTCTCCGGCGGCGGCGCCCGCCATGCCGGGGTGCGCCGGGAGCTGGCCAGCCGGCTGCCGGGGTTCCGGCTCGAGGATGACCTGCAGTTCCCCTCCGGCGCCCGGGAGGCGGTGAGCTGGGCCCTGCTGGGCGCCGCCAGCGCGGCCGGAGTCGCCGGCAGCCTGCCCGAGGTCACCGGCGCGGCCCGGGCCGCGGTCCTGGGCAGCTGGGTGCCCGGGTGAGGACCGGGCGCTGGCTGGACCACCTCCCGCCCTGGCTGGCCTGGGGGGCGGTGGCCTCCACGGGCGCCTACGGCGGCGTCGAGGTGGCGGCCATGGCCATCCCCCTGCTGGCGGCGGCGGCCGTGGAATGGCGGAACACCTCGCTGCACCGCTTCCGGCGGATCCTGGAGCTGGTCGCCCTGGGCGTCTTCCTGTTCCAGGTGGGCGCCCGCACCGGGGTGCTGCCGACCGTGGTGAACACCCTGTTCGCGCTCTGCGGGGTGCGCCTGTGCCTGCCCCGGGAGCTGCCCCAGCGGCGCCAGCTCCTGCTCATGGGCTTCCTGCTCTACCTCACCACCGCGGTCTCCACCTCCGAGCTGGATTTCCTGGCGTGGTCCCTGGCCTGGGCGGCCGGAAGCGGCCTCTACCTGATGCAGCTCAACTGGGAGCGCTCCGGCCAGCTCCGCGGCGGCCCGGCGATGAGCCCGCCGTACCGGCGCATCCTCGGCTGGACCGCCGCGGCGATGGTCATGGCCGCGGGCTTCTTCGTGATCCTGCCGAGGCTCCGGACCGGCATGCGCAGCCTGCCCCTGGCGGTCCACTCCATGACCGGCCTGCGGGCCGGCCTGAGCGACACCCTGGACCTGGCCGAAACCGGCCCGCTCCAGGGCAACAGCGAGGTGGTCCTGCGGATCATCCCGGCCCGCCCGGATCCCGCCTTCCCCGGCGCCTTCGGGCTGCTGCGCGGCCTCGTCCTGGAGGACCTGGAAGGCCAGCGCTGGAGCATGGCCGAATCCACCCCCCCGGACCGGATGGCGGCCTGGCATGGCGGCGGCGGCCGGTTCTACCGGCAGAGCCTGGCGGCCGAGATCTTCCTGAGCCCTTCGGAACTGGCGGTCATCCCCCTGCCCTATGGCCGGGCCAACCTGGAGCCCCCGCCCGGGGAGCAGCTGCGGGCGGGGCCCGGGGCCTCCATCCGCTGGCTGTTCCCGATCCGCAGGATCCTCTCCATCAACGCCACCCTGGAACCCATGGCGCTGGAGCCGGAGCCGCCGCCCACCGGCGCGCGCCTGGAATTCCTCACCAGCCCGGGCCGGGACACGGGCAGCGCGCTGCGCTGGAGCCTGCGCCAGGCCCCGGGCGAGATGGACGCGGCCACCCTGGCCGCCACCCTGGCCAAGGCCCTCCACCGCTTCCGCTACACCCTCGCCAACCCCTCCGGCTCGGCCCGCAACCCGCTCCAGGATTTCCTGGAGCACAGCCAGGCCGGGCACTGCGAATTCTTCGCCTCGGCCCTCGCGGTCATGCTCCGGCACCGGGGCGTGCCGGCGCGGGTGGTCAACGGCTACCGCCTGGGCCCCTGGCTCCAGGAGGGCGGCTACTACCTCGTCACCCAGCAGGAAGCCCACAGCTGGGTGGAATTCTATGATCCCGTCCAGCGCGGCTGGGTGCCGGTGGATCCCACTCCACCCGCGCCCCCGTCGGGCTTCGCCACCCACTCCATGATGGCCGCCCTGGAACGGCTGGCCGACACCGTCCGGTTCCGCTGGGACCGCAACGTGGTGCGGTTCTCCGATGACGACCAGAGCGCCGGCTTCGACTGGCTCCAGAGGCGTCTGCAGGCCCTGGCCCGGCACCGGGCCGGCGCCGCCGCCCTGGCCGGGCTGGCGGGCCTGGCCGGCCTCGCCTGGGCCCTGCGCCGGTGGCCGGCCCGGGCCGGCGTCCACGGCAGCCCCGGCGCGGTCCGGGAGATCCGCCCCCTGCTCCGGGCCGCGGGAAGGGCCCTGCCGCCCCGGCCCGGCGAGACCGCCCTGGCCTGGCTGACCCGCCTGGGCCAGGCCCGGCCGGACCGCGCCGAGGCCCTGGCCGGCCTGGCCAGGGAGACGGATGCGGTGGCCTACGGGGGCAAAGCCGCCACCTCGCTTGTTCGTCTGGCAAGGGCCGAGGCCAGGGCCTGGAAGGACGGCGGCCCGGGGCGGGCCTAGCTCCGGGGAACCTGGGGCGCCCAGGGCGTATTCACCTGTCGGGTGCCGGCGGAAGGGACCGCCGGCACCCCTTGCCCCACCCCCATCTCCTTCCGAAACACCCTGCCCGGGGCCCGCCCCGGCGCGCCCACGGAGTCTGCCTTGGCCCTGTCCGATCACGTGCTGGAGGCCCTCCTCCCCCAGCAGAACCGCCTTTTCTCGTTGCACGGTCCGGATCCTGCGGCCGGCCTCCTCCTGGATCGCTTCACCGGTACGGAAGCGGTGTCGGCCCCCTTCCAGTTCAACCTGCACCTGCTCTCCGAGCGTGGCGACCTCGACACCCAGGCCTTCCTGGGCCAGCCCATGCGGGTCGCCCTGCGCACCTCCGGGGGCGACGAGCGGAACTTCCACGGCCATGTCATCGCCTTCCGCCATGCCGGCACCGACGGGGGCCTGGCCCGCTACCAGGCCACCCTGGGCCCCTGGACCCGCTTCCTGGGCCACCGCCGGGACAGCCGGCTGTTCCAGGCCAGGAGCGTGCCCGACATCCTGCGGGAGGTGTTCGCAGGCTACGGCGTCCTGGCCCGGGCCGAGTTCCGGATCCGGGACGCGGACTACCCGCCCATCCCGCTCTGCGTCCAGTACGGCGAGTCCGATTTCCAGTTCGTCTCCCGGCTCCTGGAGGCGCACGGCATCTTCTACCATTACCGCTTCGAACCCGATGGGCACGTCCTGGTCCTCGCCGACGATTCGCGGCAGGCTCCGGCCCTGCCCGGCCTCGCGGGGATCGCCTACAACCACCTGCCCGGCGCCAGCCGCGAGGACACCATCGACAGCTGGGCCGCGGCCCACCGGCTCATCCCCACCGCCGTCGCCACCAAGACCTTCGACTTCAAGAGCCCCCGGGACCCCATGGACGCCCGCGACTCGACCCGGGTCGCCTCCGGCGCGCTCCCGGCGATGGAGGACTATGCGCCCGGCGGCGCCTACGCCTATCCGGACCTCGAGGCCGGGGCGGAGCTGGCCCGCCGGCGCATGGAGGCCCACGAGGCCGGCTTCGAGACCTGTTCCGGAACCTCCAACTGCCGCGCCCTCACTTGCGGGGCCAGCTTCGAGCTGCAGGACCACTTCCGCTACGGCCCGGGCGGCCAGGACCCCCGGTTCTTCCTCACCCGGGTCTGCCACGAGGGCCGCAACAACCACCTGGACCAGGCCGGGCCGGCCGACTACCGCAACCGCTTCCACTGCATCCCCAAGCTGGTCCGCTACCGGCCGCCCCTGCGGACCCCGCGGCCGCGCACCCACGGCCCCCAGACCGCCCTCGTCACCGGCCCGCCCGGGGAGGAGATCTTCTGCGACCGCTATGGCCGGGTCAAGGTCCAGTTCCACTGGGACCGCATGGGCCGCCACGACGACGCCAGCTCCTGCTGGGTGCGGGTCAGCACCCCCTGGGCCGGGAGCCGGTTCGGCTTCATCGCCGTGCCCCGGGTCGGCCAGGAGGTGGTGGTGGAATTCCTGGATGGCGACCCCGACCGCCCCCTGGTCACCGGCCAGGTCTACAACGAGCTGAAGATGCCGCCCTGGGAACTGCCCCGGGAGCGCACCCAGAGCGGCCTGCTCACCCGCTCCAGCGCCGCCGGCACGGCCGAGCACGCCAACGCCCTGCGCTTCGAGGACCGGAAGGGCGCCGAGGAGGTCTGGCTGCACGCCGAGAAGGACCAGCGGATCGAGGTCGAACACGACGAACGCCATGAGGTCGGCCACGACCGGGCCAAGGCGGTGGGCAACGACGAGACCACCCGGATCGGCCACGACCGCACCGAGCAGGTCGGCCACGACGAGACCCTGACCGTCGGCAACGACCGCCGGGAGGCCATCTCCGGCTACGAGACCCTGACGGTGGGCCGGGACCGGGCCGAGCAGGTCGGCGGCGACGAGCAGATCTCGGTCGGCGCCAACCAGCAGGTGTCGGTGGCCGCCGCCCACACCCTCACGGTCGGCACGCTCCAGACGATCCTGGTCGGCGCGGCCAAGACGGAAACGGTCGGATTGGCCAGCACCGAACAGGTCGGGGGCCTGCGCAGCCTGGCCGTCGGCGGATCCTACGTGGTCAACGTGAACGAGGGCAAGAGCGAAACCGTGGGCAAGGGCTCCCGGCAGACGGTTCGCGAAGACAAGGTCACGGAAGTAGGGAAGGTCTACCGGATCGAGGCCGGCGAGAAGCTGGAGATCACCGTCGGCAAGGCCCAGCTGGTGATGACCAAGGATGGCAAGATCACCCTGGCCGGGGCCGAGCTGACCCTCGAAGGCGAAGGCCCGGTGAAGGTGCTCGGCAAGAACGTGGAGATCAACTGATGCGCCTGGCGAACCCGGCCCAGCTACCCTGCCTGCCGTTCCAGATGAACACCCCCGAAGGCGGACGCGATCACGTGGTGATCGTCAAGCTAACCCTGGACCTGGAAGCGGCCCCCCCCGGAGACCGTGCCGCGGGCTTCACCCACGTGCTGAAGCTGGCGCCGCAGCAGGCGCAGGTGGAGCCCGCGGACCAGTACTTCGAGGAAGGCCCGGCGGGCAGCCTGCGCCGCGAGGGCGAACTGGCCCCCGGCAAGCCCCGCTGCGACATCCTCGTCCTGGGCGCCGCCCACGCCCCGGGCGGCCGCCCCCGGCGCCGCTTCCAGGCCGGGCTCCGGGTGCTGACCCCGGACCCGGTCGGGCCGCCGACGGTCCTTGTCGACAAGCGCCTGCAGGTGACCGGCGAGCGCTGGCTCCTGCGCAGGAACCTCCTCTCCCGCCTCGTGGGCGGGTGCCTGCGCCTGGCCACGCTGGGGCTGTTCCGCCCCTGTCCGTGGAAGCTCGGTTCGCCCCGGCCGGCGGCCTCGGTGCCGCTGCGCTTCGAATACAGCTTCGGCGGCCACGTCCGGATACAACCCGGCGATCGCGCCTATCGCCGGGTGCCCCGGGCCCATCGGCCCGGCCCCGGCCTCCCGGCCGAAGCCTGGTGGCCGGCCAACCCCGTGGGCCGCGGCTTCGCCCCGATGTGGTACCTCCGGGCCGCCCGGATCAAGCGCCTGCCGGGCCCTCAGATCGAAGCGCCCGGCCACCCGTTCGCGGCCCGCCCCGCCTGGCAGGCCATGCTCGGCCAGCTCCGGCCCCGGGTGGCCCCCTCCCTCCAGCTCCAGGGCCTCGGCAGCCTCTCCCGCGGCTGGGAGCACCGCCTTTCGCTGGCCGGCACCTGGGACCACGCCTGGGACATCAGCGGCTCCCCGTATCCCCCCGACTTCGACCGCGGCTTCTGGAACGTCGCCCACCCCGACCTCCAGGTCGCGCACCTTCGCGGCGACGAGATCCTGGAGCTCACCAACCTCTGCCCCGCCGACGCCCCCGGCGCCACCCGGGATGCGCGCGGCGCCACCCTGCTCCGCTTCCGCCTGCCCGGCCTGATCCCGAGGCTGCACCCGGCCGGCGCCGCGCCGCACCGGACCGCCCTGGACACCCTCATCCTGGAACCCGGCGCCCAGCGCGTCACCCTGATCCACCGGGCCGTCTTCCCCGTCGACCCCGAGGACCAGGCTCCCGCCCTCACCCTCGCTCTCCCCGTACCCTCCTGACCCCGAGGCCCCCCATGCCCAAGCCCCAAGGCGGGCGCCAGGCCGGCACCTTCATCGCCGTCTGCGACAGCCCCGATCCCTGCAAGACCCCTCCAAGCAACGCCCCGGTCCCGTACATGATCATGGCCAAGCTCGACGACGCCCTTTCGGTCTCCCCCGACGTCCTTTATGGCGGTTTCCCGGTGGTCCTGGCCGACGCATCCAGCATCGCCGACGTCACCGGCGACGAGGCGGGATCCGGCGGAGGCGTGAAGTCCGGCTGCAAGGGCGGCGAAGTGAAATTCACCGGAGGCGACGCCCGCACCTTCGTGAACGGCAAGCAGGTGGTCCGGGACGGTGATCCCGTGACCATGAACAAGGGCAACACGACCGGGACGGTGGTCTGCCTGATGCCGCCCGCGGGTCCCTGAAGCCCCCTCGACCCGTCCTCGGATGTCCCCGGGGCCTCTTCAGAAAAGGCATGGTTGGATGAGCGGAAATTCCGGACACGTAATCGATGGAAAAGGAAAGGCCCGCGAGGCGCCTGAAAAGAAACCGAGGCCCGCCCGCAAGGTGGTCCCGATCGTTTTCGTCCCGGGGATCGCCGGATCGAATTTGCGGACCAAGCCGGACCAGCGGGCTCAAGTGAGGAAGGACCTCGAGTTGGCGGAATCCAAACCTTTGCCCCATCCCTGGGCGCCACCCGCTTGGCCGAGCCCCTTGAAAAAAGCATTGAAACTTTGGAAAGGCTTCTCCGCCAGGGAACGCCAAATCCTGCTCAATCATGAGACGACCGAAGTGGACGATCGCGGGTTCCTGGACGGAGGAGCCCGGGGGATCACTCCCGAGAATCTGCATTCAGCGGAACGGTCCTTTCGCGGATGGGACTCGGTCAACGGAACGTGCTACTTCGGGATATTGAGTTACCTGGAGGCCCTGGAGCCATGGGTCAATGCCCGTCACCAGGAGGCGGACCCCAAGCCGGCCGAGGGCCTTTCTGCCAAGGAACTCCCCTACCTGCTCCAGCGGATTGTCCCTGGTTCGAGCTTTGAGGGCAACCTGCGGGAGTTGGAGAAACGCGGTCTGGGGGCTTGCCGGATTCCCCTCGCCACCGCCCAAAAGGTTTGCCAGTATTGCCTTCCGGTCTTTGCCGTCGGCTACAACTGGCTCCAATCCAACAAGAAATCCGCGGCCAATCTGCTTTCCGCCATTGCCAGAATCATCGACATCTACAACAAAGCGGAAGCAGCCGATGGCAGCAGGCCGTTCACCTGCGGGAAGGTGGTCCTCGTGACCCACTCCATGGGCGGTCTTGTCGCCAGATCCGCCTTCAAAACGGACCGAGGGCGGACCATCCTCGGAATGGTTCACTTCGTGATGCCGGCCGCAGGCAGCCCGGCCGCGTATCGGCGCATGGCGGCCGGAACAGAGCGGGGCGGCTTCGGGGAGGATCTACCGGTAAAACTGGCCAATGCGGCAGCCATCCTGATGGGTTGGACACAGCAGCTGACGACGCCGGTCATGGCCAACAATCCAGGCTGTCTGGAACTCCTGCCGACCATGGATCATCCACCGGGATGGCTGGTCGCGGCCTTCCGGAGGGTGGGCGGAAAGCATGACCCCATTTTCAGACTCCCAATCAATGACCCTTACGAGGAAATCTACAAAAAAAAGCGGGCCTGGTATCGACTTGTTGATCATGAACTCATGAATCCTGCCAAGTTGCTAAGACATGAAAAAATAGATTTCTGGAAGGAATATTTGAAAAACCTGGATCGGGCGAAATCATTTCATCGTGAAATAAAAAAATATCCACCCGCGAAATTCCCGGTCCACGCCTGCATCATCGATGATCCGCGAAAACCAGCATTCGGAACGGTCCGATGGCTCCTCACCCATTTCAGCAGGCCCATTCATTTGACTAAAGGGCGAGCCTTGACCCTGGCGGTCAAAAACGCGGCCGCAGGTGGTGCCCACCGGTCCACGGTCGCAAGGGAGAATGATTTCAGCCAGCCGGCTGAGCTGACCTGGGAAATCCAGGACCCGGAGGACCCAGGCGATGGCACCGTCCCATCGACCTCCGCCATCGTTCCAAAACATCACGGCCTGGACGGGCGAATCTACTCAACCCCTGGTTATAGCCATGCGTTCGCGGGTTGGGACGTGGGAATCCAGGATTTCACCACTTGGGCAATCTGCAAAGCCATGGAGAAAATGGAATGAAATTTCTATCCTGCTTTTTAATGTTATTACTTTGTGTCTCATGTTCCCCAAGCAAAGTCGCTTCGCACAGTCCTGGGACAGCAAGAATGAGCAAATTGCCGATGATCACCGTTCCGGTTGGACGGTTCCTGATCGATCTTCCCGAACAGGCCAGTTTTTCGTTTGGCCGCCATACCTATAATGATGCGGGGGACCATATCTGCTCATTCGAGGCCGTGGGAATGGAAGATCTCTTCGCCTCTGTAGCCGCTGAGGCGCATAAACTTGAGACAGCCGAAAAAGGAGACAAATCGCTATTGAAGTTATATAACCCCGGACGAATGACAGAAAGTCAAACAATCCATTACTGGAAGGGGCCGCCGGATGAAGCGGAAGTCATATGGATAAAATCCTTTTACTGGAAGGAGGGGTTGTGCGCAATCCTGGAGGCTCCTTCGGAGCAGGATCCGGCAGAAATCGAGAAGGTCGAAAAATCCCTGGACGCTTCATTTGAGTCACTCAAACCGCGAACCTTTTCGGAGATCCCGACCGGTCCAGGGTTTTGCATTGAAAGCGCCTATTTTCAGGGAGAACCACCCGAACGGCCCTGGGAGAACGCCAGCATCATGGTACAGCTCAAGGACCACCCGGATATTCATCTCAAGTTCAGCACGGCAACGGTTGATGCCTACCGAGGCGAATCGGACAGCCTGCTGTTCCGCATGAACCCGGAGCATCCCCCGCACATCCCCGAAAGCCATGATCTCCGATTCCGGAAACGCCAGGTCGGTCCCTACCGGGGGGAGGAGGTCGTTTCCCGGGTGACGGAACTCAACCAGACCACAGGCCACACGTTCCAGTGGGAAGCGATGGGCCCCGGGGAAAGTGCCACCGAGCCGGCTCTTACCCTCCAGATGGTCACTGGCTACGGGGACCCGGCGGTGGATTCCAGTCTGCCCGAAGTGGATGCCTTGGCCCTCTGGGACCGGATCCTCGATTCCATCCGATACCGCGGCCCCCTGCCCCCAGGATCCCGCAAGGACCTTTGACCCATTTCCCCCTCCCCCCAGCAATTTCGGCCTAGAATGCTCCCATCACCCCGGACCTCCCGATGTCCTCCCCCCCCGAAGCCTTCACCCGTTTCGGCATGCGCATGGAGCAGTTCTCTGATCTCATGCCCTACCGGGTGTTCGAGGTCCTGCTGGTGGCGACGGAGTACGACGCCTTCATCCTGGAGGAGGGCGGACAGCTCGCGGAGCTCATGTCGCAGGAGATCCGCAGCCTGGGGTTGAACCTTCGGGGGGCGCCGCGGTTCGCGACGGCGCGGTCGGGGGAGGAAGGGCTGGCCATGATGGCGGAGCGGGCCTTCGACATGATGGTCACCACGGCGCGGCTGCCGGACATGGGGATCGGGGAGCTGGCCCGGGCGGCGCGGGCGCGGGCGCGGGTGCCGGACCTGCCGGTGGGGGTGCTGGCCCTGCATGCGTGGGAGGTGCCGCTGATGGAGGAGGCGCGGGCCTCGGGGGCGGTGGACTGGGTGTTCCTGTGGCTGGGGGACGTGAAGTCGCTGTACGCGATGATCGAGCAGCAGGAGGACCGGCGCAACGCGGAGCACGACGTGCTCGGGCGCGGAGTGCGGGCGGTGCTGGTGGTGGAGGACGACGTGCGGTTCTACTCGTTCTTCCTGCCCCATATTTACGCGGAGATCACCCACCAGACCGCCCGGCTCATGGCCGAGGGATTGAACCTCTCGCACCGGATCCTGCGCCTGCGGGCCCGGCCCAAGATCCTCCTGGCCCAGACCTTCGAGGAGGCGTGGGAACTCTACGCGCGGTTCGGCGATCACCTGCTGGGGCTGATCACCGACGTCCGGTTCCCCCGGGACGGCCGGCTGGACCCCGGGGCGGGGCTGGAGCTGGCCCGGCGGGTGCGCCGGCAGGATCCGGACCTGCCGATCCTGATGCAGTCCGCCGAGCCGCTGGGGCTGCCGGTGGACGAGGAGCTCGGGGCGGTGTTCCTGCCCAAGGACTCCCCTTCCCTGCTCGCCGACCTGCGGGCGTTCATGCTGGAGAACTTCGGCTTCGGCGATTTCGTGTTCCGCCTGCCGGACCGCACCGAGGTCGGCCGGGCCGCCGATCTGCGCCAGCTGCTGGTCCAGCTCAAGCGGGTGCCGGACGCCTCGGTGGAGTTCCATGCCAGCCACGACCACTTCTCCCAGTGGTACGCGGCGCGCACCGAGTTCACCCTGGCCGGCGCGGTCAAGCCCGTGATGGTGTCCCAGTTCCCCAGCATCACCGGGCTGCGCGCGCATCTCCACGACAGCCTGCTGTCCTACATCCGCGAGGTGCAGCGGACGGTCATCTCGGATTTCGACCCGGCCACCTTCGACGAGTTCGTCACCTTCGCCAAGGTCGGATCCGGCTCCCTGGGCGGCAAGGGCCGGGGGCTCGCCTTCATGCAGCGGATGCTGGCCCAGGGCGATCTGGATTCGCCGGGGGTGGAGGTGGCCATCCCGCGCACGGTCACAGTGGCCAGCGACATCTTCGACGCCTTCCTGGAGCGCAACGGCCTTTCGGGCATGCCCCAGGACAGCGAGGGCATGGCGGACGGCGAGATCCTCGACGCCTTCCGCAAGGGCCGGTTCGACCGGACGGTGCGGGCCAAGCTGGCCCGGTTCCTCGAGGTGGTGGCGAGCCCCCTGGCGGTGCGCTCCTCCAGCATCCTGGAGGATTCGCTCTACCAGCCCTTCGCCGGCGTCTACGCCACGATCATGCTGCCCAACAACCACCCCAGCCTGGACGTGCGCCTGGCCCAGCTGCTGGAGGCCCTGAAGGTGGTCTACGCCTCCACCTACATGAAGGGCGCCCGGGACTACCTGGAGACCACCCCGCACCGGCTGGAGGAGGAGCGCATGGCCGTGGTGGTCCAGAGCCTGGTGGGCAGCCCGCGGGAGGGCCTCTACTACCCGACCTTCTCGGGCGTGACCTGCTCCTGGAACTTCTACCCGTTCCGGGACATGTCGCCCCGGGACGGCACCGCGCTGGTGGCGCTGGGCCTGGGCAAGTCGGTGGTGGAGGGTTTCGAGGCCCTGCGCTTCTGCCCGGCCCAGCCCACCGTCCTGCCCCAGTTCTCCGGGATCAAGGACATCCTGCGCAACGCCCAGCGCAAGTTCTGGGGCCTGGACCTGGCCCAGGAGGACGTGATCCCGGGGCTGGACTACGACGTCAACCTGGTCGAGGCCGACGTGACCCGGGCCCTGGCCGACCCGGCCATGGCCCCGATCGCCTCCGCCTACCAGTCCGCCAACGATCGCATCAGCGACGGCGTGACCGCCCCCGGGGCGCCCCTGGTCACCTTCGCCAGCATCCTGAGGGGCCACGGCTTCCCCCTGCCGTCGATCCTCTCCCGGCTGCTCCGGGTCACCGAGCGGAGCATGGGGGTCCCGGTGGAGATCGAGTTCGCCGCGGACCTGAAGCCGGCCGGGACCCAGACCTTCCACGTCCTCCAGATCCGGCCCATGAACGTCGAGCGGATGGCCCCGGCCGTGGCCCTGGACGGGGCCCTGCGCGCCGCGGCCGTGGTGCATTCGCCCAGCACCCTGGGCCACGGCCGCCGCGGCGGCATCCTGGACGTCCTGGCCATCCCCTGGGACCTGGAGCGCAGCCGCACCCGGGAGGCCGCCGCCGCCCTGGAGGTCCTCAACCGCGAACTGCGCCAGGAAGGCCGGCCCAGCCTCATCATCGGCCCGGGCCGCTGGGGCTCGGCCGATCCCTGGCTGGGCATCCCGGTCACCTGGCCGCAGATATCGTCCGCCCGAGCGATCGTCGAGACCGACTTCCTGGATCTCGAGGTGGAGCCCTCCCAGGGCTCCCACTTCTTCCACAACCTCACCGCCTTCGGCGTGGCCTATTTCACCATCCACCGGCATGGCGATGGCGGCGCGATCCGCTGGGACTGGCTGGAGTCCCAGACCCTGGTCCGTTCGGCCCTGGACGGCCGGATCCGCCACTACCGGCTCGACCGGCCGCTGGAAGTGCTGGTGGATGGGGAGCAGGGCCTGGGCGTGATCGTGCCGGAGGCCTGAAAATCGTCCTTGACGGGAGCGCTTTCCGCAACCAAACTGGTTACGGATTGAATTCGCCATGCACAACAGCTGCCGCTACACCGTCGCCATCCACGTCCTCGCCCTGCTCGCCCACTGCGGGCCCGATCCGCTTACCTCCGAGTACCTCGCCGGCAGCGTCAACACCAACCCGGTGGTGATCCGCCGCCTCCTGGCCAGCCTGCGGGCGGCCAAGCTGGTCCGCTCCCAGGGCGGTAAGGGTGGCGGCTGGCAGCTCCTGATGGACCCCGGTCAGATCACCCTCCGGGATGTGCTCGCCGCCGTCGAGGGGGCCGCCATCTTCCCCCTGCACCACACCGATCCCAATCCCCGCTGCCCGGTCGGCCGGGAGATCCAGGCCCTCCTGGCCGAACCTTTCCAGGCGGCCCAGGCCGCCCTGGAAAAGGACCTGGAGCGCACCACCATCGCCGCCCTGGTGGCCAAGGTGAAAGCCCGGTCCGCGTAGTTTTTTTTCCTCCATTCCGTAACCATATTGGTTGCGCTTATCTCAAGGAGCCCCACCATGATCGTCCTCACCGGTGCCACCGGCCAGCTCGGCCGCCTCGTCATCCCGGAACTCCTCAAGCGGGTGCCCGCCGGCGAGCTCGTCGCGGCCGTGCGCAGCCCCGAAAAGGCCAAGGACCTCGCCGCCCTCGGCGTGCAGATCCGCCTGGCCGACTACGACCGCCCCGAGACCCTGGTCCAGGCCTTCCAGGGCGCCGACCAGTTGCTGCTGATCTCCGCCAACGAGGTCGGCAGGCGCTTCCCCCAGCACCAGGCGGTGATCGACGCCGCCCGCCAGAGCGGGGTGAAGCAGGTCGTCTACACCAGCGTCCTCCACGCCGACGCCTCGCCCCTGGGCCTGGCGGCGGAGCACCTGGAGACCGAGGCCTACCTCAAGGCCTCCGGCCTGCCCTGGGTGCTGCTGCGCAACGGCTGGTACACCGAGAACTATGCCGCGAGCATCCCGACCGCCCTGCAGTACGGCGCCTTCCTCGGCAGCGCCGGCGCGGGCCGGATCGCTTCGGCGGCCCGGGCCGATTTCGCCGCCGCCGCGGCCGCGGTGCTGCTGCGCAAGGACCAGGCCGGCAAGGTCTACGAACTGGCCGGGGACACGGCCTACACCCTGGCCGAGTTCGCCGCGGAGATCAGCCGCCAATCCGGCAAGGCGGTCGTCTACAACAACCTCCCCGAAGCGGAATTCAAGAGCATCCTGCTGGGCGCGGGGCTGCCGGAGGGCATCGCCGGCCTCCTGGCGGATTCCGACACCGGCGCCTCCAAGGGCGGCCTCTACGACGACTCCCGCACCCTGAGCGGGCTCATCGGCCGGCCCACGACGCCCATGGCCGTGACGGTGGCCCAGGCGCTGGCCTGAGTCACTCCTTCTCCAGCATCCCGAACCGGGCCACGATGCGCTTCTCCCCTTCGGGGAAGCGCACCGTGTAGGTGAGCATCTCGCCGCTGCCGGTGGCGGCGGTGATCACGCCCCGGCCGAAGCGGGGGCTGCGCACCCGGGTGCCCTTGGGCCAGCTGCCGGAGGGCGCGGGGGCGGCAGGCTCGGGCGTGGCCGGCTGAGGCGCAGCCGGGTCCGGCTGCGGCTCCGGTGCCCGCACCTTGTCGAAGAAGCTGCGGATCCGCCCCAGTTCCGAGGCCACGCTGGCGGCGCCGCCGGTGCTGACCCGGGTCGAGCTGAACGTGCCCTGGCCGGAGGCGTAGAGCTCCGTGCCCCAGCGGATGGGCTGCTCCAGGCCGTCCTGGGGCAGCTCGCGCAGGAACCGGCTGGGCATGCCCAGCATCTCCTGGCCCATCATGCGCCGGCGCCGGGCGGCGGTCAGGTAGAGCTTGTGCTGGGCCCGGGTGATGGCCACGTAGAACAGCCGGCGCTCCTCCTCCAGGCCGTTCTCGGCCTCCCGCGCGTTGCGGTTGGGGAACACGTCCTCCTCCATGCCCACCAGGAACACCACCGGGAATTCCAGGCCCTTGGCGCAGTGGATGGTCATGAGCGAGAGCAGCGCGGCCTCCTCCAATTCGTCGGTGTCCGAGGCGAGGGTGACCCGGTCCAGGAATTCGGCCAGGCGCAGGCCCAGCGACTCCGACTCGGCCGCGGCCGAGACGAACTCCTCCAGGTTGCGCAGGCGCCCTTCGGCCTCGAGGGTGGCCTCCTCCTCCAGCATCCGCACGTAGCCGCACTCCACCAGCACCCAGCGCACCAGGGCCGCCAGGCCCATGGTGTCCCGCTCGCCCTCGGCCCGGTGGAACAGCTCCACGTAGCGGCCCAGCTCGCGCTGGGCCCGGCCCTTGATCTCGCCCGAGCGGAGCAGGTTGGCGGTCGCCTGCAGGGCGGTGCCGCCTTCGGGGATGGCGGCCTCGATGCGGGCCAGGGTGGTGGCCCCCACGCCCCGGGTCGGGGAGTTGACCGAGCGGCGGAAGCTCACCAGGTCGAAGGGATTGCACACCAGGCGCAGGTACGCCAGCAGGTCCTTGACCTCCTGGCGCTCGTAGAACTTGACCCCGCCCACCAGCTTGTAGGGGATGTTTTCGCCGCGCAGGGCCTCCTCCAGCTGCCGGGACTGCCAGTTGGCCCGGTACAGCACGGCCATCCGCATCCCCGGGAAGCGCAGCCGCTCCTGACGGATCCGGTCCACGACATAGGAGGCCTCCAGCCGCCCCTCGTCCAGCAGCTTGAAGGTGATCCTCTCGCCCGCGCCCAGGTCGGTCCAGAGGGTCTTGCCCAGGCGCTCGGTGTTGTTGGCGATGACCGTGCTGGCGGCGTCGAGGATCTTCTGGGTGGAGCGGTAGTTCTGCTCCAGTTTGATCTGCACGGCCTCCGGGAAGTCGCGCTGGAAGTCGAGGATGTTGCGGATATCGGCGCCGCGCCAGCCGTAGATCGAATTGTGGGTGATCACGCCGTTTGCGATGAAGTTGTGCGTGCTTTCGATATCCAGGTCGTGGACCGCCCCCTCGAGGCGGACCCGTTCGACCTTTTCAACCACCTCGTAGCCCCCGTCGCCACCGAAAAGGGCCATGCCGGGGCGGACCGAGGCGGCGGGGAGAAACGGCAGGGACACCGTACCCGGCGCACCCGCATCGGCACCACCAAGCCGGGCCTGGCGTACGAGGTTCACGCCCTCGAAGGCAGCCCCGATCCGCTGGGCGATGGCCTGCAGTTCCCCATAATCCCGGTGGGCGGTTTCAAACCGCCACCCATCCGATCCCGCTCTGGCTGGCCTGACGCTGAACCCGAGCCCGGCCAGGATGGCACGGCCAGGCTCATCGTTCCCGGCCATGGAAATCCGGTGCATGGGCGTGGCTCCACGGCGATCGCCGCACAGCGTGACATTGAGGTTCCGCCGGCCGGAATTCCGGGATTGCGGCAGGAAATGCGGAGGGAGCTGGGGCGCCTCGCCCAGGAGATAGCCTGCGAAATGGGTATGCTCCGGCGTGCTGACCAGCCGCTTCCCGGACCGGGTCGTGATCGCGATCCCTTCGGTGCGCCCACGCCGGTGGTGGACCTGCAGGACCTTGGCGGGACGAAGATCGCCGCTCCCGTAGCTTGAGAGAACGGAATCCCCGGCCTTGACGGCCTCGATGGGGCGCTCCTCGCCATCCGCCAGCCGGATGGAAGTTCCGGACGCGAGGCACTGGTCCTCGTCACCCACGACGCACAGATTGTGGTGGGCCCTGGCCAGGTGTTGCACCAGCAGGTATTGCGCTTTGTTCGTGTCCTGGTATTCATCCACCAGCACATATCGGAACCTCTCGGCGTAGAGCGCCTGCACCCCGGGTTCGCGGAACAGGCGCTCGGTGTAGAGCAGCAGGTCGTCGAAATCGCAGGCCCGGTGGCTGCGCAGGCCGGCCTGGTAGCCCTTGTAGGCTTCCAGGACCTTGCGGGTCCAGGGGTCCAGGGCCTCCTCCAGGGCCTCCTCGGGCAGGAGGCAGCGGTTCTTGAAGTCGGAGACGACCTCCAGGACCTTCTTGGGGTGGAACTGCTTCTCGGAGAGCTTGAGGTCGAGCAGCACCTGCTTCATCAGGCTGCGCTGGTCGGAGGGGTCGAAGATCACGAAATCCCGACCGACCGGGGTGCGGTCGCCCTCCCGGCGCAGGATCCGGGTGCAGAAGCTGTGGAAGGTGCTGACCCAGAGCTGGTCGGCGGGCACGCTGACCAGCCGCTGCACCCGCTCCTTCATCTCGCCGGCGGCCTTGTTGGTGAAGGTCATGGCCAGGATCTGCCCGGGCCGGGCCCCGACCTCCTCGATGAGCCAGGCGATGCGCCGGGTGATCACGGTGGTCTTGCCGGAGCCGGCCCCGGCCAGGATCAGGAGCGGGCCCTCCACGTGGGTGACGGCTTCCCGCTGGGGCGGGTTGAGGTTGCGCAGGAGCGGGTGGTCGGCGGGAACGTCGGGCATGCCCTGAGTCTAGCAAGTCCAGGGCAGGAGCCCGCGCGGCAGCTGGAAATCCGTAATTGGCATTCCTTTCGGTGGATGGGTTTCAACCGGTGATCTGGTCCTTGGCGTCCTCGCCGGCCTCCTTGGCCCGGTCCGCCATGTGCCCGGCCTTGCGCCGGACCCGCGAACCCAGATGGGCCAATTCATCCCGGAGTGCCGGGCCGGACCGGGGCAGGGTCAGGGCCGCCACGGCGGCCCCCGCGGCGGCGCCGGCCAGGAACGCCAGGATGGTGGAAACGCTGGGATTTTCGTTCGAGCTCATGGGCTGCTCCTCGGGTTGTGGGTCAGGGGGCGACGGTCATGCGGTTGACGATCCGCTTGACGCCGTTGACATCCGCCACCAGCCGCGCGGCCAGTTCCTTTTCCGCGGCATTGCGGGCCTCGCCCTGGAGGGTGACCACACCCCGGTGGGTCTTCACCCGGGTCGTGAGCATGTGGGTGCCCCGGTGGGCCAGGAGCACCGCCTTCACCTGGGCGGTGACGGAGGCGTCATCGATCTTCTCGGCCAGGCTCCGGCCCGGCGGCGTGGTGACGACCTTCAGGTGGTTCTTCACGGACTGGACCCCGTCCACGTTCTGGGCGATGTCCTCGGCGAGGGCCTTGTGGGCCGCGCTGCTGGCCGAGCCTTCGAGCGTGACCACCCCGTCGTGGGCCGAGACCTGGAGCGCCGAGGCATCGACGTTCCGGTGGTAGCGCAGGGCCGTGAGGACCTTGGTCACCAGCCAGGCGTCCGGCGCCGGCGGCACGGCGCTGGACGGGATGAGCAGGCGGTTGTCCACCGACTTGACCCCATGGACGCTCAGGACCGTCCCTTCGGCCAGGCTCTTGTGGAATTCGTTGGCGACCGAGCCGGAGAGGGTGACCCGGCCGTCCCGGGACGTGACCTGGATCGCGTCGCCCTTGAGGTGGACCCGGAAATTGTAGGACTTCTGGACGGCGGAAACGATCCGGGCGTCCGGATCCTCCGAGGCCCGGGCGGCCGGGGCGAGGCAGGCCGCAACGAGCAGGAGGGAGAGCGGGGATGGGTTGCGCATCGGGTTGCTCCTTATGGGTGGTTCGGGACCCGGCGCCGCGCGGCGCGTGGGTCCGGTTGGGAGGGTCCGGGCCGTGGGAACCGGAAGCGGCATGGCGGCCACGAAGGAACGAGAGGGAGGAGGATCCGGAATGACTGATGCATGGCGTGGCTCCCGGCAGGCGCGGTCGGAATGCGCGCCGCTCAAGACCCTGTGCAGGCGGCGGGGGATTGGTTCATGGACCCCGGTGGAAAAGCCAGTGCCGGCGGGCGGCCCGGAACCCGTTCCCGCCCTGGCCGCACCCATGAGCTGGTCCGGCCTGGAGCCCACCCTGGAGGAACCCCATGAGAAGCCTCGCAGTCCTTTCCCTGGCGGCCCTGCCCCTGCTGGCCGCGCCGGACGGCCAGGCCCCGGCCGCCGTGACCTCGACCCCGGCGATCCTCTACCCGTTCAAGGAGGGTTCGGCGCTCATCGGGTTCCGCCCGACCGGGGCCGGCGGGTCGGCCTGGGGCCGGGCCACGGTCCGCGCCGAATCGGGACGGATGAGGATCCACGCCCATTTCGGCAACCTCGGCCCGGCGGCGCGGTTCGGGCCGGGCTACCTCACCTACGTGCTCTGGGCGGTCTCGCCCCTGGGCCGGGCCACCAACCTCGGGGAGGTGGCGCCGCGCTGGGAGCGGGCCCATGTGGAGGCCGTCACGGACCTCCAGGATTTCGCCCTCATCGTCTCCGCGGAACCGCATTTCGCGGTGACAAGGGTGAGCCACGCGGTGGTGCTGGAGAACCGGCCCGGGGCGGCCACCCGGCCCCGCCTGGAGACGGCGGAGACCCGGTTCGAGCAGCTGGCCCCGGCCGCCTACGCGTCGGAGCCGGGCCCGGGGACCCGCCCGGGCGATCCGCCCTACCTGGGCCAGGCCCGGATCGCCCTGCGGATCGCCGCCGCCGAGCGGGCCGAGGAACTCGCGCCCGCCGAATACCGCGCCGCCCAGGCGCGGCTGGAAGCGCTCGAGGACGCGCGCCACGGGGATCCCGGGACCGCCTTCGTCCTGGCCCGGCGGGCCATCCAGCATGCCGAGGAGGCCCGCCAGGCCGCGGTCCGGCAGGGGGAGGCGCGCGCGCTGGCCGAACAGCAGGGGCTCGCCCAGGACGCCCTGGCCCAGGCGGCGGCCGCCCGTACCTGGGCCGACCAGGAAGCCCAGAAGGCCCGGCAGAAGGAACAGGCGGCGGGAGCCTCCACCCGCGCCGCGGCCGAGGCGCGCCGGGGCCTCCGGGACCGCCTGGGCCGGCTGCTGCGCACCCGGGAAACCCGGGAGGGCCTGGTGGCGACCGTCGCGGATGTGGCCTTCGCCTCCGGCCGCAGCGAGCTCGCCCCGGCCTCCAGGGTCCACCTGGCCAGGGTCGCCGGCCTCCTTCTCGCCCACCCCGGCCTTAAGATCCGGATCCTCGGCCACACCGACGGCACGGGCCGGCCCGGATTCAACGAACGCCTGTCCCGGCAGCGCGCGGAGACCGTCCGCGCCTTCCTGGCCGGCCAGGGGCTGGAGCCGGCCAACCTGGAGGCGGTGGGCCTGGCCGCGGCCCATCCGGTGGCCTCCGACGCCAGCCCGGAAGGGCGGCGCCAGAACCGCAGGGTGGACCTCGTGATCAAGGGGGAGGATCTGTGACGCCCTGCCCCTTTGCCCATTCGCCGCGGCCGGTGCTACCGTTGAAGGCGCGCCCGAGTACGCGAACTGGTATAGCGGATTGACTTAAAATCAATCGTTTGCGGATTCGAATTCCGCCTCGGGCACCAAGATCCGCTTCAGGTCAGACCCGCCATCACCATGCGCTCCCGGAGCCGGGCGTGCAGGTCGGTCACCTGGGCGCGCACCTCGGGCGCCACCTTGCGCCGGGTCGGAGCCAGGCCCCAGCCCAGCCGGCAGGGCGCGCCGAAGAACACGCCGTCGACGAAGCTGCTGGCCAGCACCTCCTCGCCGGCCAGGAGCCTGGGCAGGGTGAGCACGATCGAGGACAGGGCCGGGCCGATGTAGGGCAGGAAGCCCAGTTCCCGGACCTGGTAGTTGCCGGTGCGGGCGGCCTGGGTCATGGCCCGGCTGAGCTCCAGGTCGGGCCCGGTGGGGTCGTCGAAGGCGAGCATCTCGATCGAATGGGGCCCGTACGGCACGCCCTTGCGGGCCACCCGGGCGCGGGCGCCGGCGGCATCGGCCTGGGCCAGGGCCCGGCCCCACATGACCCCCAGGGCCAGTCCGGCGACCCGCTCCGGGGCCAGCGCCGCCCCGGCCTCGAGGCTGTCGTGGAAGGCCGCCATGGCCAGCAGCTCGACCGGGTCGGAGACCATCAGGAACAGGCCGGTGTAGCCGGTCTCGGCGACCGCCTCCAGGGCGCCGCGCAGGGCCCCGCGGTTGGGCTCGAATTGGGGCAGGCGGACATCGCCCGGGGTGCCCAGCGGCGGCACCCCGCGGGCGGCGGCGAACAGGAAGGCATCGCAGCGGCTGAGCATCTCCGGCAGGGTCGCGGCGACCACCTCGGGCAGGGGTGTGGCGCCGCGCCAGCTGGCCACGGCGGCCAGCTCCTGGCGCATGCGCTCCAGGTTGGCGGTGTCGGCGTCATGCACGAGGATGGTGCCGATGCCCGTGCAGGCGCGATCGGCCGCGGCCAGGGCCGAGGCGGCCAGGCCGCCGACGCGGCCCAGGCCCGAGATCCCGATGACGTGGGGCCGGGTCCGGCGCGGCCGGGCCATGGCCTGGAGGTAGCGGTCCAGGCCCGGCGCCTGGGGCAGGTAGGTCCAGCCGGGCCGGCCGGCCGCCCACAGGGCCCGGGGGCCGGATTCCGCGGCCTGGCGCCCCTCGGTGATCCACGGTTCGCGGGTGGGGTCCCCGGGCACCGGGCGCAGGGCGATCTCGGGATCGGGCGCGGACTTCCTGCGGGGAGCCCAGCCCAGCCTGGCCGCCGTGGCCGGATCGTCCACCAGGGCCACGCGGCCGTTGCCATACAACTTCATGCCCTGCCCCCGTGTCCGTGCGGATGTGGCTATGGGCACAAGTTTAGCACATGAGGGGCGGCGCGCGGGGAAGGGTGAC
>Ga0316228_1000066_pt1 | contig 147020 bp, 140 predicted proteins | sample TBH18021metaG_FD_206005 | JGI IMG/M metagenome (GOLD analysis project Ga0316228, IMG submission 206005) | Freshwater microbial communities from Trout Bog Lake, Wisconsin, USA - TBH18021 | ecosystem: Environmental > Aquatic > Freshwater > Lake > Hypolimnion/Profundal zone | place: USA... | reverse complement strand
CAACCAGGACATCTCCTCGCTGGTCGGCAAGGTCGACATCCGCCGCCTGGAGACCCTGTCGCAGGCCGATCCCGACGCCTACTCGTACTCGGGCGGCCTGAACCGGGCGAACCAGGGCATCCTCGAATTCGTCGAGATGTTCAAGGCGCCGATCAAGATGCTGCATCCCCTGCTCACCGCGACGCAGGAGGGCAACTACGTCGGCACCGAGAATATCGGCGCGATCCCGTTCACCGGCGTGATCCTGGCCCACTCGAACGAGGCCGAGTGGCAGACCTTCAAGACCAACAAGAACAACGAGGCCTTCATCGACCGGATCTACGTGATCAAGGTCCCGTACTGTCTGCGCGTCACCGAGGAGCAGCATATCTACGAGAAGCTGATCTCCGGCTCGGAGCTGTCGGACGCGGCCTGCGCGCCCGGCACGTTGGAGATGCTGGCCCGCTTCTCGGTGCTGTCGCGCCTGCGCGAGCACGCCAATTCCAACGTCTTCTCGAAGATGCGGGTCTATGACGGCGAAAGCTTGCGCGAGGTCGATCCCCGCGCCCGCTCGATGCAGGAGTACAAGGACACGGCCGGCGTCGACGAGGGCATGGACGGGATCTCCACCCGTTTCGCCTTCAAGGTGCTGGCCGCGACCTTCAACCACGACACAACCGAGGTCTCGGCCGACCCGGTGCACCTGATGTACGTTCTGGAGCAGGCGCTCAAGCGCGAGCAGCTCCCGCCGGAGACCGAGAAGAAGTACCTGGAATTCATCAAGACAGAGTTGGCTCCGCGCTATGCGGAGTTCATCGGCCACGAGATCCAGAAGGCCTACCTCGAATCGTACCACGATTACGGACAGAACCTGTTCGACCGGTACATCGACTATGCCGATGCCTGGATCGAGGACCAGGACTTCAAGGATGCCGAGACCGGCCAGCTCATGAACCGCGAGCTCCTGAACCAGGAGCTGACCAAGATCGAGAAGCCGGCGGGAATCGCCAACCCGAAGGATTTCCGCAACGAGGTTGTGAAGTTCGCCCTGCGCTCCCGGGCCCAGCACGGCGGCCGCAACCCGAGCTGGACCAGCTACGAGAAGCTGCGCGAGGTGATCGAGCGGCGGATGTTCTCCCAGGTGGAGGAATTGCTGCCGGTGATCTCCTTCGGCTCCAAGAAGGACGGCGACACCGAGAAGAAGCACGGCGAGTTCGTCGAGCGCATGGTGGCGCGCGGCTACACCGAGCGGCAGGTTCGCCGCCTCGTGGAATGGTACATGCGGGTGAAGCAGGCCGGCTGAGGGGCGACGGGGCCCGCACAGTCGGGCCCCGCACCGACCCTCCGCCGCCACAGTTTCGGACGACCGGCCGGTGAGGATGTCGGCCTTGCTGCCAAGGCGGGATCCATTCCTTCCGCAACAGCATGGTATGACAAGGGTCGGGACCCGGCCGGCACACGCGGACGAGGGTTTTCGCAGCGGATGCACATCGTCGACCGACGTTTGAACCCGGGCGGCAAGAGCCTCCCCAACCGCCAGCGCTTCCTGCGCCGCGTCAAGGACGTGGCCCAGCGGGCGGTGCGCGAATCCGCCCGCGAGAAGGACATCAAGGATCTGGGCAAGGACGGCCGGGTGACCGTGCCGGCCGATGGCGTGCGCGAGCCGCGCTTCTCCCGCCAGCCCGGCACCGGCCTGCAGGACCACATCCTGCCCGGCAACAAGACCTACGTGGAGGGCGACACGATCGAACGCCCGCCCAGCGGCGGCGGTGGGCGCGGCTCCGGCGAGGGCGGGGAGGGCGGCGAGAACAGCGAGGACGCGTTCCGCTTTGTGCTCACCCGCGAGGAGTTTCTGGAGCTGTTCCTCGAGGATCTGGAGCTGCCGGACCTCGCCAAGCGACGCTTGGCGGTGGTGGAGACCGAGGGACTGCGTCGGGCCGGCTACACGGTGACGGGCTCGCCTGCGAATCTCGCGCTGACCCGCACCCTGCGCAACTCGATGTCCCGGCGGATCGCCCTCAAGCGGCCGAAGCCCGACGAGGTGGCGGCCCTGGCGGCGCAGCTCGACGCCCTGCCCGAGGGCGACCCGGAGCGGGCGGAGCTGGAGCAGGCGTTGTTCAAGCTGCGGGAGCGCGCGAAGCGCATCCCCTATGTCGATCCGATCGACCTGCGCTTCCGCCGGTTCGAGCCCTATCCGCGGCCGATCGCGCAGGCCGTGATGTTCTGCCTGATGGACGTGTCCGGCTCGATGACCGAGCACATGAAGGACCTCGCCAAACGGTTCTACATCCTGCTGCACATCTTCCTGACGCGCCGCTACCGGCACGTCGAGATCGTGTTCATCCGCCACACCGACCGGGCGACCGAGGTGGACGAGGAGACCTTCTTCGGGTCGCGCGAGACCGGCGGCACGCTGGTGTCCTCGGCGCTGGTGGAGATGAAGCGCATCATCGCCGAGCGCTACGACCCCAACGACTGGAACATCTACGCCGCCCAGGCCTCCGACGGCGACAACGTCTCCTCCGACGGGCCGACCTCGACCGAGCTGCTGCGGTCGCACATCCTGCCGGCCTGCCAGCACTTCGCTTACTTGGAGGTCGGCGACGAGAACGGCCCACGCGCCGGCTTTGTGGAGCACCGCACCACCCTGTGGCGGACCTACGAGGCGATCGCCAAAGCAGGCGGGCCGATCGCGATGCGCAAGGTCAACCATCGCCGGGAGATCTACCCGGTCTTCCGCGAGCTGTTCGGCCGCAAGGACGCGCGGGCGGAGGCGGAGGCGTAGGTTTATCCCCTCCCCCCTGCGGGGAGGGGTAGGGGTGGGGGTGGTTCAGAATGGATCGCCGCGGTGCCGCCTGCACCACCCCCACCCCCGGCCCCTCCCCACAAGGGGGAGGGGAGGATGTGATGAGGGTTTCATGGTGACCAGCCTGAGCCGATCCAAGGTGAGTGCCCCAGCCGTTAAGGTCGATAAACCCCTGTTCACCGGCAACGACTGGGACTTCGACACGATCCGGCGCATCCACGACGCCTGCGAGGCCGTGGCCGGGCCGCAACTCGGCCTGTCCTGGTATCCCAATCAGATCGAGATCATCACGGCCGAGCAGATGCTCGACGCTTACGCGTCGATCGGCATGCCGCTGTTCTACAAACACTGGTCGTTCGGCAAGCACTTCGCCCAGCACGAGGCGGGCTACCGCCGCGGCCTGATGGGGCTCGCCTACGAGATCGTCATCAACTCCGACCCGTGCATCTCCTACGTGATGGAGGAGAACACGGCGACCATGCAGACGCTGGTCATCGCGCACGCCGCCTTCGGCCACAACCACTTCTTCAAGAACAACTATCTGTTCCGGCAGTGGACCGATGCCGAGGGCATCCTCGACTACCTCGACTTCGCCAAGGGCTTCATCAGTCGCTGCGAGGAGCGCTACGGCCATCAGGCAGTGGAGCAGGTGCTCGACGCTGCCCATGCCCTGATGAGCCAGGGCGTCCACCGCTACCCGCGCAAGAAGCGGCCGGACCTCGCCTCCGAGCAGCGGCGCGAGCGCGAGCGGATCGAGCACGGCGAGCAGATCTACAACGATCTCTGGCGGACCCTGCCCCAGAAGGCCGGCACGGCGCGTCCGGATGCGGCCGTCGAGCGACGCAAGGCCCTGCTCGAACTGCCGCAGGAGAATATCCTGTACTTCCTGGAGAAGGCTGCGCCGCGGCTTCGCCCCTGGCAGCGGGAGATCCTGCGGATCGTCCGCCTCGTGGCCCAGTATTTCTACCCGCAGCGCCAGACCAAGGTGATGAACGAGGGCTGCGCCACCTACTGCCACTACCGGATCATGAATGCCCTGTCGGAATCCGGGCAGATCACCGAGGCGGCCTACCTCGAATTTCTGCAGTCGCACACCAACGTCATCCGGCAGCCGAACTACGACGACCGCTCCTATGGCGGCCACAACCCCTACGCGATCGGCTTCGCGATGATGCAGGACATCGCCCGCATTACCGAGCAGCCGACCGAGGAGGACCGGGCGTGGTTCCCCGACATCGCCGGCACCGGCGACGCCATGGCGGTGCTGCGCGATTGCTGGGAGAATTACCGCGACGAGAGCTTCATCCAGCAGTTCCTGTCGCCGAAGCTGATGCGCGACCTGCGCCTGTTCCACGTGGTCGACGACCCGGAGGAGCCGGAGTTGCGGGTCGAGGCGATCCACGACGAGCGCGGCTACCGCAAGCTACGCCGGTCCTTCGCGCGCCAGTACGATGTGGCGTGGCTCGATCCCGACATCGAGGTGGTGGATGTGGATCTCGAAGGCGACCGGCGCCTGATCCTGCATCACAAGGCGATCAACAGGATCACCCTGCAGAAGGACGACGCCAAGCGGGTGCTCCAGCACCTCGCCGATCTCTGGGGCTACGACGTGGTGCTCAAGGAGGTCGAGCCGGCCACCGGGACGGTGCTGGGCGAGATCGCCGCGAGCGCGCGGCCAATCTTTTTTTAGCGGGTCGTCCTATCCATCCCCCTCCTTCTGAGGTGCCCGCGTCAGCGGGCCTCGAAGGAGTCCTCCAGCCGGTCGCACGATTTCTGGAGGGCTCCTTCGAGGCCTCCGCTGCGCTCCGGCACCTCAGGAGGAGGGGGGTGGATAGGAGGCCCGACGATGGCCCCGCACCTCAACCCACGCTGTAGACAGGCATGACCGCCACGATCCTCACCCTCGCCGAGACGCAGGACTTTCTCGACCGGGAATTCCCCCAGATGCAGGCGGGTGGCCGCGCCTATCATCTTGAGGAAGTCGGTCCCCTCTCGGCACGGATGCGGCTCGAAGCCCATGAGCGCTTCCTGCGCCCCGGCGCGACGGTCTCCGGGCCGGCCATGATGGCGCTGGCCGACTACGCCCTCTACGCGGCGATCCTCGCCAATATCGGCCCGGTGGCACTCGCCGTGACCACGAGCTTGACCTTCAACTTCCTGCGCAAGCCCGCCTCGGGCGATCTCCTGGCCGAATGCCGGCTGCTCAAGCTCGGCCGGCGGCTCGCGGTGGGCGAGGTGCTGATCACCGCCTCGGGCAACCCCGACCTCGTCTGCCACGCCACCGGGACCTACTCGATCCCGCCGCGCTAGTCATGGTTTCGAAAGGTCGAGACCTTTCGCGGGTCCAGGGCGGCGCCCTGGGATCCGTCAGGGCCTTGCCCGGACAACCCACCAAAGGGCGAAGCCCTTTAGAAACCTCGGGATCGCGGATCGAACGAGCTTTCAGGCCCGCGCCTCGGCGAGCCGCGCCGCGTAGCGGGCGATCAGATCCACCTCCAGATTGAGCCGATCCCCCGCGCGGCGCTCGCCCCAGGTGGTGACCTGAAGCGTGTGCGGGATCAGCAGCACCGAGAACAGGTCGTCCTGAACCGAATTCACCGTGAGCGAGGTGCCGTCGAGGCAGACCGAGCCCTTCTCGGCGATGAATTTCTTGAGTGCGGCCGGCGCCCGCAGGGTGAAGCGCTCGCTGGCACCCCAGGCATCCGCCGTGACGGTCGTGCGCTCCACGATCTCGGCGAGGCCGTCGACATGGCCGGTCACCAGATGACCGCCGAGTTCGTCGCCGATCTTGAGCGAGCGTTCGAGGTTGATCCGCGTGCCTGCGGTCCAGGATCCCACGGTGGTGCGCGCCAGGGTCTCGGCGGCGGCATCCACCGCGAAGACGCAGCCGTCCTCGGCTGGTTCGACCGAGACCGCCGTGAGGCACGGGCCGGAACATGCGATCGAGGCGCCGAGCGCGATGCTGGCCGGATCATAGGAGGCCCGAATGGCGATCCGGCGCAGGTCGCCTTCGCCCGCAACTGAGACCACCGTGCCGACGTCGCTGACCAACCCCGTGAACATCGCTCAGATCCCGTTGCGTTCGTAGGTTACGGCTTCGTCGGGGCCCAGCTGCAGCCGCTCGGCCTCGCGGAAGCTTTCGCCCGCCAGGGCCTGCGTCAGGGTCGGTCCCAGCGCCGGAAGGCCGCCCGCCGGTCCCAGCTCGACCGGCCCGGTGACCAGCGTGCAGGTGTCGATCAGATCGGCCCGCGCAAGTGCCTCCGCAAGGCGGGGGCCGCCCTCGCTGCACAGGCGGGTCAGGCCGCGGCTCCCGAGAGAGGCCAGCGCCGCCGGCAGGTCGATCCCGCCAGCCGCGTCCGCAGGCACCGTGGCGACCTCGACGCCCAGCGCCTCCAGGGCGCGCCGGGCATGGGCCGGCGCGGAGCGGGTGGTCAGCACCAGGGTCGGCGTGTCGCGGGCGGTTCGCGCCAGCACGCTGGCCGGCGAGAGCCGCAGATGCGTGTCGAGGACGATCCGCAGAGGCGAACGGCCGGACAGTCCCGGCAGCCGCACGGTCAGCGACGGGTCGTCGGCCCGGGCGGTGCCGATGCCGATCAGGATCGCGTCGGCATGGGCCCGCCAGAGATGGACCGCCCCGTCCGCCACCGGCCCGGTGATCCGCAGGCGCTCGGGGCCCGCCGCCGCGCAGAAGCCGTCGCGGGTGCGCGCGAGCTTCAGGTGCAGGGCCGGGCGGCCCCGAGTCACCCGGGTGACGTGACCGCGATGGTCGCGCGCCGCCTCATCCCGCAGCAGCCCGGTCTCGACCGCCACGCCCCCCTGGCGCAGCAGGTCGTGGCCGCGGCCCGCCACCCGCGGGTCGGGATCCTCCATGGCGCTGACCACCCGGGCGATCCCGGCCGCCAGGATCGCGTTCGTGCAGGGCGGCGTCCGGCCGTGATGCGAGCAGGGTTCGAGCGTCACGTACAGGGTGGCGCCCCGGGCGGCCTCGCCGGCGGCGGCGAGCGCCAGGGGCTCTCCGTGCGGCCGCCCGCCCGGCGCGGTCGCCCCGGTGCCGAGGATGCGCCCCGTCCCAGGCTCGACCACGACGGCGCCCACCGACGGGTTCGGCCAGGTGGTGCCGAGGCCCCGCCGGCCGAGCGCCAAGGCGAGGCGCATGAAGTGCGTGTCGTCGCTCATGCGCGTCCGGCGCGGCGGCGCGGTGGTTCGGGCTCCGGCTCGACCTCCGGATCCGGCGAGGCCGCCGTCAGCAGGGGGCCGTCGCCGAGGGTCCCGAGCAGATCCTCGAAATCCTTGGCCTCGCGGAAATTCTTGTAGACCGAGGCGAAGCGCACGTAGGCGACGTCGTCGAGACCCTTGAGCGCCGCCATCACCAGTTCGCCGATCGCCTCGGAGGTCACCTCCGGCTCACCCGCGCTCTCGAGCTGCCGGGTGATGCCGCTGATCAGCCGCTCGACCCGCTCCGGATCGACGGAGCGCTTGCGCAGGGCCACGTCGATGGAGCGCTGGAGCTTGTCGCGGTCGAAGGGCACGCGCTTGCCGGAGCGCTTGAGCACCACGACCTCGCGCAGCTGCACCCGCTCGAAGGTGGTGAAGCGGCCGGCGCAATCCGGACAGACCCGGCGCCGCCGGATCGCCGCGCCGTCCTCGGAGGGCCGCGAATCCTTCACCTGGGTCTCGGAGCCGCCGCAATAGGGACACCGCATGGATAAGGTACCCGGACATGGAAACGGCCGCGGATCGATCCGCGGCCGTGTCCTAGACTACGCATGGCCGGCCCGGAAGGCCGGCCGATTCAGGCTTCAGCCGTAGATCGGGAACCGATCCGTCAGCGCATGGACGCGGGTCTTGACGTCGGCCTCGACCGTGCTGTCGCCCGTCTCGCCCTTCGCCACGAGCCCGTCCAGCACTTCGACGATGAAGCCGCCGATCTGCTTGAACTCGGCGACGCCGAAGCCGCGCGACGTTCCGGCCGGGGTACCGAGGCGGATGCCCGAGGTGATGGTTGGCTTCTGCGTGTCGAACGGAACGCCGTTCTTGTTGCAGGTGATGTCGGCCCGCGACAGCGCGGCTTCTGCCGCCTTGCCGGTGAGGCCCTTCCGCTGCAGGTCGACCAGCATCAGGTGGTTGTCGGTGCCGCCCGAGGTGATGTCGTAGCCGCCCGACATCAGCGTGTCGGCGAGCGCCTTGGCGTTCTCCACGACCTGACGGGCGTAGATCTTGAACTCGGGCTTCAGCGCCTCGCCGAAGGCCACCGCCTTGCCGGCGATGACGTGCATCAGCGGGCCGCCCTGGAGACCGGGGAAGATCGCCGAGTTGAACTTCTTGGCGAGTGCCTCGTCGTTCGTGAGGATCATGCCACCGCGGGGGCCGCGCAGGGTCTTGTGCGTGGTGGTCGTCACGACATGAGCGTGCGGGAACGGCGACGGATGCACGCCGGCCGCGATCAGCCCCGCGAAGTGGGCGGCATCGACCATGAAGTAGGCGCCGACCGAATCGGCGATCTCGCGGAACTTCGCGAAATCCCAATGGCGCGGGTAGCCAGAGCCGCCGGCGATGATGATCTTCGGCTTATGCTCCTGCGCGAGCTGGGCGACCTGCTCCATGTCGATCCGCTGGTCGTCGCGGCGCACCGTGTAGGAGACCGGCTTGAACCACTTGCCCGAGACGTTCGGCGGGGCGCCGTGCGTCAGGTGGCCGCCCGCGGCGAGGTCGAGGCCGAGGAACGTGTCGCCGGGCTGCATCAGGGCCAGGAACACGCCCTGGTTGGCCTGGGAGCCCGAGTTCGGCTGCACGTTGGCGAAGCCGCAATCGAACAGGCGCTTGGCGCGCTCGATGGCGAGATCCTCGGCGATGTCCACGAACTGGCAGCCGCCGTAATAGCGCCGGCCCGGATAGCCTTCCGCGTACTTGTTGGTCAGCACCGAGCCCTGCGCTTCCAGCACGGCGCGGGACACGATGTTCTCCGAGGCGATCAGCTCGATCTCGTGCTGCTGCCGGCCGAGCTCCTTGGCCACCGCCTCGGCGATCTCGGGATCGGCCTCGGTCAGGGGGGCGGCGAAGAAGCTGTTGGAGAAGTGCTTGTCGGCGGCGGTACCGGCGCTCATGGTCTGCCTCTGTTCTAGTAGGGGCGATGCCCGGCCTTTCGTCGGCGTGCACGGGCGGGCGTTCGAACGCGGATTTCTACACGGGCCGGGCGCTCTGGCCAAGCACAGGCATTTTGGACCGCGCCCAAGAATAATTTGCCGCAGGTTGGTGAACGTCGACTCTAACCGATCATGGACGCGTTGTTCAGCAACCCTCGAATCGCTTGACGATATGAAAAAATTCATAGAATAAAAAGTGAACGTTTGGCAAGCGATAGGGCCATGCAAAGTCAAGATCGTGATCTGGCTTTGAATTATGCCATTGCTGAACTTAGATTTAGTATTGCTTTCATCACTTTGCATCTTCTTGAAATAAAGGCTGGCTTCAGAGAGGATCAACCGCGCGGCAGCGATGGTCGATGGTCTGGAGGCGCCGGAACCGTTATCGTTACGCGAAAGGATAAAACAGGAGATCCAAAGATTGATCGGTATATCGATACGATGGTTGATGTCGTAAAAGAAATTGTTGAAACTACTGATTCTGGTCGGGGCGCCCTGTACGGGGTTGTCATTCACACAAAGGTTGCAGCACGGTTGCGAGAACTAAATCTGCCTGGCATCGGAAGACATGGGATCGAGCAAAGCTTCAGCGCCGGCGACCTGGTACGATACGGGCTGGATGGAAGCGTCCGCACTGATGTGATCCTTCGTGATGGCCGGACAGCGGCGGCACCCATCCGAGCGATTTCGGACCTCAAAACCGGCAACGCGCGATTGACGCCTGCTCGTGCGCGCGAGTTGAGAGAAGCTGCCGGAGTCGATGATAGCGTTCCCGTGATAGAAGTACATGTGAGTCGTGGAATCACAGTCAAGAACTTGTCGCTCTCTTCAGCTATGATTGAGGTCGTCATCCCATGACCATGGAAGCTTACGTACTCTGTCCAAGACCAATGTCTGGCGTCACAGAATGGCAAAACGCTATCAATGCGCTCGGCTTTGAATTGGCACTCGAAGTAGAGCAAATCCCGCCGGTCACACGTGGCCATTTGCCGGCCACATGGCAAGGTCGCCAAGCCGGCTTCGAATGCTCGGTGATCCCACTCTCAGATCTGACCGAAACCTATCCGGAGATAAATTTCGGCGGCCCATGGGCTTGTGTCTACGCATTTTATTTCGCAGCGATTTCCAGCTGCGCCGGTGTTTGGATTGCAGTTGCTGCCTGCGTGCGACAGTTGGATGGCATAGCCTTTGACCCGCAAGAGGGTCATCTGCTCGCCGGCGAAGACGCCATTCATTATGCCCACGAGACGTTGGCCAGTGCCACGATGCTCGAAGCACAACTCAGCGGCCCACAGGCTGGTTAGGGCCGGATGCACTGCGCAGTGACCGGACCTTTGTCAGCCCTACGTCGAGAGGTTTGTCTCAATCAGCACCGTCTCGGTCTCGAATGCGGCAGCGTGCCACGCCCCGGCGGGGAAGTGGAACACGCTGCCGGCGGAAAACGGCCTGCGACCCTGTTCGGTCTCCAAGACGCCCGAGCCCGAGACGACCTGCACGAACTGCTCGTGGTCGTGGCTGTGACGCGGCGCCGAGACGCCCGCCGGCACCACCACGCGCACGAGGCTCGCGCTCAGGCCTGGGATCGCGCGCTTGGCAACGCCGTTGGCCGCGACGCTCTCCGCCCGGTCGTCCCAGGCGGTCAGGTGGTCGGTCATCGCTGCATTCCCCCGGCGGTCGGACGCTGTCGGTCGGACAGAGGTGACGACAGATGCGCGGTGGGTCCGCCGGGTCAACGGCCGTTGCGGGCTTGCCGCCTGCGTCAACCGGTCCCGCCCTGGGGCGGACGTCCGCGCTTGGGCTTCGCGGCCTGCGGCTCGTGCGGCGGCGCGGCAGCCTGTGCGCCCCGAGGACCGTCAGCCGGCGTCCCTTTCGTCGGCCAGAAGGTCTCGAACAGATCCTGCATCGCCCGGATGTTGTTGCCCTGCACCTCGGCCCCGGTGCGCAGCATCTGCTGGAGCATATCCGAGCCGGCCTCGCCTGGCTTCACCTCCGGCGGTTTGGGTGTCGGCTTGGGCGCGGGGGGCTCGGCGGGCAGGAAGGCCCGCGCCATCTCGGTCCAGGCCGGTCCGAAGGGGAACGGCACCGGCGGGGGCGGCGCGCTGGCCCGCGTTTGGGCGGCCGCGGCCTGCGGCTGATTCAGCAAGACGTGGACGATGCTGGCCACCACGGCGCCCGCCATCATCGGCAGCATCTGGCGCAGCACCTGCGCGCCGACGCCGCTCGTGGCCGAGGCCTGCTGCAGCACCCCCTGCAGCAGCTGGGCCGAGCCGAACATCTGGCTGAGGGCATCGAGCCCCTGCGGCGCCGCCGGGCGCGACGCGTCGGGCAGGCCGAACATCCGGGCGAGGCCGCTCGGATCCATGCCGACGCTGCGCTGGAGGCCGAGGGTCAGGGCTGGCATCAGGGCCTCGAAGGCGCGGGCCGTCTGCTCGGTCGTCAGGCCGAATTGCTGACCCAAAGCCTGGAACCCGGCTTCGCCCTGGGCCTGGAACATCTCGAGCGGGTTGAACATGACGCCTTGATCCTGGCCCGGTCAGACCGGCCGGGGAGGGCATCGTGACCCGTCGCGCGGCGAAATACCAGTTCCCACCCGTTTTACTTGTGCTCAGTGCCGCCCGACCGTCGCCCTCAGCTCGCCGGGCCGGGATGGGCATGGCCCACCGGCAGGGGCGCGGCCCGGTGGGGCGCCGCCGCCGTACCCGTCTTCGGCAGAAGGTTCGGCCCGACCCCCTCCAGCCGATCGACGGTGCGGCGCGCGAGCAGGAATCCCAGCGCCCCGAAGACCAGCGAGCCGAGGCCCATGCCGGCCACGACGCCCCGGGGGCCGTAGAGCGCCGCCCCGATCAGGCCGGGCGGGATCGTGCCGAGCGTCGCCCGCCCCCAGTTCAGCAGGGTCGAGCGCAAGGGGAAGCCGAGGTTGTTGAAGGCGGCGTTGCCCAGGAACAGGAGGCCGTTGAAGAACCAGATCGCGCCGCCGACCTGACAGAAGAAGCCGAACAGATCGGCCGCGACGCCGTGCAGCCCGAACAGGGCGGCGATCGGGCCGCGGGCGAGCGCCAGGGTGAGCCAGACCACGCTCACGTAGGCGAGCGTCACCCCGGCGGCATTGCGCAGGACGCCGCGCATCCGGTCGAACCGGCCTGCCCCCCAGTTCTGCGCGAGGATCGGCCCGATCGCGCCCGACAGGGCGAACAGGCCGCAGAACGCCACCGGCGTCAGGCGGTCGATCACCGAAGCGGCCGCGACCGCCTCGGTTCCGTAGCCGGCATAGAGACGCGCCAGGAAGGCGCTCGCCGCCGAGGGCGCGAGGTTGGTGAGGATCGCAGGCCCCGCGACGACCGCCAGGGCGACCGCGTCGGTCCGAAGATCGGCGGCGCGGGGCCGGCCCAGGAGTCCGTGCCGCGCGACGTCGCGCAGGCCCACCGCCACGAAGGTCAGCCGCGCCACGCAGACGGTGATGGCCGCGCCCTCCACGCCGAGGCCGGCAACGAAGATCAGCAGCGGGTCGAGGAACGCGGTGACGACGGCACCGGCGAGCGTGACCCGCATCGCCTGCCCCGCCGCGCCGACCGCCCGGAGAAGGCCGGTGAACAGCATGCCGGCGGCCAGCAGCGGGTTCGACACCAGGGTGATGTGCAGGAACACAGTGGCCACCCGCAGGGCCTCGCCGCTTGCGCCGATCAGGGTCAGGAGGGGCTCGGCCGAGAGCGCGATCAGCCCCGCGATCAGGGCGGACACGAGGGTGCCCAGCACCAGTGCCGAGGTCGAGAGACGGCGGGCCGAAGCCGGATCGTGCGCGCCCACCGCCTTGCCCACCAGGGCGCCCGCGGCGATCATCAGGCCGATATTCACCGCGGTGGCGAAGAACTGCACGATGCCCGCGAAGCCGACCGCCGCGGTGAGGTTCGGGTCGCCCAGCGTCGAGACGTAGAGCAGCGACAGCAGGTCGACGGCGAAGATCGCCATCAGTCCCACCGAGCCGGTGGCGCCCATCACCACCACGTGCCGGAGGATCGAGCCCGTGACGAAGCGGCCCGTCTCCGCCGGGGGCAGGCCGTCAGACATCGTGCGCGTCAGGCATCGGGACGATCAAACATCCTTATGCATCCCGGAGGCCGCCTTCCGCCTCCAGTTCCGCCTCTGGATCCCCCTCGACCTCGGCGGCATCCGCCTCCTGCGGGGCCAGCGCCGGCTTCTCGAGCACGCGCTCGGCCGCCTCGCGCCGGTCGCTGCCCACGAGGTCGCGGGTCTCGGTGCTGAGCGCCCGGGCAGGGCGGACGGGTAAGGTCAGCGGCTCGGGCTTCAGCCCCGCGGCGGCTCCGCGCATCCAGCTGGATCCGTCCGGCAGGGCGCCCGCCTGTTGCAGGACGAGGCGGGCGATGTCGCGCTTGCGCACGTCGTCGGTCCGGGCGGCCGCAGCCTCCGGCGACAGGCCGAGCGCCTCCAGCGCCGCGCGCCCGAAGGCGAGGGCCGATTCCGCGGTCTCGCGGATCTGGAAGTCGACGTCCCGGTTCATCAGCTCCACCGCATGAAGGCGGTCGTAGGCCCGCACGAAGGTGCGCACCTCGGAAAATTCCTCGTGCACGATGTCGACGATCTTGAGGGCGCCCTCCCGGTCGTCGACACAGATGCAGACCAGCTCGACCCGGCCGATCCCGGCGGCACGCAGCACGTCGAGGCGCGTGCCGTCGCCGTAATAGATGCGGAAGCCGAAACGCGAGGCCGCGCGGAGCTGTTCCACGTCCTTGTCGATCACGGTGGCGTTGATGCCCTCGGCGAGCAGCACCTGCGTCAGCAGCTGCCCGAACCGGCCGAAGCCGATCACCAGAACCCGCGCGTCGCCGCTCTCGGCGAGTTCGGTCGACGGCGATTCCAGGTCGTGCGTGGTCCGCGCGTTGCGCCGCTCGATCAGCTTGTCGAGCCCCTTGGCGGCGATCGGGCCGATCAGCATGGTGAGCGCGGCGAGCGCCACCGCAAAGCGTGTCGCGGTGGCGCCGGTCAGGCCGAGATCCGCTGCCTGGGGCAGCAGCACGAAGGCGAACTCGCCCGCCGGCGCCAGGACGGCCGCACCCCGGAGCGCCCCGAGCGTATCCGAGCCGAACAGCCGGAACAGGCCGGCCACCAGGGCGACCTTCACCAGGATGGCGCCGAGCGTCGCCCCGAACAGGGCCGGCCAGACCTCGCGCACGAGGTTGCCGTCGATCGACATGCCGACGCTCATGAAGAACAGGCCGAGCAGCATGCCGCGGAACGGCTCGATATCGGCCTCGAGCTGGTGGCGGAAATTCGATTCGGCGAGCAGGATCCCGGCGAGGAACGCGCCCATCGCCATCGAGAGGCCGACCTGCTCCATCAGCAGGGCGGTGCCCAGGACCACGAGCAATGCCGCCGCGGTCATCACCTCGCGGGCGCCGCTGGCCGCGAGCAGCCGGAAGAACGGGTTCAGGCCGTAGCGGCCGACGAGGACCACCGTCAGGATCGCCGCCAGCGCCTTGCCGGTGGAGAGTGCGGCCTCCCCCAGCCAGGACGGATCGCTCGCTTCCCCCGCCGAGGCGAGCAGCGGCATCAGGGCCAGGATGCCCACCACCGAGAGATCCTGGAACAGCAGCACTGCAAACGACCGGGCGCCGTAGGCGCTGTTCAGGTCGCCCCGCTCCTCAAGGAGTTGCAGCGCCACTGCGGTGGCCGAGAGGGCGAGGGCGAGGCCGATCACCGCGGCCGCGCCGAAGCTCAGCCCCGCCAGCATGCCGGCCCCGCCGAGCACCAGGGCGCAGACGACGAGCTGCGCGGTCCCGAGGCCGAAGATGTCGCGTCGCATCGAGACGAGCTGCGACAGGTGCAGCTCCAGCCCGACGATGAACAGCAGCAGCACCACGCCGATTTCGGCGACGCTGGCGGCGGTTTCGGGCTCGGCGATCAGCGACAGGCCGGAGGGCCCGATCAGCACGCCGGCCACGAGGTAGCCCAGCACGGCGCTCTGGCCGATCAGCCGGAAGATCGGCACGCCGATCACCGCCGCCGACAGGAAAGTCAGGACCGGCGGCAGGAAGCTCGCATGTTCGACGGGGCTCGCCATGAAGATCGTCCCGGCGCTTCGTCTACGGTTCGCACGCGCAGCATCCGCTTACCGCGACCTGCGCCGGGATGCGAGCCGCAAGCGCGTGCCGTTCGGCACCGCGGGAGGCCGGGCCGGCCGGATCAGCGCAGCAGCCGGGGCCGGGCCGGCCGGGAGCCGTCGATGAATTCCAGCCCTCCGGCCGCGCTCAGCATGTGCAGGCGGGAGCCCGGCCACGCCGCGCCGGGGCGGAGGCGGGTCTCGACCCGCTGGGCGTAGCCCTCCTCGTCGAGGCGCAGGATCCGGGCGAGGCCGAGCGCCGCACCGTAGCCGCCGCGGCAATCCTGCACCGGCCGGATCAGGGCGCCGCCCCGCGCCACGACCGGCCCGGCGGCCCGGGCCGAGCCGACATCGATCAGCACCGGGTTGCGCCGATGCGGCGTCCAGGGGCCGCGAAAATGCGGCGCGTGCCAGAGGTGCAGGGTGTCGGAATAGCTGCCCCCGCCGTCCCGGACCGTCGCGAACAGCCACCAGCGCTCACCGTGTCGCAGCAGCGTCGCGTCGCTGGCCACCACGCCATCGACCAGTACTGCCTCGTGGACCCAGCCCCGCGGGAAGGCGGTGGCGCGGTAGAGGTCGATGGTCCCGGAGGCATGGGATTCCGGAATCATCCAGACCTGCCCGTCCGCCTCGAACACGAACGGGTAGGAGAGGTGGGTCTCAAGCTCCAGCACCGGCTCCGGCCGGCCCCGGGGGCCGCCGGCATCGAAGCCGACCGCCGAGATCACGCCCTTGCCCCGGCGATAGTCGAACTCCTCCACGAACAGGGTGACGGCCCCGTCCCGGGCGATGGCAAAGGGGTCGGCGTAGAAGCGGCGCCCGTCATCGGGCAGGTCGTTCCAGCCGCCCTCGGGATGGCGGCGCAGGTCGATCAGGTCGGGACCCTTGATCTGCCGCCAGCCCACCCGCCATTGCGGACCCTGGAAGCAGAGGGCGTAGAGCCGGCGGGCGACCTGCCGGGCCAGCCCCCCGGCGGCGCGCCGCCCGGCCCCCAGCCCGTCGAGGTCGAAGGCCCGGCCCGGCTGCAAGGACGCCTCGGCGCCATCGGGAAGGGTCGGCGATCCGGCCCCGTCGAGGGCGGCGGCGATCAGCGTGATCGTCCGGGCGAGGTAATCCTCGAAGGCGGCGAGCATCACGGTGTGGGATTCCGCGCCGAGGCGGCCCACCGCGACCGGCGTCCCATCCGGGCCGCGCAGGGCCGCCACCGGCGCCCGGCGGGCGAACAGGGCGGCGAGCAGGCCCGCTTCCCCGGGCAGCCCATCGAAGTCGAGCCGCCAGACCGGCACGGCGGTCGAAGAGGGGGGCGGGGCGGCGGGTGTGTCCGAGAGGTCGAGGACGAGGTCGTCCCCGGTCTTCACAGTCTCGTCCGGCTGCGCCTCGTAGGGCGCGACGGCGACCGGCTCGGCCGCGGTGGCGAGGCCAGGTCGGGGCAACCCGTGAATCGCCGCCTCCAGGCGGAACAGCAATTCGGCATTCGCCGGCAGGCCACCGCCCTGCGTGACCCAGGCGATCCGGACGCGCCGGTCGGGCCGCTGCCCGAGCTGATCAAGAAGGCGGATGTGCCAGCCGCGCAGGGACCGGCGGTCCAGGCGTACGGTGACGGATCGCGCAGCGGCGCGCGGGCCGGGCGCCTGGGAGGCGGGCGACTGCGGGGCGGGGCAGGCGGGAGCCCGGCCGCCGACCGTCGGCCGGCCCGTGCCGCCGATCACGCGCTCCATCAGCCGAACGGCCTCGCGCTCGACCTATCGTATTGCGTCACGACGCGCACGGTGTGGGGCCCTGGAAATCGCCCTCAGACGGCCGTCAATACGGTCGATGCGGGCTTGGAAGCTGTTGCTTGGCGGTACGATCCAGCAAGACCGATCAGTTGTCCACCAGAACAATCCGGCCATGCCGGGCGATTCCTGCTGACGTCATCAAAAATTGATGCGTTTCGCTCGGCATTGTAAATCTCCGTTGCGTGTCCGTGTTACCGTGTCACGCGGTTGATCCGGGTTGTCCGGGAACTCCCCGTTCGGCTGCGCCGTTCGCCCAGTCAGAGGTTTTGGAGACAGGACATGACGCGCAAGACGCTGACGATACCGCTGGCCGCGATGCTCATCGTGACCGCTCCGGCCGCGGCTTTCGCGTTCGGTGGCGGCGGCGGCGGAGACAGCGGCAGTGGCCTCTCGCCCTACGCGGCGCTCAGCGGCAACGACCGGTCGGCGGGAGTGAACAACGGAAATTACCGCGATCCGGCGCTCGATCCCTACATCCGGACCTACGATCCGGAGGCCGCCGCCCGCTATGCCGCGCCGCCGGCCGCCCAGCCCCAGCCCCGGCTCCGCATGCGGCCCTATTATGGCTATCCCTACTGAGTCGTCCCGCCTGTGCCGGCCCCCGCACGGGGCCGGTCATCATCGGACGCGTTCGGGCCCTTCGCCGTCCGGATGCGCGTGAGCGTCCAAGTGCCGCCCGAGGGCTTGCAGCCGGTGCCGCGCACGAAGCGGCTGCGCTGCGGTCCGACCACGGATGCCAAGAAGTTGCGGCAGATCAGATCGTCTGCCACGTAAGGTAGGCCAGTGGGATTGACGGCCCCGTGCAGGCCGGTCTCGGGGTTGTCCCACTTCACCGGACGCCCGTTGCCCTGCGGATCCAGCGCGACGGTCAGGGCCGCCCGGGCCCGCCGCCAATCCTCCTCGGCGAGGTCGTTCCCGAAGCTTAAGGGCCGCTTCTCGATGCTGCCGGTGACGGTCGGCTCCGCGACCACACGCGGCGCCTCGTCCTCCCCGCGGAAGACGAGGAGCGGTTGGCTGCAGCCGCACAGGACCAGCATCAACGATAGCGACAGCGCGGACACACCGAAGCGTGACCCGTGCCGCGACCCTTTACACGCGCATCGCCGCATTACACCTGACTCACGACGGGCTTTCCGCTCGACCGAACATGCCGATGTCGGTGCCCCCTCAGGCCCTGGACGCGGCAGGCAGGAGTCTTGGCGTGGATCAGTTAAGGACCGATGACCCGCAAGCTGCGGACTTCACGCGGAGCGATGACCCGGTGGCTTTGTTTGCCGCCTGGATGAAGGAGGCGGAGGCCGCCGAGCCCGAGGACCCGAACGCGATGGCGCTCGCCACCGCGGGGTCCGACGGGCTGCCCGATGTCCGCGTGGTGCTCCTGAAGGGCTTCGACGCGCGCGGCTTCGTTTTTTACACCAACGCGCACTCCGCCAAGGGCGAGGAACTGGCCCAGAATCCACAGGCGGCCCTGGTGCTGCACTGGAAGAGCCTGCGGCGGCAGGTGCGTGCCCGAGGCCAGGTCTCGCAGGTCACCCCGGAGGAGGCGGACGCCTATTTCGCGAGCCGCCATCCGGAGAGTCGCCTCGGCGCCATCGCCAGCCAGCAATCCCGCCCGCTCGCCGATCGTGCCACGCTGATGCAGGCGGTGGCCGAGCTGTCCGAGCGCTACGGCGACGGGCCGATCCCCCGGCCCGCGCACTGGACCGGCTTCCGCATCGCGCCGACGAGCATCGAGTTCTGGCAGAACGGCGATTACCGGCTGCACGACCGGGTGCGCTTTACCCGAACAGGTGACGGCTGGAGGCGCGCGCGGCTCTATCCTTGAGTTCCTGACCCGGAAACGAAGAGAGCCCCGGCGGGGCCGGGGCTCTCGACAGCGCGGAACGGTCCGACGAGGCTCAGGCCTCCTCGTCGTCCTTCTTCTCCTCCTCGGCGGCTTCGGCCTCGGCTTCCGCCTTCTCCTCGGCGGCTTCGGCCGACTGCGCCTCGGCGATGGCGGCCTCCTCGGCCTCCACCTCGGCGCCGAGCACCGTCGGCGGCACGATGTTGGCGACCGGGTCGGTCTGCTCGCCGGTATAGGCGCCCGCCGGGATCTTGATGTCGGAGACGTGGATCACGTCGCCGATCTCGCGACCGGTCAGGTCGACCTCGATCGCGTCCGGGATCCGGTCCGGGGCGACGTCGAGGGCCAGCGTGTGCGACACGATGTTGAGGGTGCCGCCGCCCTGCTTGATGCCGGGAGCCTCGTCCTCGTTGATGAAGTGCACCGGCACTTCGACCGTGATGGTCTGGCCCGAGACGACGCGCAGGAAGTCGACGTGCAGCGGCACGCCGCTCACCGGGTCGAGCTGGAAGTCGCGCGGGATGGCGCGGATCTTCTTGCCGCCGGCATTGATCTCGAACAGCGTGGTCTTGAAGCCGCCGGCGTAGATCAGGGTGCGGGCGCGGATGAGGTCGATCGCGATGGATTGCGGAGGCTGGCCGCCCCCGTAGATGACGGCGGGAACTTGGCCCTGGCGACGAACGGCCCGGGCGGCCCCCTTGCCGACCCGGTCGCGTGCCACGGCCTCAAGCGTCTTCACAGCGCTCATGGCGTGATCCTTTTTGATGGCTGGAGCCGGAACGCGAAAAAGCCGCCCGCTACGGACGGCTCAACCCCTTCCCGGCGCGCCCCTGCCTCCAAGGGTGTCTCGGGGGCGCGGGGTGCGCATACACGGATGGGGGGCGGTTGGCAATGTTCGGGTGGCGCCGCTACGCGGCTGCGAGCCCTCTACGGAGGATGATATCGATGGCTTCCTCCCGGCTTGGCCGCTCCGCGACAGGCGCCACGCATCGAATGCACCCAGGACATCGCCGGGGATTGTCGAGGCCTCGACCGGCTGGGGCGCGGACGCGGCCACACCGAACCGGCTCAGGGCGAAAGGCGAGCTGCCCCTCGGCGTCAGGTGCAGGGTCACGGAGATCCGCTCGCCGCTCGCGAGGCGATCGACAGTGTCGTGTGCGTCTCGCAAATCCAGACCGAAATCCATCAGGGCTCGCACGAGGCTGACAGGTTGCTCGATCGGGCTCGAGGCCTGGAGCACGAGTTCAACGGGGATACCGGAAGCGCGGTGGTCGGTGTCCTCGCTTCGGTCCCGCTCCCGTCGTTCGAGCGCCTCCTTCAATGACGATCGCATCGACGTCAGCCTCTCTCAAGATCGCCGCACCGATCGCATGCGTCCCTCCTGGATTCACGACACACACCGGGTCACAGACTCAGATGTATGACATAGTCATACGCAACCTTGTGAGAGAGGACGAGAGAGCCGTGCGCGCCAGCAAGCCCATCACCGTCACCCTCGGCGATCTACAGGAGCGGGTCGACGCACGTATTCAATCCGGCGGCTACGCCAGCGTAAGCGAAGTTATCCGCGCCGGCCTCCGAGCCCTCGACCGAGAGGAGGCTGCACTCGACGTCGTCCTGCGGCAGCGAGTCCAAGAGGCATTGGATGATCCGCGTCCGACTATTCCGGCTGAACAAGTCTTCGCGGATCTACGCGCCCATCACGCCGAGCGTGTAAAAGCGGCGAAGCAAGGTGCGTAGCGTCCGCTTCCATCCGCTGGCGCGCACGGATCTGTTCAACCTCTACCGTTACATCGAGGGACAGTCCGGTCCCGAGCGAGCTGGGGCCTATCTGGATCGCATCGATCGGCTTTGCGCGAGCTGGGCCGATTTACCCGAGAGGGCTGTGCCGCGCGATGACTTGGTGCCAGGTCTTCGGACGGTCGCGCTCGAGCGTCGCGTTCTGGTGGCGCTTACCGTGGCTGATACGACTGTGACGATCCTGCGCGTGCTCTATGCAGGCCGTGATCTGTCGGCCCAGGATGTGCCGCTTTAAGTCCGTCCCGCCAGCGCCCGCCGCGCCCGGCGTTTCTGCAGCCACAGGGTCAGGCCGAGCGCCGTGCCGATCACCAGCGCCGAGACCGCCGTGGTCACCGTGCCGAGCGCGTAGATCTCCGGCGTCGTCACCGTCGTGGTCAGGCCCTGCAATTCCAGTGGCAGGGTGTTGCGGCCGCCGATCGCCTGGCTGGTGCGGGCAAGCTCGTCGAACGACAGGGTGAAGCCGAACAGCGCGACGCCAACCAATGCGGGCGCGAGAATCGGTACCACCACGTGGCGGAGCGTCTGCGGGCCGCTGGCACCGAGGTCGCGGGCGGCCTCCTCGTAGGCCGGGTCGAACCGGTTGAACACCGCGAACATGATCAGCAGCCCGAACGGCAGCGTCCAGGTGAGATGCGCACCCAGCGCCGAGCTGTAAAGGCCCATCAGCGTGCCGTGGTCCTGCAGGAATCCCCAGCCGGTGGCGGCGGCGAGCGCCTTGATGGCGTCGTCGAGGAGCCGGAATTCCAGCCCGATGCCCAGCGAGACCACGATCGACGGCACGATCAGGCTCGACACCGCCAGGGCGAAGACGAGGCCCGCCCCCCAGAACCCCTTCCGGAAGGCGAGACCGGCATAGAAGGCGATTCCGACGGTGAGCATCATCACCACGAGGCCGAGGGCCAGGGAGCGCCGCAGCGCCGCCCAGATGTCGACCACGCCGACCCCCTCCCACAGCTTGGCGAACCAGTGGGTCGAGACCCCGTTCATCGGGAAGGTCAGGCCGCCGGAGGGGCCCTGGAAGCTGAGCGCCAGGATGGTCAGCGTCGGCCCGTAGAGGAACAGGACGTAGAGGGCGAAGACCGCCGCCAGCAGGTAGAAGGCGCGGCCGCGGGGTTGGTCCATCGCTACAGCTCCCGGCGCAGGTCGATCATCCGGGTGAGCCCCAGGATCATCAGCAGCACGGCGGCGAGCAGCACCATGGCGTTGGCGGCGGCCGCCGGGAATTGCAGGTAGGCCATCTGCACCTGGATCACCTTGCCGACGCTGGCGATCTGCTGACCACCCATGACGCCGACGGTGACGAAGTCGCCCATCACCAGGGTGGTCACGAAGATGGTGCCGATGGCGATGCCGGGCTTGGCGAGTGGCAGGATCACGTTCCAGAGGATCTGCGCGCCGGACGCGCCGCCGTCGCGCGCCGCCTCGATCAGCCGCCGGTCGATGCGCGCGAGGCTGTTGAAGATCGGCACGATCATGAACACCGTGTCGAGGTGCACGAAGGCCAGCACCACCGCGAAATCGGAGTAGAGCAGGCCCTCGATCGGCTGCCGGATCAGCCCGAGGGCGCGGAGCGTGTCGTTGATGAGGCCGTTGCGGCCGAGCAGCGGGATCCACGAGATCATGCGGATCACGTTCGAGGTCCAGAACGGGATCGTGCAGAGCAGGAACAGCCCCATCCGCACCGTGCCGGAGCGAATGTGGAACGCCAGGAAGTAGGCGATCGCGAAGCCGAGCGGCAGGGTGATCGCCAGCGTTAGGGCGACGAACTTCACCGTCGAGAGATAGGTGCGCAAAGTCGTGCAGAGGTCGGCCGACAGGCAGCCGTCGAACACGTCGGCGTAGTTCTGGAGGGTGAGCGCTGGGATGATCGCGTACTCGTTGTACTCCCAGAGCGAGACGATCCCGGTGAGCACCAGCGGGATGACGAGGAAGACGACGAAGACCAGGGCCAGCGGGGCGGCCTGGAGATAGGCGAGGCTGCGGCGGGGACGGGCCGATAGAGCTGGCGCTGCGGCCCGCTCGGTGGGCGCGGCAGTGGGCAGAGCGAGATCGGTCATCGGGTTCGCCCCAAGCGTGCCGAGACATCCCTCCCCCCTCTGCGGGGGAGGGTGGCCCCCGAAGGGGGTCGGGAGAGGGGAGCGACGGTGCAGAAGAAGGCGGTGGCCTTCATGAAGGGCGCGCTTTCTCCGGAAGCCGCGCTCCCCTCTCCCGACCCGGCCTGACGGCCGGCCCACCCTCCCCCGCAGAGGGGGGAGGGAGACCGATCTCGGGCGTGCCCGAGATCGGTCGGCATGGCGCGCATCCCGCTCACGCCGCGATGAACTCGTTCCACTTGCGCACCATGTAGGTGTTCTCGTCCATGACGGCGTTCCAGCAGGCCACCGATCCCATCCGCTGCGCGAAGGAGCCGCCGTCGCGGGTGGCGCCGGCCTTCTCGATCAGGGTGCCGTCGGGCCCGAGGATGTCCTTCTCGGCGGGCTTCCCCTCCATCCAGAAGGCCCATTCGTAGGGCTGCATGTGCTCCTTGGCGGTCTCCAGCACCGCCGAGTAGTAGCCCTGCCGGTTCAGGTAGGCCCCGGCCCAGCCGGACAGGAACCAGTTGATGAAATCGTAGGCGGCGTCGAGCTTGCGCCCGCTCAAGGTCTTCGGGATGCCAAAACCCTGCGCCCAGGCCCGGTAGCCCTCCTTGAGCGGCTGGTAGACGCACGGCACCCCCTGGGCCCGCACCTTCGTGACGGCCGGCGACCACATCGACTGGATCACCGTCTCGCCCGAGGCCATCAGGTTCACGGATTCGTTGAAGTCCTGCCAGAAGGCCCGGAACTGCCCGGCGCGCTTGGCCTCGATCAGAACCTTGATGGTGCGGTCGATCTCCGGGCGCGTCATGTTGCCCTTGTCGCCGTAGGTGTAGTCGCCGGTGGCCTCCACCACCATGGCGGCGTCCATGATGCCGATCGACGGGATGTTGAGGATCGAGGCCTTGCCCTTGAACTCGGGGTTGAGCAGGTCCTTCCAGCTCTCCACCGGCCGCTTGATCAGGTCGGGCCGGATGCCCAGCGTGTCGGCGTTGTAGGTGGTGGGGATCAGGGTCAGCCACTCGGTGGGGGCGGACGCGAAGGTCTTGGCGTTCTGGCCTTCGAGGTAGAACACCTTGCGCGGGGCGGTGCCCTGGTCGCCGATCTTTTTGCCGTTGACCTCGCCTTTCGTGAACACGCCGGTGATCTTGTCGGCGAGCTTGATCCGCTTGGCGTCCAGGCCGGCGAGATTGCCCGAGGGGATGATCTTCTTGAGGCTGAAATACTCGGTGTCGATCAGGTCGAAGGAGTTCGGCTGCGTCACCGCCCGCTTCGTCACCTCGTCGGTCACGACGGGAATGTATTCCAAGGTGATGCCGAGATCCTCCTTCACCTTCTTGGCGATGTCGGACGACTGGCTCACCGCGGTGCCGAGGTAGCGCAGGGTCACGGGCTCGGCGGCGTGCACGGCCGGGAAACCAGTCACCGGCGTAGCGGCCAAAGCGGCGGCGCCCTTCAGGAGCGCGCGCCGGCTCGGGGAAAGGTCCATCGTCGTCTCCGTCCTGTTACGCATCGAGGGGGTGGGCGGCGGCTTCATCCCAGCCGACCGGGATCGTTTCGCCCAGGCAGAGCGGGCGGGCAGCGAAATCGGCGTCGCTCAGAATTGCGGTCAGCGCGGCCGGGCTCTCGGGCGGGCGCTCCAGCCCGTCGGCGTCGAGGCCGACATGGACGCTGGTGCCCTGGTACTCGACCGCCACCACCCGGGCCGGCAGGGCGGCGGGGCCGGCCTCGGCGCCGAGCCGCATCCGGTCGGCCCGCACCGCCACGAGCCCATCGGGCAGCCGGATCACGTTGTGGCCGCCGATGAACCGGGCCACGAAGGCGGTGGCCGGGCGCTCGAACACGGTGCGCGGGTCGGCGGCCTGCTCGATCCGGCCCGCATTCATCACCACCACGAGGTCGGAGAGCGCCATCGCCTCCTCCTGGCTGTGGGTGACGTGGATGAAGGTGAGGCCGAGTTCGGTCTGGATCCGCTTCAGCTCGACCCGCATCCGCACCCGCAGGAACGGGTCGAGGGCGGAGAGCGGCTCGTCGAGCAGCAGCACCTTCGGGCCGGTGACGAGGGCGCGGGCGAGCGCCACGCGCTGCTGCTGCCCGCCCGAGAGCTGGGCCGGCAGGCGCCCGGCGAGGTGGCTCATCTGCACGAGATCGAGCATCGCCATGGCCTTGGCGCGGCGCTCCGCCTTGCCCACGCCGCGCATCTTCAGGCTGAAGGCGACGTTGTCGCGCGCGTCGAGATGCGGGAACAGGGCGTAGCTCTGGAACATCATGGCGGTACCGCGCTCGGCCGGGGCTGCGTCGCCCACGGCCTTCGGCCCGATCACCACCGCGCCCGCGCTGGCGCGCTCGTGGCCGCCGATCATGCGCAGCGTCGTCGTCTTGCCGCAGCCCGAGGGGCCGAGCAGGCAGCAATAGGCGCCGGACGGCACCTTCAGGTCGATGGAATCGACCGCGATGGCCGCGCCGTAGCGCTTGGTCAGGCCGATCAGCTCGACATTCATGTGAGTCTCCCCCCGGAGATCAGGCAAGCGACGGGCCAGCGCGGCCGTCAGGCTTCCCGCCGCTCGGCTGGATCGACCGCCCGGTCGAGCACCCGCCCGCGCCCCGGCGTGGAGAGAACCTTGCCGTCCTCGGCGATCACCGCGCCGCCCGCGATGGTCATCACCGGCCAGCCGGTGACCGCAAATCCCTCCCAGGGCGTGTAGTCGGAGCCGTGGTGGAGGATCTCCTGGCGGATGGTCTCGCGCTTGTTGGGGTCCCACAGGGTGAGGTCGGCATCGAAGCCCGGGGCGATCGAGCCTTTGCGCGGGTAGAGCCCGTAGAGCTTGGCGTGGTTCGTGGCGGTCAGCGCCGCGAACTGGTTGAGGCTGATCCGCCCCTTCGAGACCCCTTCGGAGAAGAACACCGGCAGCCGCGTCTCGATGCCGGGGATGCCGTTCGGGATCCAGCGGAACGAGGTCTTTCCGCGTGGGTTCAGCTTGCCCTGCGGATCGTCGTAGCGGAACGGGCAATGGTCGGACGAGACCACGTCGAAGATCCCGCGCCGGATGCCCGACCACACCGCCTCCTGGCTCTCGACGTCCCGCGTCGGCGGCGAGCAGACGTATTTCGACCCGGCCATCGGATCCTCGTCACCGAGGCCCTTCATGTCCTCGGCCGTCAGGGTCAGGTATTGCGGGCAGGTCTCGGCCCGGATCTTGAGGCCCCGCGCCTGCGCCCAGGCGATCTGCTCGGTGGCCTCGCGGCCCGAGACGTGGACGATCACGATCGGCAGGTCGATCAGCTCGGCATGGCTGATCGCCCGGTGGGCCGCCTCCCGCTCGACCACCTCGGGGCGCGACAGGGCGTGGCCGTAGGGCCTGGTCTCGCCCGCCCGCTCCAGCCGCTCGCTGAGATAGCGGATCGCGTCGTAGCCCTCGGCGTGGACCATCACCCGGGCGCCCTGCCGCCGCGCCACGTGGAACACGTCGAGGAGTTGGCGATCGTTCAGGACGAGGTCGTCGTAGGTCATGAAGACCTTGAACGAGGTGTAGCCGTCGGCCACCAAAGCCGGCAGCTCCTGGCCGAGCACCGCCTCGGTCGGGTCCGAGATGATCATGTGGATCGCCACATCGATGTGGCACTGGCCCTCGGCCTTGGCCCGGTAGGCGTCGACCGTCTCGCGCAGCGACGCGCCCCGGGGCTGGAGCGCGAAGGGCATCACGCAGGTGTTGCCGCCCGCCGCCGCCGCCCGGGTGGCGCTGGCGAAATCGTCCGCCATGACGATGCCGGGGCCCGAATCCTGGGCGATGTGAACGTGGCTGTCGATCCCGCCGGGCAGGACCAGCAGGCCGGAGGCGTCGATCACCCGGGCGGCGTCGGCGATGCCCTCCGCCACCGCGACGATGCGGCCGCCGCGCACGCCGATATCGGCCCGCACCGTGTCGCTCGCCGTCACGACGGTGCCGCCGCGGATCGCCAGATCGTATTCGGGCATGCCGCTCCCTCCTCTGCGCCGCCGGGCCGATGCATGGTCCGCGCCGATTCGGGCGACCGTCATCGCGGCGGCAGGAGGTCACAGCCGGTCGTCGGGGTCCAGCGGGTTCCCGTCATGGGTTTCCAAAGGGTGAGCCCTTTGGCGGGGCATCGGGGCGGAGCCCCGATATCGGGCTTTGCCCGAACCCATCAGGGCTCCGCCCTGAACCCGCGAAAGGGCACGCCCTTTCGGATCCGGGACTTTGGCGCGGAGCATCGACGGCGCCGTCGTGTGAAACTGGCCCCAGACCCGCCGCATGTGCCGGGCCGAGGCGAAGCCCGCCCGTTCGGCCACCTGTTCGAGGCCGAGATCGGTCTGCGCGATCAGGTCCCCGGCGCGCGCGATCCGGGCGCGGTTCACCGCCTCCGTCACGGTCATCCCGGCATGGAGCCGGAACAGCCGCGCGAGGTTGCGCGGGCTCGCCCCGACCAGCTTGCCGAGCGCGGCGGGCGACCAGTCCCGCACCGGGTCGGCGGCGATCGCGTCCTGCGCCCGGTGGACCACCGGATGCAGGTGGCTGCGGCCCTCCAGCCAGGGCGAGAGCTGCGGATCGTTCGGGCCGCGGCGCATGTAGACGACCAGTGTGCGGGCCACCGCGACGGCCGTCGCCGGCCCGGCCCATTCGGCCAAGAGGTGCAGCATCAGGTCGATGCCGGCCGTGACGCCGGCGCTGCTGAACCGGTCGCGGTCCTGCACGAACAGCCGGTTTTCCAGCACGTTCGCTAGGGGCGCCACCGCCTGGAGGCGGGGGCAGCTGCCGTGATGGGTGGTGCAGGCGTAGCCGTCGAGCAGGCCGGCCTGCGCCGCCAGCAGCGCGCCCTCGCAGACCGTCACGACCGTGTGCCCCGGCCGGATCGCCGCGCGCAGCCACGCCACGATCTGCGTCTCCGCGTCGGCTTCCGCATCCCGATCACGCTCGGGGCCGAGCGGGTGCTCGGTCGCGCCGGGCAGGAGCACCACCGTCCCGGGCGCGATCTCCGGCGGCAATGGGCCGGCCCCGCCGAGATCGAGCCCGATCGAGCTGCGGATCGACCCCTGCGGCGCCGCGTAGCCCAGGTCGAAGGCGATCCGGTCCTGAACCGCCCCGGCGATCCGCAGCACCTCCATCGGGCCGGCCAGATCGAGCAGCAGGGCCCGGGGCGGCAGCACCGCGAGGACCGGGATGCGGCGCCCCGGCCCGGTCATGCGGCGGCGGCCAGCGCCCGGCCAGCCAGGGCCTGCTCCACCGTGGCGATGCGGGCGAAGCGTTCGGTCAGGACCAGCTCGGTGCGGGCCTTGATGTCGTCGGCCTCGAAGCGGCGGCCGTCCGGATGGATCATGGCGAAGGTCAGGGTCGCCTCCGTGACGAAATCCACCTGCCAGCCACTGTCGGAGGCGTGGCGGGTGGTGGTCTCGCAGCACTGCTCGGTCCGGATCCCCGACACGATCAGCCGGCGGATGCCGTGCTGCATCAGCCAGCCTGCAAGGCCGCTATCGACCAGGGCGCTGTGCCGGCGCTTGTGGAACACGGCTGCGGGCGCGATCACGATGGGATCGAGGGTGCGGACATGGCCCGAGTCCAGGGAGAACGGCCCGGTCTCTGTCACGTGGAAGACCTGCAACACCGGGATGCCACGCGCCACGGCGCCGTCGATGAGCGCCTGCTGATGCTCTATGAAACGCGGGAGATCGGCATCGGTCCAGAAGGGCCTGTGCCGGAAGGATTCCTGGACATCGATGACCAGCAGCGCAACATCGGACATTTCCTGCCTCCGCAAGGGTGGATGCAGGGCCAGCATCCGTCTCCCGGCCTGCGCGCGAAAGCAACCGCGTGGCCAACGAACGGACATTTCCGGCCATCCGGAGCACAGGCATGACGCGGCATCCTGAAAAGATCTTCGTGCTGACCGGGGCCGGCGTCTCGGCCGAGAGCGGGCTCGGCACGTTCCGCGACCGCGGCGGGATCTGGGCGCGGTTCGATCCCATGAAGCTCGCCACCCCGGAGGCCTATGCGGCCGATCCCGACACGGTGCTCGACTTCTACGACCATCGCCGCCGCGGCGTGATCGCGGCCGAGCCGAACGCCGCCCACGTCGCGCTGGCGCAGGCGGAAGCCCGGCTCGCCGCGCGGGGCGGGCGGCTGTTCCTGTGTACGCAGAACGTCGATGACCTGCACGAGCGGGCGGGCTCCGAAGCGGTCACCCACATGCACGGCGAGTTGCTCAAGGCCCGCTGCTGCGCCTGCGGGACGGTCACGCCCTGGCGTGCCGACCTCAGTCGTGCGGATGCCTGCCCGGCCTGCGCCTCCGAGGGGCGGATGCGGCCGGATGTGGTCTGGTTCGGCGAGATGCCGATGCGCCTCGACGTGATCGAGGCGGCGCTGGCGGAGGCCGACCTGTTCGTAGCGGTGGGCACGTCGGGGGCGGTCTACCCGGCGGCCGGCTACGTGCGGCAGGCCCGGGCGCTCGGAATTCCGACCTGCGAGATCAACCTCGAACCCTCCGACAATGCCGACGCGTTCGATGCAGCGCAGTACGGCCCAGCCAGCGAGGCGCTGCCGCGTTATCTCGCGGATCTGGGTCTGTAACCGCACCTAAGCCGGCAACGCACTGAAAAACTTGTGTGTTTCCGGTTAAAGGGCGTTGCGTTCGCCGAGGATCAATATCCTAATTCGCGCGAATCACTTCGTTGCGAGCTGTCAAGAACTGTTCGGATAGTTGCCGACCGGTTACAACGGCCAAGCTCGGGCTCGGCGTCGCGGCCCTCCCGAGCGTTCGTTGAAGCCACAGGGGAAGCTACGACCCATGCAGCACTTCACCGTAACCGACCGCGAGCGTGACACCGTCCTGGCGGCATTGCGCTATTATCAATTCTACCGGATGCAGGGACATCCCTTCGACCCACGCCAGGACCACCTGATCGACACCATCGCCGGCCAGACTGGTGATGCCCTGAACCTCACGGAGATCGACGATCTCTGCGCTGGCCTGAACGGCCACCGCCACGCCCTGGCGGCCGCCGCAGCCTGAGGCTGCAACGCGGGGCGGCTTGTCCGCCCCGGGTATTCTGCGGGAAAAGTCCCTTCGCGATGAGCGCAAGCGCCGCCGGAGCTTGATTCTTCCCGGTTCGGGAGGCTTCCGATGCCTCCCGTCTCCCCCGAAAGGCCGGTTTCACCGTGCCGGGAAACATGCCCTAACGATCCCGCGGGGGCCTCCGGCTCCGTGAGGTCCGGGGATACCCATGCCGAGCATGCGGACGGGTTCGGGATGGCTGTGCCACGGCGTGCTGTGGGCGGTCGCCCTGATCCTCGGCTTGAGCCCCGCCGCTGCAGCCGAGAGTGTCGCCACCGCGCTGGTGGTCTCCGTCGATGTCTCGCAATCCGTCGACGACACCCGGTTCCGGCTGCAGATGGAGGGCATCGCCGAGGCCCTGGAGGATCCCTCCGTCATCGGCGCGATCACCGGTAATCCGGGCGGTATCCTGTTCGCCATGGTCACTTGGGCGGACCGGGCCGACCTCGTGGTGGGCTGGCGGCGGATTGCCAGCCGGGCCGACGCCGTGGCCACCGCCGCGCTGGTGCGCGCCACGCCTCGGCAGGCGGGCGAATTTACCTGCCTCGGCCAGATGTTCCGCACGGTGACCGCGGGGGTGCTGCCGGCACTACCGGTTCCGGCCGAGCGGATGGTGATCGATGTCTCGGGCGACGGCATCGACAATTGCACCGACGGCGACAGCCTGGGCGATGCCCGGGAGGCGCTGCTCGCCACCGGCGCGACGGTCAATGGACTGCCGATCCTGGTCCCAGGAGAGAACGACGTGGTCGGGGCCGGCGCCTACCGGGCGCCGGGCTACGGGTTGCGGGCGACCCCACTGCCGCAGGAGCGCACGAGCCTGGAGCAATGGTACCGCGCCCACGTCATCGGCGGCCCGGGCGCGTTCCTGCTGGCAGCGGCCGGCTACGGCGACTTCTCGCGCGCGCTGCGCCGGAAATTCGTGATCGAGATCAGCGCGCTGGGCCGATGAGCCGCTGCCTCGATCGGGTTCCTAAAGGGCGTGCCCTTTGGCAGGGTCCAGGGGCGGAGCCCCCGGGTCTTTCGCAGGGCTCTGCCCTGCACCCGCAAAAGGTCCCAGACCTTTTGAAACCCTGATTTGGGATCAGGGTGCCTTCTTGAGCTGCTGCTCGGCCCGCGCCACGGCCGCGTCGCAGCCCTGAGCGTCGCCCTTGGAATCCGCGGTGCGTGCCTCCTCCAGGGCGACCTTGGCCTGCTGGGCGGCGTCGGCCCCCTGGCCAGCCTGGGCCGACTTCTCCGGTGGGGCCTCCGGAGATTCGTTCGCCCGCTGGCCCTCCGTGCCGGTCAGGCCTTCGCCTCCGCGCTTGGCGGCATTGCCCTGGCCGCTGGTATTCGCCGAGATCGACTGGCTGACCTCGGACTGGACGCGCTTCGACAGGCTGTCGATCCGGTCGCCGCAGGGTGAGGCGAGCGCGGGGGCCGCCGTCAGGATCAGGCAGGCCGTCAGGACGGAACGCATCATCGGATCGGGTCTCTTTCCACAAAGAAGGGGCCGCGGGTTCCCCCACGGCCCCAACGTCTCGCGACGGGTGACGGTTCAGGCGCTCAGCTGATCGCGGATCGGCAATTGCCGGACCCGCCGGCCGGTGGCCGCGAAGATCGCGTTGGCGATGGCCGGCGCCACCGGCGGCACGCCGGGCTCGCCGACGCCGCCGAGCGGCCCGTCCCAGCTGCCGCTGGGCACGAGGTGCACACGAACAACCTTCGGGGCAGCGTCGATCCGGAGGACCTCGTAGCCGTCAAAATTGTTCTGCACCGCCCGGCCCTGCTTGAAGGTGATCTCGGAGGTGAGGGCGAGCCCCATCCCCATGACCACCGCACCCTCCATCTGCGAACGGATGCGCTCGGGGTTCACCTGCGGCCCGCAATCGACCGCGATGTCGATCGCCTTCACCTTCACCTGGCCCTTGTCGTCGACCTCCACCTCGGCCGCCACCGCCGTGTAGGTGACGAAGCTGTAGTGGCCAGCGACGCCGAGGCCGCTGCCCTTGGGCATCTCGCGACCCCAGCCGGCGCCCTTGGCGGCCGCCTCGATCACGCCGCGCAGGCGGCCGGTCTCGATCGGGTAGCGCTTCGGGTCCTCGCCGTAGTTCCAGACGTCGCCGATCTCGGTCGGGCTGATCTTGCGATCCGGGCCGATGAGTTCGAGCAGGTACTCCTTCGGCTCGCGGCCGGCGGCGTGCGCCAGCTCCGACACGAAGGACTGGATCGCGAAGGCGTGCGGGATGTTCGACACCGAGCGGAACCAGCCGACGCGCACGTGGGCGGCGGCCTCGGGGTTCTCCAGCCGCATGTTCGGGATGTTGAGCGGCGTGTTGACCAGCCCCATCCCGAGCTCGAACGGCAGCTCGTGCTTCGGGTCCGGCGCGAAGATCGAGCCGATCGTCGGCGCCACCGAGCGGTGCAGCCACGCCACCGGCATGCCCTTCTCGTCGAGGCCGGCCTCCAGGTGCTCCACCGAGATCGTGTGGTAGAAGCCGTGGTGGAGGTCGTCCTCGCGGGTCCAGGCGAGCTTCACCGGCGCGCCGCCGACGGCCTGCGAGCAGAGCGCCGCCTCGACCACGTAGTCGGGCTTGGACTTGCGCCCGAACCCGCCGCCGAGCAGCGTCACGTTCACCTTGACCTTATCGTCGGGCAGCTTGAGCGCCTTCATCAGGCGGTCGTTGGCCGCCTGCGGACCCTGGACGCAGGCCCAGGCCTCGCAGAACCCGTCCTTCACCCGGGCGACTGCCGCCGGGGGCTCCATCGGCGCCTGGGCGAGGTGGGGCACGAAGTACTCGGCCTGCACCTTGGTCTTGGCCTTGGCGAGCGCGCCGTCGACATCGCCCTGCGTGCGCACGACCTTGCCGGGCTTGCGGGCGGCAGCCTCAAGCTCCTTGCGGAACACGTCGGTGTCGTAGTTGGCGTTCGGGCCGTCGTCCCAGGTGATCTTGAGGGCGTCGCGCGCCTTCATGGCCGACCACGTGTTCTTGGCCACCACCGCCACGCCGCCGAGCGGCATGAACTCGGACGGGATCTCGCCGCCGTCGATCTTGAAGATCTTGACGACGCCGGGGACCTTCTTGGCCTCGCTGTCGTCGAAGGACTTCACCTTGCCGCCGTAGACGGCCGGGCGCGCGACGACCGCGTACAGCATCCCGTCGAGCTTGGTGTCGAGGCCGTAGATCGCCTTGCCGGTGGTGATATCGAAGTTGTCGATCAGCCCGACCTTGCCGGTGCCGATGTAGCGGAAGTCCTTCGGGTCCTTCAGCTTGACGTCGGTGGGGACCGGCAGCTCGGCGGCCGCCTGCGCGACCGCGCCGTAACCGAGGGTGCGGCCCGACTTGGCGTGAGTCAGCGTATGGTTGACGGCGGTCACCTCGGAGACCGGCACGCCCCATTGCTTGGCGGCGGCCTGGATCAGCATCAGCCGCGCGGCGGCGCCGGCGTGGCGGAAGTGCTGGAAGAAGTGCCGGGTCGAGCGCGATCCGTCGGTGTCCTGGTTGCCGAAGCGGGTCTCGTCGCCCCAGGCCTGGACGACCTTCACCTTCGACCAGTCGGCTTCCAGCTCGTCGGCGACCGTGAAGGCCACCGAGGTACGGATGCCCTGACCCATGTCGGAGCGGTGGTTGGTCACCGTGACGGTGCCGTCCGGCGCGATGGCGACGAAGACCTTCGGGTCGTCGCGCCAGCCGTGCGGCATGCCGTCGGCACCGAACTTCTGCTGCTTCTGCTCCTCGGTCTGGGTCTCGTCGGCCCGGGCGGGGCGCAGCGAGAGGGCCAGCACCAGGGCGCCGGCGCCGCCGAGGATGCCGCGGCGGCTGACATTGTCGAGGGCCGGCTTGGTCTTGGCGAGCTCAGCGCTCAGCTTGGCGTCGTGGATCACAGGCGCTCTCCCTTGGTGGCGGGCGCCGTCTGGCCGGCGGCCTGATGGATCGCAGTGCGGATACGTGGGTAGGTGCCGCAGCGGCAGATGTTGCCGCTCATCGTGTCGTCGATGTCCTGGTCGGTGGGCTTGGGCGTGTCCTTCAGGAGGGCGGCCGCCTGCATGATCTGGCCGCACTGGCAGAAGCCGCACTGGGCGACGTTCTGGTCGCGCCACGCCACCTGCACGGGGTGGTTGCCGTCGGGCGACAGACCCTCGATGGTGACGACCTCCTGGCCCTCGGCCGCCGAGACCGGCGTGATGCAGGCGCGGGTCGCCGCGCCGCCGAGATGGATCGTGCAGGCCCCGCAGAGCGAGACGCCGCAGCCGAACTTGGTGCCGGTGAGCTGGAGCTCGTCCCGCAGGTACCACAGCAGCGGCATGTCGGGGTCGCCGTCGAAGCTGCGCGCAGCCCCGTTCACGGTGAGTTTGATCATCGTTGCGTCCTGTCTGGCGGCGCCGGAGCGGCGTTCAGTCGGGTCCGAGCCGGGCCTTGAAGCCGATGCCAGCCTTGCTGGCTAACGCATGCCAATGCGGAGAGATCGCCGGGCAAACGCTCAAGCTCAGAATAATAAATATTCTAAAGCAGGCCTTGGGCCGGGCGCAACGCAGGGAGGGGGCGGGTCATCCCGGCGTGGTTGCGTTCCGGGTATGCCGCGTGCGGTGGCGCACGTGAATCGCGCAGACAAGCGACGCTCGATGATCGTGCTCTGGCTGACGGCGACCGCTGGCCCACCGCGCCGCGACGCGGTATAAAACGAGCCCCGTGGGTCTAACCTCGGATCTCGACTGATGGATACGATCAGCCTCGCGGATGCGGAGACACAGCTCGGCGCTCTGATCGAGCGCGTCGCGATCGGCGATTCGGTCGCGATCACCCGTGACGGTCGTCCGGTTGCGCTTCTGACCCGCACCGACAGCCCGTTGCAGCCCGTCGGTCTTGACGTCCTCCGCGCGGTGACCGCCGCTATGCCGGAGCAAGGTGAAAGCGCTGGGTCCTTCATCCGCGCCATGCGGGATAAAGACCGCTATTGAGGTTCTATGTTGAAACCTCGGTCTTGGTCTCGGCGCTGACCAAAGAGAACCGGACTGCGGATGTGCAAGCCTGGATGGCGCGTTAGAATCCAGGCTACCTCGCGATCAGTCCTTGGGTTGTGACGGAGTTCTCGGCCGCTCTCTCGATGAAGATCCGGTCCGGCCACCTCGGGCTGGAACATCGGGCAGCAGCCCTGTCAGCCTTCTCCCGGATCACGGAGGAGTCGCTCCACGTGCTCGGGGTATCCGATCGGCATTATCGGGTTGCGGCTCGGTTCGCCGACCGAGCCCCGCTCGGAGTGCGCGCTGGCGACGCGCTGCACCTTGCCATCGCTTTCGAGGCCGGGTTGAGCATCGCAACCCTCGATCGCAAGCTCGCCGAGGCGGGGAGCGCTCTGGGTGTGCCGACGGAACTGTTGAGACTTTGCGCCCTCCGCCTAGAACGGATGGTACCCAGTCCGAACGTGCGGCAGGTGAATTCCGCGGCCGCTTTCAGCTTACCCCTCGAAGATCTTGTCCATGCCGATCAGCAGATCGCGGCCGTTCTTCGGGATCGGAAAGCCGTATCCATCGCCGGGCTTATCCCACATCAGAGTACCGGCCTTGTGGGCTGCGCTGGCATAGAGGTCGATGCCAATCTTCTGCATCGTCAGATGGAGCGCCTGTAGCGCATCGACGCCCGCTCCGAAGCTGTCTCGCGGGTGCTCTGGCCAACCGATCGTGTAGCGGCAGATCCAATGCCCGTCCGCGTATTCCGGCGCGCAGAGCCGGATTGGGACGGACATATCCGCGTCCGGCTTCCGGATCGTCAGGACGCGCGTGCCGATGACCATGGCGGCGCGATCCTCACACCGTCACCTGCGTCCCCACCTCCACGACCCGCCCGGTGGGGATCTGGAAGAAGTCCGTCGCATCGTTGGCGTTCTTGGCCAGCGTAATGAAGATCCGGTCCTGCCACAGCGGCATGCCCGAATGCGCCGCCGGCCGGATCGAGCGTCGCGACAGGAAGAACGACGTCGCCATGATGTCGAACTTGAAGCCCTGGCGGCGCAGCAGCACCAGCGTCTTCGGGATGTTCGGCGTCTCCATGTAGCCGAACTTCATCACGACCTTGTAGAAATGCGGGCCCACCGGCTCGATCCGCACCTTGTCGGCCTCGTTCGAGCGGGGCGTGTCCACCGTCTCGACGGTGAGAATCACATTCTTCTCGTGCAGCACCTTGTTGTGCTTGAGGTTGTGCAGGAGCGCGGCCGGGGCGATTTCGGGATCGCTCGTCAGGAACACCGCGGTGCCGCGCACGTGGTGGGGCGGGCTCTTCTCCAGCATGCCGACCAGTTCCACGAGCGGCACGTCGGTCTTGCGGGTCTTGTTGAACAGGATCGTCACCCCGCGCACCCAGGTCCACATCACGATGACCAGGGCGCCGGCCAGCAGCAGCGGCACGTAGCCTCCCTCCACCACCTTGATCAGGTTGGAGAGCAGGAACAGGAACTCCAGCACGATGAAGGGCAGCATCACGGCGGCGGCCGCCACCGGCGACCAGCCCCACATCCGCCAGATCACCAGGAAGGTCATCGAGGCGGTGAGCAGCATCGTGCCGGTCACCGCGATGCCGTAGGCCGAGGCCAGCGACGAGGAGGACTTGAACAGCACCGCCAGCAGGACGACGCCGATCATCAGGAGCGAATTGATCTGCGGCAGGTAGATCTGGCCGGCATGCGATTCGGAGGTATGGCGGATCTCCAGGCGCGGCAGCAGGCCGAGCTGGATCGCCTGCCGGGACAGGGAGAAAGCCCCGGTGATCACCGCTTGGCTCGCCACCACGGTGGCGAGCGTGGCCAGCACGACCATCGGCAGCAGGCCCCAGGCCGGAACGAGCTGAAAGAACGGATCGGCCGTGTCGGGCTTCTCCAGCACCAGGGCGGCCTGCCCGAGATAGTTGAGGGCGAGCGCCGGGAAGACGAGGCAGACCCACGCCACCTGGATCGGCTTGCGGCCGAAATGCCCGAGATCGGCGAACAGCGCCTCCGCCCCGGTCACCGCCAGGAACACCGCGCCCAGCGCCACCAGCGCGCCGGTGCCGTGGCCCAGCAGGTAGAGCACGGCATGCGCCGGGTTGACCGCGCGAAACACCTCCGGATGGAGGGCAATGTGCGGCAGCGCCGCGAGCGCCATGGCGAGGAACCACACGATGGTCATCGGGCCGAAGAAGGCCGCGACCTTGGCGGTGCCGCGGTTCTGCACGAGGAACAGGGCGATGATGATCACCACGGTGATCGGCAGAACGTAATCGTCCAGCGCGGGGGTGACGAGCTTCAGGCCCTCCACCGCCGAGAGCACCGAGATCGCCGGGGTGATCACCGCGTCGCCGTAAAACAGCGAGGCGCCGAGGAGCCCCAGCATGAACACGATGCGCGAGCCGCCGAGCGCCTTGCGGGCCAACGCCATCAGCGAGAGGATGCCGCCTTCGCCGTTGTTGTCCATGCGCAGCAGGATCGCGACGTATTTCACGGTCACGATCATGAACAGCGCCCAGAGGATCAGCGAGACGGTGCCGATCACCTCCTCGGGCAGCAGGATGCCGTCGGTCCGGGCCGGGACCAGGGCCTCGCGGAACGCGTAGAGCGGGCTGGTGCCGATATCGCCGTAGACGACGCCCACCGAGCCGACCAGCAGCGTCCAGAAGCCGGCATGGCCATGGCGCGTTTCGGCCTTCTCGGGGGAATCGAGGGTTCCGGAGGTCGCCGGTCCCTGAACGGGACCCTCGCCCTCGGCCGCGGGGGCGGCCCCGCGCGCGGTGTCGGAGGCCGCGGGCGCGGGCTGGGCTGCTACGCCGGGTGCGAAGGTTTGGCTCATGCGATTGTCGGAAGCTCGGGCGTGGCCGGCGCTTCGCGGTTCGGCTCAGGGGCCATCGGGGCCGGGCAGAAAACGCGAAGACTCCGCCGAACCGCGCGGGCCGGCCACCGGGCCGACCGCTCACGGGATCGTGCCGCGTTGCTACCACGGCCGCGGGCGCGCGGAAACCGTGTGCAGATGCGAGGAGCGGGGATCTGGGTCTCGGCGCGGGGAGGTTGAACGACGCGGGAGGGTGAAACGCCCGGTCTCCCTCCCCCGCACAGGGGGAGGGTGAGAGGCCGCGGCGACCCCGCCTTACTCCGCAGCCGTGCGCGTCCCGCCCTGGCCGAAGCGGCGCTGGATGTAGTCGATCACGACGCCCTCGAAATCCTTGGCGAGCGTGGGGCCGCGCAGCGTCATCGCCTTCTTGCCGTCGATGAAGACCGGCGCGGTCGGGGTCTCGCCGGTGCCGGGCAGGGAGATGCCGATATCGGCGTGCTTCGATTCGCCCGGACCGTTCACGATGCAGCCCATGACGGCGACGTTCAGCCCCTCGACCCCCGGATAGGTCTTCTTCCATTCCGGCATGGAGGTGACGATCCAGTTCTGGATATCGCGGGCGAGTTCCTGGAACGTGGTGGAGGTCGTGCGGCCGCAGCCCGGGCAGGCCGCCACCATCGGCACGAAGGTGCGGAACCCCATGGTCTGCAGGAGTTCCTGGCTGGCCTTCACCTCGACGCTCCGGTCGCCGCCCGGCTCGGGCGTCAGCGAGTAGCGGATCGTGTCGCCGATGCCTTCTTGCAGGAGTACGCCGATGGCAGCCGAGGCCGCGACGAGGCCCTTCGAGCCCATGCCGGCCTCGGTCAGCCCGAGATGGATCGCGTAATCCGAGCGGCGCGCCACCTCGCGGTAGACCGCGATCAGATCCTGCACCGCCGAGACCTTGGCCGACAGGATGATCTTGTTCTGCGGCAGGCCGAGTTCCACGGCGCGGTCGGCCGAGCCGATCGCCGAGCGGACCATCGCCTCGCGCATCACCGCGCGGGCATCGATCGGCCGCGGCAGCTTGGCGTTCTCGTCCATCAGATGGGTGAGCAGCTCGCCGTCCAGCGAGCCCCAGTTGGCGCCGATCCGCACGGTCTTGTTGTGCTTGATCGCCTGCTCGATGATCGACGAGAACTGCGTGTCCTTCTTGTCCTTGAAGCCGACATTGCCGGGGTTGATCCGGTACTTGGCCAGCGCCTCGGCGCAGGCCGGATGGTCGGCCAGCAGCTTGTGGCCGATGTAGTGGAAGTCGCCGACCAGCGGCACGTTGACGCCGATCCGGTCGAGGCGCTCGCGGATTTTCGGCACGGCGGCGGCCGCCTCGTCACGATCGACGGTGATGCGGACCAGCTCCGAGCCGACCCGGGCGAGCTGCGCCACCTGCGCCACCGTGGCGTCGATGTCGGCCGTGTCGGTGTTGGTCATCGACTGGACGACGATCGGGGCGCCGCCGCCGACCGTGACCGCACCGTCGCCCTCGCCGACCGTGACGCCGACCGTGCGGTGACGCGGGGCGGGGCCGGCGATCTCCGGTCCGCCGGCCAGCGGGTTCTCGGCGGGGATGTCGGAGCGGGTGGTGGCTTCCATGACTTCCATCGTGGACCTTCGGTGCGCGCCTCGCGAGGCGCCGGCGCCCGTCAGGGCCGTCCGGCCTGTCCCGGGGACACGCCGCACCGGAACTTCGGGGCTGCCGCAGGTGAGTTGCGGACGACCCGGCGCGGCGTCAAGCCGGCGCCACGCGGGACAGCATCGCGCTGGACAGCATACGCGGCTCTCATGTCGTATCTGCGCGCGGATGTCGAGTTTGCCGTGCGGCCAGCCGGGCTTTCGTCCGCGGCTGTTGCCGATCCACCCCGCCGATCCACGGTGCGGCGCACGACCGCAATCCAGCCGCGCTGTTGATGCTGCATCGCAACATGCCCATCTTGTCGGCCCGAGACAGGAGGCCGAGATGAGCGACCAGTTCGGCGGCGCTGAGCCGCACAACCCCGTCACCGCGGTGCCGGAGACCCCCGTCTCCGACGCGATCGATGCCCAGACCGCACAGGCGCCGGGCCACGTGCTAGCCGGCCCCCGGGCCGAGAAGCCGGTCGCCCTGGCGCTTCAGGGCGGCGGCGCGCACGGTGCCTTCACCTGGGGCGTGCTCGACGCCCTGATCGAGGATGGGCGGCTCGGCTTCGAGGCGGTGACCGGGGCGAGTGCCGGGGCGATGAATGCCGTCGTCCTGGTGGACGGCTGGCTCAAGGGCGGCCCGGACGGCGCCCGGGAGGGGCTGGAGCGCTTCTGGCGGGAGGTCAGCCTCGACGGCGACCTCGGCCCGGCCCAGCGCCATGTCGTCAGCGGGTTGTTCAGCCTGTGGAAGGGCAATCCGGTCGCCGAGTTCTGGGCCAAGATGCTCTCGCCCAGCCCCTACGTGTCGAACCCGCTCAACATCAACCCGCTGCGCAAGGCGCTGGCCGAGCAGGTCGATTTCGAGCGCCTGCGCGCGGCCGAGACGGCGGGCCTGTTCGTCTCGGCCACCAATGTCTGGACCGGCAAGCTCGCGGTGTTCGAGCGCGAGCGCCTGACCGTCGATCACCTGATGGCCTCGGCCTGCCTGCCCACCGTGTTCCAGGCGGTGGAGATCGACGGCGTGCCCTATTGGGACGGCGGTTATCTCGGCAACCCGCCGCTCTATCCCCTGCACCGGGGCGCCCAGACCCGCGACATCCTGCTCGTGCAGATCAACCCCGTGGAGCGGCGCGAGACCCCGCGTACCGAGAGCGAGATCCGCGACCGGCTCAACGAGATCACCTTCAACGCCAACCTGATGCGGGAATTGCGCGCCATCGACTTCCTGGACGGCCTGATCGAGGAGGGGACCCTCGGCCAGGGGCAATACCGGCGCGTGCTGGTCCATCGGATCGACGGCACCGATGCCCTGGAGGATTACAACGCCGCCTCCAAGCTCGACGCACGCTGGACCGTGTTCAAGCGCCTACGCGACAAGGGCCGCGCCGCGGCACAGGCGTGGCTGGCGGAGAATTACGAGCGGGTTGGCCGGGACTGCACGATCGATCTGCAGCAGGCGTATCAGTAGGGCTCTTACCCAGAAATTGTATCGAGATGTGATGATGGTTATGGGCGCGGTCAGATCGGTTGATGTGCTTATTGTGCGCCGCAAGCGCGGCGATTTTCGGAAAATGTTGTTGGGTTTTGTTTAGGCGGCAAGTTTTTTATTGCGTAAAAACGGGTTCCAATCGCTTTCCTCGGCCTGCGACCGATGGCATGGGGCCTGGAGCGGGCGCCGTCGTTCGCAGGGGGCGGTTCATGACGATTCGATGGGGCGATCTGGCAATCGGCGTGAAGATCGCGCTGACCATGGCGGTGATGCTGGTGATCACGATCGGCGTCTCGGTGGTCTCACTCCGGAACATCGACCTGATCGACGAGGCGGAAGCCTGGACCGTGCACACGCACGAGGTCATCGCCGAGGTCCACCGGATGACCACCGCGATGATCGACCGTGAAACGGGCGTGCGCGGTTACCTGCTCGCCGGGAATCCCGGCTTTCTCGAACCTGATCGGGTTGGCGAGAAGATCTTCGCGGCGGCCTGGGAGGCGGCGCGAAGTCTGACTCGCAACAATGCCGCCCAGCAGGCGCGGCTCGTCCAGCTGAAGGATCTCGTCGAGGATTGGAGCCGGAACGTCGCGAATCGCGAGATCACCCTGATGCAGGACCCCGCGACGCGTGAGGAGGCGCGCCACCTCGCGAGTTCGGGCATCGGCAAGGCCGCGATGGACGGCTTGCGCGCAAAGGCGGCTGAACTCACGAAGGCCGAAGAGGATCTCCTCAAGGCGCGCGCCGCGGCCTCGGCCGCCGCCATCGCGTCCTCGCGCTGGGCCAGCTACGCCGGCCTGGGATCGATCGTGCTGGCAGCCGTCGGTGGTTTGGTCCTCCTCCAGATCGGCATCGCCCGGCCGATCCGCGCGATAACCGGCACGATGACCCGGATCGCCGCCGACGACCTGTCGGTCGCGGTGCCGGGCGCGGGCCGCCGCGACGAGGTCGGGGCCATGGCCGACGCCGTGCAGGTCTTCCGGGATAAGCTTGCGCGGGCCAAGGTGTTGGAATCGGAAGCGGCCGAGGCCCGGATGGCAGGCGAGGCGCACCGCAAGGCCGCGATGCTCGAACTGGCCGATCGATTCGAGGCGGCGGTGGGCGGCGTCGTGCGCGCCGTCGCGACGGCGGCGACCCAGCTGCAATCCACGGCCGAGGGTATGAGCGCGGCTGCCACGCAGACCGCGCAGCAATCGGTCACCGTGGCCTCGGCGGCCGAGCAGGCATCCGCGAACGTCGGCACCGTGGCGGCGGCGGCCGAGCAGCTCGGCACCTCCGTCTCGGAGATCGGCCGGCAGGTGCAGGGCTCGGCGGGCTTCGCCACTGCCGCCGTCGCGGAAGCCGAAAAGTCCGCCGCCCTGATGCAGACGCTGCGCGCGGGGGCGGCCCGGATCGGCGACGTGGTCAGCCTCATCTCGGGTATCGCGGCCCAGACCAACCTGCTCGCGCTCAACGCCACGATCGAGGCGGCCCGTGCCGGGGAGGCTGGCCGGGGCTTCGCCGTGGTGGCGACGGAGGTCAAGGAACTGGCCAGCCAGACCGCCAAGGCCACCGAGGACGTCGCGCGGCAGATCGGGGAGATCCGGTCCTGGACCGGGGATGCGTCGGATGCGATTGCCGTCGTCGTCGGCCGCATCAGCGAGATCAGCGTGCTGGCCGGCGGGATCGCCGCGGCGGTCGAGGAGCAGGGCGCGGCGACGCAAGAGATCGTGCGCAACGTCGGGCAGGCGGCGCAGGGTACGGACGAGGTCACGAACAACATCGCGGGCGTCGCCCGCGCGGCCGAAGAAGCCGGTGCCGCCGCCGCGGAGGTCCTGGGTTCAGCCTCCGGCCTCGCGAGTCACGCCCAGCAACTCGACGCAGAAGTCCGCCGCTTCCTCGATACGGTCCGCGCGGCTTAAGGGCTCGTCCCGAGACGTGGCTTCCGGCAGAGGGCGATGCGCAACACGGCCCTGCGGCAAATCGACCGACCCGGCGGGTGAAACGCCGGCCCGCCTGCCGCGTTCCGCGAACTGCGTTCGGGAGGAGGCAGACGTCATGACATTGCTGCGCCGCGAAGCCCTGATCCTGATCGGCGCCGGGCTGGCCGGCGGCGCCCGCGCCGCTGAGGGCGCGCGAGCCACCGACTTCGCGTTCGAGACGCCGGAGGGCGGACCGATGCCGCTCTCGGCCTATGCGGGCAAGCCGATTCTCGTGGTCAACACCGCGACAGCCTGCGGCTATGCCGGGCAGCTCACAGGTCTGCAGACCCTGTGGACCCGATTCGGCGACCGGGGCCTGACGGTGATCGGCGTGCCGTCGCCCGATTTCGGCAATCAGGAGCCGCTCGACGGGCCCGCCATCGCGGAGGCGGCCCGGAAGAATCATGGCGTCACCTTCCCGCTGACCGCCAAGACGCATGTGAAAATGCCGGCCGCCCATCCGTTCTACCGGTGGGCCGCCGCCGAGCGCCCGGCCGAGACGCCGCGCTGGAATTTCCATAAGTACCTGATCGCCCGGGACGGCACGCTCGCGGCCGCCTTCGCCACGCAGGTCGAGCCCACCGATCCGCGCGTCATCTCGAGGATCGCCGCCACCCTCGACCAGGCCTGACGACTGCCGCGCAGACCAGAGGGGATTAAAGCGCCCGGACGATGCGTTCACGCTTCATGGCATCAGACAAGCAGAAGCGCGCTGACCTCCTCGACCTGCTGGTGCCCCTGCGGCGCTACGCCCGGTCGCTCACCCGCGACGCGCTGCGGGCCGACGATCTCGTGCACGACACGCTGGTGCGCGCCCTGGAGATGCAGGGCACGCTCCGCCCGAACACCAATCTGCGCACCTGGATGATGACGGTGCTGCACAACGCCTTCATCGACGAGCAGCGCCGTCGGCAGGTCGAGGCGCGCCACGCCGATACGCTGGTGCGGATGGCCGAGGATACGGCGCCGCCGGCCCAGGAGGGTCAGGTCCGCCTTGCCCAGATCCGGAAGGCCTTCCTCACCCTGCCCGAGGAGCAGCGCGCTGCCCTGCACCTCGTGACCCTGGAGGGCATGGCCTACGCCGACGCGGCGGCTGTGCTGGGTATCCCGATCGGGACGCTGATGTCCCGACTCGGCCGTGGCCGGGCCGCCCTGCGGGCCTTCGAGGAGGGCGCGCGGGCCGATCGGGCCTCCGGCGCGACGGAAGCCGGCGAGCGGGCGCCGGAGACGCGGCGCGGGCCGCCCTCCACGCTCCGGCTGGTCGTGTCCGACGAGTCGCGGAGCGGGTCGTCCTGGCCTCTCCGGCGCGCCGCCGGGGACAGGTAAGGGCGGACACGAGAACCGGTCAGTCCCTGGCGCCGGCATGGACTGACGATTGAGACCGGCGGATCGCTCTGCTGCAGGATGCGGGACAGCGGGACCCCGTTTCCGAACCCATCATGCGGCACTAAAGACCTGGACTGCGCCGTCACCACCGTGACGCAGGGCATCCTCCGGGTCACGCTGGGACCGAGGACTTCACGATGATCGATCCGATCACAGACGACGATCTCATCGCCTTCGTCGACGGGCAGATCGACCCGATGCGCCGCCTGGACGTCGAGGCCCATCTCGCCGCCGATCCGGCCGCTGCCGCCCGGGTGATGGCCGAGATGCACGATCGCGATGCCCTGCGGGCCTGCTTCGAGCGGGTCCCGGGCCCCGGGCCCGACAGGACCGTCGCCCTCGCCCGGCGCTTCGATCGGAATCTGCGTTGGCGCCGCGTCGCCTCGCGCCTCAAGCGGGCCGCCGCCATCGCCGTGCTGGTCGGCGCGGGTTGGCTCGCCCATGACGAGATCGGTCGCTTCGGCGTGCCCGACACGTTGGCGGCGACGCCGGACCCGGCCCTGATCGCGGATGCCCGGCAGGCCCGGGCGGTGGCGCAGTTGCGCAAGAGCGTCAGCGGGCAAGCCGACGGGCCGGTCTACGATCGGACGCGCCTGCGCTCCGTGACCGGGATCGACCTCCCCGCGCTGCCGGATGGCTGGCGGGTGCGCGACATCCAGATCTTCCCGGCCCGGCACGGCACCGGGATCGAGGTCGCGCTGGAGGCCGGGGATTATGGTGAGGCCTCGCTGTTCGCCACCCGCGGCATCCGCGGCGGCCCCGCGACGCTCACCGGTTCCGAGGACGGCGACATCGTCTCGTGGAACGCGGGCGACACCGCCTATGCGCTGATCGGCCCGCGGGACGATATGGCGCTCCGGCAGGTCGCCAGCCTCCTCGGCGCGGGGCCGGCGGCGCGCTGAGAGGGATGCCTCAACGGTCGTCTTGTCAGCGACACTGGGCGTTCAACGCGACTGGGTCGTCCCGAAACGTCTTTCATGCTGTGGACGAGGCGGTGTTCCCTGCGCTCCGGCGTGACCACCACCCTAAGAGATTGCTCCTCCAAGGCTTGATCGCCCCCATGTTCGCGAACGGCGTTCGCAGGCCGGCCTTGATCAGGTCATTGATGCGGACAAGCGTGTCGTAACCGGTCGTCTGCCCCTGCAGATCATCCGCCCGGGCGCTCGCTGAACAGACCACGGTACAGGGTTCTGTATTTCTTCCGCGGCCCTGCCCCATGGCGGATGAGACGGGACCGCGCGCGATGCCGGGTCCCCGCCCGTCTTGACCCTCGACATCCCGCCCCGGCGGGTGCCAAAGATCGGTCATGCAGGCTGCAGATTCGGGATTGACGGAGGGCGGGCTGGCCGCCCTGTTCACGGCGGCCCGGGCCGTCCGCGAGCGGGCGCACGCGCCCTATTCCCGCTTCCGCGTCGGGGCAGCACTTCGGGACGAGCACGGCGCTATCCATGCCGGCTGCAACGTCGAGAACGCGGCCTATCCGGTCGGGACCTGTGCGGAGGCCGGGGCGATCGCCGCCATGGTGGCGGCCGGGGGGCGCCGCATCATGGAAATCCTCGTCTGCGGCGATGGCGCGGGCCTCGTGACGCCCTGCGGCGCCTGCCGCCAGCGCATCCGGGAATTCGCCGGACCGAACACGTCGATCCACGCCGCCACCCCGCACGGTCTCGCGAAAACCTTCACCCTGGCGGAACTGCTGCCGGAATCCTTCGGGCCGGAGACGCTTACGTGAGCGAGGCCACCGCCCTCGATGCGTTGCACGCCGCCGGCTTCGCGGGGGACTACGCCTGCGCCCTCGTGACGGGCACCGGCCTCGGCGGAATCGCGGGGAGCCTGGAGAGGGCCGCCTCCATGGCCTACGCGGCGATTCCCGGCTTCCCGGGGGCGGGGGTCAGCGGCCATGCCGGACGGCTGCACCGCGGGTTCCTGGCGGGGCGGCCCGTCCTGGTCTTCGAGGGGCGGGCGCATGCCTACGAGCGGGGCGACGCGGCGGTGATGCGCCTGCCGCTCGCCTGCGCCCGGCAACTCGGGGCGCGGCGCCTGCTGCTCACCAATGCGTCCGGGTCGCTGCGGCCGGAGGTGGGCCCCGGAAGCCTCGTCCTACTCGCCGACCACATCAACCTCTCCGGCCTCAACCCGCTGATCGGCGAGGCGAGCGACGCCCGCTTCGTGCCGATGACCGAGGCCTACGACCCGAACCTCCGGGCGCGGCTGTACGCGGCGGCCGCCACCTGCGGTGTGCCGATCGGGGAGGGGGTCTACGCGTGGTTCTCCGGCCCGACCTTCGAGACCCCCGCCGAGGTCCGGATGGCCGGCATTCTGGGGGCCGACCTCGTGGGCATGTCGACGGTGCCCGAGGTCATTCTCGCCCGCTTCCTCGGCCTGCCGGTGGCGGCGCTCTCGGTGGTGACCAACCTCGCCGCCGGGATCGCCGGGGGCGCCCCGCACCACGCGGAGACGAAGGCCGTTGCGGCCCGGGCCGCGCAGGATCTCGGCCGCCTGATCGGGGCCTTCGTGGCCGACCTTCCCACAGGAGATGCGCCATGACGGATTCGGAGATGGGCGCGGTCGCCCGCCGGGCGCTGCCGCTCCTCGACCTCACCGACCTCGGCGAGACCTGCACCGAGACGAAGATCGACACCCTGTGCCGGGACGCGAAGGCCGGTTCCGTCGCGGCGATCTGCGTCTGGCCGCGCTTCATCACGCAGGGCGCGCGGGCACTTTCCGGCACCGGCATCCGCATCGCCACGGTGATCAACTTCCCCGAAGGCGGCACGGATTGCGCCCGGGCCACCGACGACACCGCCGAGGCCCTGCGCGACGGCGCGGACGAGATCGACCTCGTCCTGCCCTATCGCGCCCTGATGCGGGGCGAGGCGGCTTTGGCCCGCGACATGGTCGAGGCCGTGCGCGACGTCTGCGGCACCGCGACCCTCAAGGTGATCCTGGAGACGGGTGAACTCGGCAACCCCGAAACAATCCGGGCGGCGAGCCGGCTTGCCCTGGAGGCGGGCGCCGATTTCCTGAAGACCTCGACCGGCAAGAGCCCGGTCTCGGCGACCCCGGAAGCCGCCGAAGCGATGCTGACCGAGATCCAGGCGAGCGGCCGCCCCGCCGGCCTGAAGGTGTCGGGCGGCCTGCGCAGCGTCGCCGACGCCGCCGCCTATCTGGCGCTCGCCGACCGGATCATGGGAGCAGACTGGGTGACGCCAAAAACCTTCCGCCTCGGGGCGAGCAGCCTGTACGGCGCCCTGATGCAGGCCCGGGGGCTGTGACCATGCGTCTTCCGCAAGAGATCATCCGGGCCAAGCGCGACGGCCTGCCGCTGGATCCTGAAGACATCGCGGCTTTCGTCCGGGGCCTCACGGACGGCGCCGTGGGGGAGGGGCAGGCGGCGGCCTTCGCGATGGCGGTGTTCTTCCGCGGCCTCGCGCTGCCCGAGCGGGTGGCGCTGACCCGGGCCATGGCGGATTCCGGCACGGTGCTGAGCTGGGCCCTGCCGGGTCCGGTTCTCGACAAGCACTCCACCGGCGGCATCGGCGACACGGTGAGCCTCGTGCTGGCCCCGATGGTGGCGGCCTGCGGCGGCTACGTGCCGATGATCTCCGGCCGCGGCCTCGGCCATACCGGCGGGACCCTCGACAAGCTCGGCAGCATCCCGGGCTACGACGCGACACCGGGGCTCGATACCTTCCGGCAGGTCGTGCGCCGCGTCGGCTGCGCGATCATCGGTCAGACCGCCGATCTCGCCCCGGCCGACCGGCGCCTCTATGCGATCCGCGACGTCACCGGGACGGTCGAATCTCTGGATCTGATCACCGCGTCGATCCTGTCGAAAAAGCTCGCCGCCGGGCTCGACGGGCTCGTCATGGACGTCAAGCAGGGCTCCGGCGCCTTCATGGCGAGCTTGGCCCAAGCGCGGGCGCTCGCCGAGAGCATCGTCACGGTGGCGGAGGGGGCGGGCCTGCGCACGACGGCGCTCATCACCGACATGGATGCCCCGCTGGCGAGCGCCGCCGGCAACGCCGTCGAGGTCGCGTACGCGATCGACTACCTGAAGGGCCTGCGCCGGGAGCCGCGCTTCCACGCGGTCACGCTCGCGCTGGCCTCCGAGATGCTCGTGGCCGGGGGACTTGCGCGGCATACGGCAGGCGCCACCGAGCGGCTCGAAGCCGCCCTGGCCTCGGGCCGGGCGGCCGAGATCTTCGCCGAGATGGTGGCGGCGCTCGGTGGGCCGGCCGATCTCCTGAACGAGCCGGGGAAACATCTGCCCGCCGCGCCGGTGCAGCGGCCGGTCCATCAGGCCGGAACGGTCGCGGGCATCGCCACCCGGGACATCGGCTTGGCGGTAATCGAACTTGGCGGCGGTCGCACCCGCCCCGAGGATGCCATCGACCCCCGGGTCGGCTTCACGGATCTCGCCGGTCCCGGTGAGTCGAGCGGTCTGCTCGGGATCGTCCACGCGGCCGACGAGGCCGCCGCCGATCGGGCGGAGGCGGCCCTGCGGGCGGCCTACCGGATGGGCGAAGCGCCCGCCGAACGGGCGGCGATCCTCGAAGCCGTACGGGGGGACGAGGCGGCCGCGGCCTGAAGGCGTCGGCTGAGAGGGGGCTGCGCGATCGGTCTTACGATTGCCGCGAAGCTTTGCCACGTCGGTCAGTAGGCCGCACGCGTCGCGCAGATCCCGCGTCGCGGAAGCGACAACACTGCCCGTTGGGCGGAGGATGTGATGGCTCGACCGTTCCGCCGTGTCGCGGACCTTGCCCGCGCGCTGACGCGATCAAATCGAGATCCCGGACACCTTCGTCACGCACCGCCCCCGCCCGCCCCGTTCGTGGTCGACGCCGACGTTCCCGTCGATATCGGCTGCATCAAGGTCTTCCGGGCCGAGAATTTTCCGGAATCCGGGCCGCAGCCGTGACTCGACCAGCCGGACGCGCAGGAGATCATCGCGCGGCGCGTCGCGCGGCGGGAGATCACCCCCCGGCAGGCCGAGATCTGCCGGTTCTGGGAGCAGCACGGCTATTTCGTCCTGCGCGGGGCCATCGATCCCGAAACGATCGACGAGGCCTGGGCGGCCTACGAGGTGGCGATTGCCCGGGGCGACGTGACCCTCGCCCCCGAGAAGGCCACCGAGGACGATCCGCATCCCGGCCGCTATCTCAACCCGCACCTGAAGGTGGAGGAGCTTGAGCGTCTCCTGAAGCACCCGGTGCTGGTCAACTTCAGCAGCATGGTGCTGGGCCGCCCGGCGATTCCGTTCCAGACCATCGCGTCCCACAAGGGCAGCCAGCAGGCCGAGCATTCGGACTCGATCCACATGACGACCTATCCGGTCGGCTACCTCGCCGCCTGCTGGATCGCCATGGAGGACATCCACGCGGAGTCAGGCCCGCTGGTCTATTATCCGGGCACGCACCGCCTGCCGTACCTGTTCAGCCACGATGTCGGCATCTCGCCGGAGGATTTTCGCGAGCGCGGCTACGGCGCCTATGTCGATCACTACGAGCCGGCGATCCAGCAGGAGATCCGGGACCACGGGGCGAAACCGGAAATTTTCACGGCGCGCAAGGGCGACGTGCTGTTCTGGCACGCGAACCTGCTGCATGGCGGCTCAGCCCGGGCCGATATCAAGCGGTCCCGCAAGGCGCTCGTGCACCATTACTTCGCCGAAGGCTGTGTCTGTTATCACGACTTGTCGGCGACGACCTCGGCGGTCCACGGCCCGGTCGAGAGCCTGCCGACCTGCGGGGCGTCGAACCCCGACGTGGCGGTCCGGGAGCAGATTGCGCTCTAGGCGTCGGACCGAGGGCGGGTTCTCCCACTTAGGCCCGCGGGGAGAGGCCCGCATGGACCTCGTCGTCCGTGCGGGAAGCGGAGGCGGAGCCGGAGCGAAGGTGAGGGGGCGATTCCGGAAGCGCCTCCTCACTTCCGGCTGCCGCCTCGCCGCGCTCCCCGACGAGGGGGAGACGCGGCCCTCTCCCCACAAGCGGGGAGAGGGGATCTCGGCTCGCTTGCAGGGAGTCAGGAATTACCAGCGGCCGTAACCGTGGCGGTGACCCCAGCCGCCGTGATGATGGTGGCGCGGCCCGAAGCCGCGAGGACCCCAACCGTAATGGTGTCCGCGGCCCCAGCCGTGATGGCGCGGAGGTCCGAAGCCGCCATGGCCGCGCCAGCCGTGATGACGCGGGCCATAGCCATAGCCGTATTGGACAGTCACGACATCGCCGGCGCCCTGACGCAACCCGGCATCGAGCCCCAGGGGCGCCGCCATGGCCGGAGCCGCGAGGGCCAATCCCCCGACAGCCAGAGCGGCCGCTAGGCCCATACGTGCGGTCTTGGTGAACATCGGCGTCCTCCTGGTCCAGGCCGGCCGCGATGCTGCGACCGGCGATGTCCCCGGTGTGACACCTAGCAGTTGACGCAAATGTGAGCTGTTCGCTCAGGTCGTGTTCAGATCAGGGTCGGCGGTAGACCCAGACCCGGGCGGGCGGCAGGTTCAGCCAGACCCGGTTGGAGCGGTCGGCCGTATAGCTTCCGGCCTCGCAGCGCGCCGGGATCGGCGGCACCACCGCATAGGTGAACTGCACAAACGGCGCGCCCGGCTGCATCAGGTCGTGGGCGGTGTTGAGCAGGTCGAGCCGCTGCTCCAGGGGCTTCGTGAACAGGGGCAGGCTTGAGATCGTCGCGGCGGCGGGCTGGCTCAGCACATCCCGGAGACTCGCCCGCATGTCGTAGGCGTCGCCCCGGATCACCGTCACGCCGGGGAATCGGCGGGTGAGGAGCTTGCAGAAATCGGGGTTAAACTCGACGAGGATCAGCCGCTCGGGGGCGATGCCCCGCCGGATCAGCGCCTCGGTGACCGGACCGGTGCCGGGGCCGAGTTCGACCACCGGACCCTCGCGGCGCGGATCGACGTAGGCCGCCATCGTGCGGGCGAGCATCTTGCCCGAGGGCGTCACCGCGCCGGTGACGAGCGGGCGCTCCAGCCAGGAGCGCAGGAACCGCGCCTCATCCTCCAGGGGGTCGCGCCGCGGCCCGAAAATCGCGCTCCGGGTAGCAGGAGCCTTCGCGGTAGAACGGCGCAGCGGCGGCAAGTCCTGGATTCCTTGATGCCGAATGAGAATGAATGGCTAAGGGAACGCTGTCTTACAGCCAAGCCACGGCGGCGCATAGGGTACGCGCGCCACGCCGGGGCCGCATGCATAACGGGCCGCTGGGGTTTCGGATCCGGCCCAGGAACGCTCTCCGCCGAAGTGGATCGTGGTTCGGCGGAGAGCGCATCAAAACAAAGGCTCTGAGCCACGCCCGATCGCAACGCACGCGGGCATAGCTCTAGGGACGGACCGCGCCCCCGAAGAAATCTCGCACCTTCGAGAAGAAGCCGGCGGATTCCGGATGGTTCTCCGGCGAGGCCGATTGGTCGAACTCTTGGAGGAGTTCGCGCTGGCGTTTGGTCAGGTTCTGCGGGGTCTCGACGAAGACCTGGATGTAGAGGTCACCGACCTCCCGCGAGCGGAGCACCGGCATGCCCTTGCCCTTGATGCGGAACTGCTTGGCGGTCTGCGTGCCGGCGGGGATCCGGACCTGGGTCTGCGAGCCGTTGATCACCGGCACGGTGATCTCGCCCGAGAGCGCGGCGGTGACCATCGAGATCGGCACCCGGCAGAACAGATCGGCGCCGTCGCGCTGGAAGAACTCGTGCTGCTTGATCGACAGGAAAACGTAGAGGTCCCCGGGCGGGCCGCCGCGCAACCCGCTCTCCCCCTCGCCGGAAAGCCGGATGCGCAACCCGTCATCGACGCCAGCCGGCACGTTGATCGACAGGGTGCGCTCGCGGTTGACCCGGCCCGCACCCTGGCAGGCGGTGCAGGGATCGTCAACGATCTCGCCGCGACCGTGGCAGTTCGGGCAGGTGCGCTCGATGGCGAAGAAGCCCTGGGCGGCTCGGACCCGTCCGTAGCCCGCGCAGGTCTGGCAGGTCCTGGGCTTTGAGCCCGGTTTGGCGCCGGAGCCGTCGCAGGCCTCGCAGGTCACCGAGGTCGGGATCCGGATGGTCTCGGCCTTGCCGTTGAAGGCCTCCTCCAGGGTGATTTCCAGATTGTAGCGCAGGTCGGCCCCGCGCTCCCGCCCCGGTGCACCACCGCGTCCGCGCGCGGCGCCGGCGGCGGCGCCGCGGCCGTCACCGAAGAAGTTGTCGAAGATGTCCGACATGAAGTCGCCGAACTCGTTGCCGAATCCGGGTCCGCCACCGCCCTGGCTGAAGGCCGCATGGCCGAACCGGTCGTAGGCGGCGCGCTTCTGGCCGTCGGAGAGGCACTGATAGGCCTCGTTGATTTCCTTGAACTTGATCTCGGCGTCCTTGTCGCCGGGATTGCGATCGGGATGATAGGTCATCGCGAGCTTGCGGAAGGCGACCTTCATCTCGCTTTCCGTGGCGGTCTTGGTGACCCCCAGGATCTCGTAATAGTCCCGCTTCGACATCCGACCCCGTCTCCGGACAACCCGACCCGCGCATCATCGGGGTTTCCAAAGGGCTCAGCCCTTTGGTGGGGTGTCGGGGTGAAATCCCGACGTCTCGGGCATTGCCCGACAGCAGGGCTCCGCCCTGCACCCGCGAAAGGGACCCGTCCCTTCCGAAACCCGTGACCGCACGACAGCGAACGAGGCCGGATCGCTCCGGCCTCGCTCACAAACCACGCATGCCCTTATGCGCGCTTCTTCTGGTCCTTGTCGTCGACTTCCTGGAAGTCGGCGTCGATGACGTCGTCCTTCTTCTCACCGGCCTGCGCCTCGGCGCCGGCCTCGGGGCCCGCCGACTGGTTGGCGGCGTACATCGCCTCGCCGAGCTTCATCGAGGCCTGCATCAGGTCCGTGGTGCGGGCCTTGATCGCCTCGACATCCTCACCCTCGAGGGCGGTCTTGAGCGCGGTCATCGCGGTCTCGATCGCGCCCTTGTCGGCGGCCGGAACCTTGTCGCCGTACTCGGTCACCGACTTCTCGGTGGCGTGGATCAGGCTCTCACCCTGGTTCTTCACCTCGACGAGCTCGCGCCGCTTCTTGTCGGCCTCGGCGTTCGCCTCGGCGTCCTTGACCATGCGCTCGATATCGGCGTCCGAGAGGCCGCCCGAGGCCTGGATGCGGATCTGGTGCTCCTTGTTGGTCGCCTTGTCCTTGGCGGTCACGTTCACGATGCCGTTGGCATCGATGTCGAAGGTCACCTCGATCTGCGGCATGCCGCGGGGCGCCGGCGGGATGCCGACGAGGTCGAACTGGCCGAGCAGCTTGTTGTCGGCCGCCATCTCGCGCTCGCCCTGGAAGACCCGGATCGTGACGGCGTTCTGGTTGTCTTCCGCCGTCGAGAAGGTCTGGGACTTCTTGGTCGGGATCGTGGTGTTGCGGTCGATGAGCCGGGTGAACACGCCGCCCAGGGTCTCGATGCCGAGCGACAGCGGGGTCACGTCGAGGAGCAGCACGTCCTTGACGTCACCCTGGAGCACGCCCGCCTGCACGGCGGCGCCGATCGCCACGACCTCGTCGGGGTTCACGCCCTTATGCGGCTCCTTGCCGAAGAAGGACTTCACCACCTCCTGGATCTTGGGCATGCGGGTCATGCCGCCGACCAGCACCACCTCGTCGATCTCGGAGGCCGAGACGCCGGCATCCTTGAGCGCCTTGCGGCAGGGCTCGATCGTGCGCTGCACCAGATCGTCGACGAGCGACTCGAACTTCGCACGGCTGAGCTTCAGCGCGAGATGCTTCGGGCCGGTCTGGTCGGCGGTGATGTAGGGGAGGTTGATCTCGGTCTGGGTCGCCGAGGACAGCTCGATCTTGGCCTTCTCGGCCGCCTCCTTGAGGCGCTGGAGGGCGAGCTTGTCCTTGGTCAGGTCGATGCCCTGCTCCTTCTTGAACTCGGAGGTCAGGTACTCGACGACCCGGTTGTCGAAATCCTCACCGCCCAGGAAGGTGTCGCCGTTCGTGGACTTCACCTCGAACACGCCGTCGCCGATCTCGAGGATCGACACGTCGAAGGTGCCGCCGCCGAGGTCGTAGACCGCAATCGTGCCGGACTTCTTCTTGTCGAGGCCGTAGGCGAGCGCCGCCGCAGTCGGCTCGTTGATGATGCGCAGCACCTCGAGGCCCGCGATCTTGCCGGCATCCTTGGTGGCCTGACGCTGGGCGTCGTTGAAGTAGGCGGGGACGGTGATGACGGCCTGCGTCACGGGCTGGCCGAGATGGGCCTCCGCGGTCTCCTTCATCTTCTGCAGCGTGAAGGCGGAGATCTGCGAGGGCGAATACTTCTTGCCGTCCGCCTCGACCCAGGCGTCGCCGTTGTCGCCGCGGGCGATGGTGTAGGGGACGAGGCCCTTGTCCTTCTGGGTCAGCGGGTCGTCGTAGGTGCGGCCGATCAGGCGCTTGATGGCGAAGAACGTGCGCTCGGGGTTCGTGACCGCCTGGCGCTTGGCCGGCTGGCCGACGAGCCGCTCGCCGTCATCCGTGAAGGCCACGATGGACGGCGTGGTGCGGGCGCCTTCCGAATTCTCAACGACCTTAGGCTGCGTGCCTTCCATCACGGCCACGCAGGAATTGGTGGTGCCGAGGTCGATACCAATAACTTTACCCATGGTGGGATCCCTCTTTGTGTCGCGTTCAAGCAGACCGCCGAGCCCCGAAGCAGCTCGGCCCATGGCGGTGTACGAAGGTGATGTGAGTATGGGACCCGGGCCGGATCAAGGGCCGTGAACGGCTGAAATCCAGCGCGCAATCCCGCGTCGAGGGCGATATAAGAAGCCCCGGACGGGCTCGCAAGGCGAAGCCTGCCTCTGCGTGCCGAAGCGCCGCTTTCGCGCTAACGCGTTACACAGCCTCGATAATCCCTCCGCGGGGCGCGGCGGCTCCGGATGGCGTGGTCGCATTTTGTTGCTTCGCTGCCACGTCCGCGCCATCGACAGCGTGTTAACACTTCGACAAGGGGTTGCGCGTGGCCCCGCCACTTCGTGTCCCCGTCGTAGAGCCCGATGCGCCCGACCCGCAGCCTCCTGCTCCCCGTCCTGGCGCTTGTCGTCGCGGCACCGGCCCTGCTCGCCGCCCCGCCGGCGCGGGCACAGAATTTCTTTGAGCGCCTGTTCGGCATCAAGCCCGAGCGGCCTCCGGTCCCGCCCCGGGGCCTGCCCGAGGCGCCGCCGGCCCCGCCGCCGGGGGCTCCTGGAGAGCCGGGTCAGCCGCCGGCCTCCGAGGCGCCCCGGGCGCCCCCGGCCCCGGCCCGTCCGGTGGTGCTCAAGGCGCCCTCGGAAGACGGCGTGATCGGGCAGGACCTCCAGCTCAACGGGACCACCGGGTCCCTGAAGCTCGAACGGTCGGGCAACGCCGTCACGGCCCGGATCACCCTGCCGGGGACCAAAATCTCGCAGCCGGCGGAAGCCTGCACGGTGCCGCTCGGCGGGGGCGGCCCCGTCACGCTGAGTTCCGAGGGGAAGCCCGACGGGGTGCCGCGCTACGAGGCGGCCGGGGCGGAATGCCCGCTGCGCCTCGACGTGACCGAGGGCGGCGTCCTCGTCTCGACGCTGGGTTCGGGCCCGGTCTGTACCTTCTCGGCCGCGGATTGCGCGACGACGCCCACCGGACTGTGGGGGCCGGCGCCCGCCACTCTGATCCCCCGGTCCGGCGAGTTCGACACGGCCCGGGGCGCGGCCGACAAGGCGGTGCGCGACAACTACAAGCTGATGACTCAGCGGGCCCGGCGCGAGGACGTGCGGCCGATCGTGACCGAGCAGGCGGCCTTCTCGTCGGACCGGGAGCAGTTCTGCCGCGGCTATGCCCGCGAGGGGACGCACGGCTTCTGCCATCTGCGCTTCACCGAGAACCGGGCACTCGCCCTGGCGACCCGGCTCGGCGCCAACACGGCGGTGCCCACCGCAGCGGCGGCGCCGCGCAGCCGGCCCCGGCCCAAGCCGGCGGTCGAGGGCCTGAATCCCGACGCGGCCGGCGGCGGCGACGTCGTTCCCGAGTAGCGGCTGGAACGGGCCCCGTCAGGCCCGGCCGGCCGTCATGGACAGCATGGCGGGATCGATGCCGTTGGCCCGAAGCGCCCGCTCGTATTTGGCGTCGAGATCCGTGTTGAAGATCAATTCGGGATCGGCCGGGCAGTTGAGCCAGCCATTGGCCATGATCTCGCTCTCGAGCTGGCCGGCCTGCCAGCCCGCGTAGCCGAGCGCCAGCACGGCGCTCGCCGGGCCCTCTCCGCTGGCGATGGCGCGCAGGATCTCGACGGTCGCGGTCAGGCAGATGCCGTCGTCGATGATCAGCGTCGATTGCTGGATGTGGAAGTCGTCGGTGTGGAGCACGAAGCCCCGCCGCCCCTCCACGGGGCCGCCCATCAGGACCGGCATGTGCCCGACCCGCTCGCGCAGGCGAATCGCATCCGCTTCGGGGGCCACATCGAGCTGGACCAGCAGGTCCGGCATGCTGATGTCGGTGGCCGCCTTGTTGACGATGATGCCCATCGCCCCGTCGGCGGAATGGGCGCAGACATAGATCACCGAGCGGGCGAAGCGCTCGTCGGCCATGCCGGGCATCGCCACGAGGAACTGTCCGTCGAGGAAATCCGGACCGGAGAGCGCGGAACGCGTGGGCGACGCTGGCTTCTGCATGCGCCCATGCTACGCCGCGCCCCCGGCTTGTCCAGCGGACAAAGCGCGCGGGATGCGGGCTGGGCGATACCCGGAGGCCGCTGTCGAATCCGCGGGCGGCCGTTACACTGCATTGCTCTCGCGCGTTGGATTGGCCGTGAGCCCGATGACGCTGCGAACGGGGCTGTTCCGATGGCGGACGCTGCATCACCGGCGACCTTCGATATCGAGGCGCAGCGTGCCCCGATCCAGCGGGCGCAGGAGGCGATGAACACGTTCGCCGCCGAGCAGCACAAACTCATGGCCGAAGCGGCCAAGCGAGCCGCGGAGCAGCTCAAGAAGTCGGTTGAGGCCGCCAAGCTCGGGCGCGACGGGGCCCCGGCGCCCGGGCAGGTCGCCCTCTCGGGCATGGCCGCGGGTGCGGCCTCCTTCGGCGCGGGCGCCGCCTTCACCGAGCTCCTTGGGGCCTGACAGACTTCGATTTGTGGGCGGCAGCCCCGGACCTCCCCGCGTCAGACCGCCCGGCTCGCGAACCAGAAGGCGCCAAAGCCGACGATCAGGGCGCCGACCGGGAAAGCGGCAACGGCCGCAAGCTGGAGCCAAGTCAACGAATCCTCCGGAGGAGATAGCTCGCTCCGAGATGTAGGCCGACGCTGGCGAGGAGGCCAAGAAACAGCGTCACGACGAACAGCCCGATCTCCAGATCGCTCACCGTTTCGAAGTAGTTTTGCGCGATCGGCGCCCAGCCGCCGACGGCGATCGCTGCGATCGCGACGCCGTTCATGTAGGTCGCGGACAATCTTGTTCGCTCGTTGTGAACGGCTGTCAGCCGATCGGCCGCGGCTTTGTCCTCAGCTGAATCGCTCACGCCGTCCGCTCCAAAATCGGGACCCGGCGCCTGTGCCACGCCCGAAAACACGCGTCGCGCCGATCGTCTCAAGCGTGTTTCGTACAGTCTGGCCGAGGGCGGCTGCCGCGAAGCATGGGGCGGTCTCGAACGTATCAGGCGCCTTGGAAGACCGATTGCTCGACAGGCCCCGCCGACCACGCTAGGTCAGGCGCGCGAACGCATCTGCGCAGCAACGAGGGACCCGCGATGATCCAGGTCGGCGACCATCTGCCCCAGGCCACCTTCCGGGTGAGCGGCCCGGAGGGCCCCATCGCCCGCACCACCGACGACGTGTTCAAGGGCCGCCGCGTGGTGCTGATCGGCGTTCCGGGCGCCTTCACGCCGAGCTGCCACCGCAACCACCTGCCGGGCTTCGTCACCCACAAGGACGAGATCCTCGGCCGCGGCGTCGACGCCATCGCGGTCACGAGCGTCAACGACGTGTTCGTGCTCGACGCCTGGGCGAAGGCGAGCGGCGCCGAGGGTCTGGAATTCCTGGCCGACGGCAACGCCGATTTCGCCAAGGCGATCGGCCTGGAGATGGACGGCACCGGCTTCGGCCTCGGGATCCGCTCGAAGCGCTATTCCATGCTGGTCGAGGACGGGGTCGTGAAGATCCTGAACGTCGAGGAGACCCCCTCGAAGGCGGAAGCCTCGGGCGCCGAGGCGCTGCTGAAGGTGCTCTGACGCATCTCCCGCCGCAGACCGGCCCTGTAAAGGCCATGGTCCGTCCGTTTCAGTCGCCGGACCTTGCCCGGAGACCGGCCCAGAGGACCGCATGGCCTTCCTGAACGACCTGCCCATCGCCGAGTTGATCGCGAATTACGGGTACATCGCGATCTTCGTCATCATCACCCTGGAAAGTGCTGGGGTGCCCTGCCCGGGCGAGACGGTGCTGATCTCGGCCGCCGTCTACGCCGGCAGCACCGGCAACCTGAATATCGGCCTCGTGATCGCCGCCGCGGCGGCCGCCGCCATCCTGGGTGACAATGCCGGCTACTGGATCGGCCGCCGCTGGGGCATGCCCCTGCTGCTGCGCTACGGCCACCTCATCGCCCTCGATCACGGGCGGCTCAAGCTCGGCCAGTACCTGTTCCGGCGGCATGGCGGGAAGATCGTGTTCTTCGGTCGTTTCACCGCGATGCTGCGCGCCTATGCGGCGGTGCTCGCTGGGGTGAACCGCCTGGATGTCCGCCGCTTCTTCGCCTTCAACGCGCTGGGCGGCATCGTCTGGGCCGGCGGCATGGGCATCGGCTCCTATTATTGCGGGCGCCAGATCGAGCACATCGTGGGCCCGGTTGGGCTGACACTGCTGGCGCTGGTCGTGGTCGGCGGGCTGGCCCTGTGGATGTTCGTGCGCCGGCACGAGGCGCGGCTGCTCGGGGAGGCGGAACTCGCCATTCCCGGACCGCTGGCCTGAGAAGCACCTCACGCGAGGTCGATGGCGTCGAGCCCGTCGTGATGCAGGAGCAGCACGCCGGTCGCCGCCGCGAGACGCCGGGCGGCCGGCGTGAAGCCGGCATTCGAGACCACGGCAGCGCGGTCGCCTGACCAATAGCGCTGGGCCGCGGCCGCCTCTTGCACCGCGGCGTTGCCCACGGGCTTGCTCAGGCGCTTGCACTGGACGACGAGGCGCATTCCGTCGCGATCCGCCACGATGTCGGCGCCCTGGTCGCCGCTTGCCGGGGTCCGATGGGCCCGCCACCCCGCCCGGGCGAGGCGTTCGGCGCAGTAGCGCTCGTAGTCGAGCCCATCCTCCGGCGCGTCCTCTTCCTCGGGCAGTTCGACGGAAGCCGCTTCGGCGTCGACGATCGCCAGCATCCGGTCCCGCTCCGTGACGGCAAGGTCGGCGTAGCGCGGGCCGATCTGCGGCAGGACCGTGCGGTCGAGGAAGTAGTCGCGCTCGCGCAGCCAGCCGTCCTCGATCCAGTTGCCGTAGGCGTCCCGGAAGCTTTCCTGCCGCCGCCGCAGGGCCAGGGTCTCGCCATGCGCCCGCGCGATCCGGCGCACCCGGGCGCGGAACCGGCGCGGCCGCCCGAGATGGCGCAGCCACACGCCCAGCAGCGCGAATCCCGTGGCCATCAGGGCGGGTGGGCCGTACCAGAGCGCGAGCGGGAAGCCGATCACGGCCGTCCAGAACAGGCGGGCGACGGGATTGGGCTTGCCTTGCATCGGGTCTCTGGGGCGCGGACGGGTCCCCGACCCTCGCAAGCGTCCCTTGCCCGTTGCCTAAGAGCGGCCGGAAACCTGTGGACGCGGGGGCGCCCTCAGCCCTTCCGGCGCTGGTGGCCGAGGCCCATGCTCTTGGCCAGGCTCGACCGGGCCGCCGCGTAGTTCGGCGCCACCATCGGATAATCGGCGGGCAGGCCCCATTTCTCCCGATATTCATCCGGGGTCAGGTTGTAGTGCGTCCGCAGGTGGCGCTTGAGGGATTTGAACTTCTTTCCGTCCTCCAGGCAGACGATGAAATCGGGCTGGACCGAGCGCCGGACCGAGACGGCCGGCCGCAGATCCTCGGCCGGTGCGGAGGCGGGCCGGCTGAGCTCGTGCAGGGTCGCGTGAACCTTGATGATCAGCCCGGGCAGCTCCGGCGGCGGGACCGGGTTGTTGCTCACGAAGGCCGACACGATGTCGACCGAGAGCGTGAGAAAATCCGGTTGCCCTTCGATCATGGAATCCATCCCTTGAACCTCTTGGCGATCCCGGGCTCGCGCCGTCACACGGCAAGATAATCGGAATCTGTTTCCGGATCGCCTGATACAGGCGGTTATGGCGCAGTTACTATTGTGATAGGAATTTCATGGCAAGAACAAATTACATATGGCCATAGCGCCCCGTCTTAGATGCGATAAACCGCGCCGGATATTTGATCTGCTCGTGGCCGGCAGGGCGTCCGGATTCTGGATGATCGCGTATGGACGATCCAGCGTTGCCCGAGCGGCCAGCCGCGCCATGTGGTAGGTCCTGTGGTGGAATGTCGGCCGCTCGATAGCGCGTTCGATCCCGACGTAAGCGAGGGATGCCCCATGCACGCCGGCACGACTGGCCCGCGGGATCCGGTGCGGTGACGCTGCTGCCGTGAGCACCTACCGGTTCGACAAGCTGCTGGCGCCCCGCGTGATCGCCCTGGTCGGGTCCGTGGCGCGCGCGGGTTCGGTGGCGCGCAGCGTGCTGGATGGGCTGCGGGCCGCGGGCTTCCCCGGCGCGATCCTGCCGGTGCAGCCCGATCACGCGACCGTGGATGGCCTGCCCTGCGTTGCGCAGATCGCGGACCTGCCCACGATCCCTGACCTCGTCCTGATCGCTGTGCCGCCGCCGCGGGTACCCGAGGTCGTCGCGCAGGCGGCCGAAGCCGGCGCGGGGGCAGCCGTGATCCTGACGGCCCGGCTCGGCTCCGGGCCCGACGATCCGGGGCCGACCGCCCATCGGATCGCCCGCGCGCACGGCCTGCGCCTGCTCGGCCCCGACAGCGCCGGCCTCGCCGTGCCGGGGGCCAAGCTCAACGCCAGCCTGTTCGCCCACGCCCCCGCCGCGGGCGACCTCGCCCTCGTGTCGCAATCCGGAACCGTTGCGGCCGCCATCGTCGAGTGGGGCGCCCGCCACGGGACGGGGTTCTCGGCGGTGCTCTCGCTCGGCAGCGTGCTCGATATCGGCGTGGCCGACTGCCTCGACCATTTCGCCGCCGATTACCGCACCCGGGCGATCCTGCTCTGCCTCGACCGGGTCGCGGATGCCCGGCGGTTCATGTCGGCGGCCCGGGCGGCGGCCCGCGCCAAGCCCGTCGTGGTCCTGCGCGCCGGGCGGCACCGGCCCGACACCCGCGCGCCCGAGACCCATACGGGGGCGCTCGCCCGGCCGGACGCGGTCTACACCGCGGCCTTCCGGCGGGCCGGCCTGCTGGCCGTGCAGGATCTCGACGAGATGTTCTCCGCCGTCGAGACCCTGGGGCGGCAGCGCCCGTTTCCCGGCGACCGGCTGGCGATCCTGTCGAACGGCCGCGGCATCGGCCTGCTGGCGGCCGACCGGCTGATCGAGCGGGCAGGCACCATGGCCGAGGCCGCCGAGGCGGAGGGGCGCCCGGCCGGCAATCCCCTCGATCTCGGCATCGATGCGGCGGGCCCGGCCTTCGCGGCCGCCCTGGAGCCGATCCTCACCGACCGCGTCAGCGATGCCGTGCTGGCGATCCATGTCCCTACGGTGCGCTCGGATGCGGGCGAGGTCGCTAACGCCATCGCCGACACGGTCAAGCGCGTGCGTGCCGGCCAGACGCGCAAGAAACCGCTCTTCGCGGTCTCCCTGGGGGATGCCGAGGTGGCGCGGGAGGCGTTTGCCCGGGCCGGGCTCCCACATTTCAGCACCGATTCCGAGGCGATCGAAGGGTTTCTGCACCTCGTGCGCTACCGCGAGGCGCAGGACGACTTGATGCGCACGCCGGACTCGCTGCCGCGCGACTTCTCCCCGGACACAGCCCGCGCCCGCTCGATCATCGCGGGCGCCCTCCGCCATGGGGCGTCGTGGCTCGATCCGATCGCGGTGAACGGCCTGCTCGAAGCCTACGGGATCCCGACCGTGCCGATCACGCTCGCCCCCGACAAGGATGCCGCGGCGGCGGCCGCCTGGCCGATCATCGCGGCGGGTGACGCGGTGGCGCTCAAGGTCGTCTCCCCCGACATCGTGCACAAATCGGATATCGGCGGGGTCCATCTCGATCTCACCAGCGAGGCCGATGTCCGCGAGGCCGCGCGCAGCATCCTCACCCGGGCGCGGCGCGAGCGGCCGGATGCCCGCGTCACCGGTTTCGCCGTGCAGCCCATGGTGCGCCGGGGCCAGCGCCGGGAGCTGATCGCGGGTCTCGCCGAGGATCCCGTCTTCGGCCCGGTGGTGGTGTTCGGGCGGGGTGGCACGGCCGTCGAGGTGATCGACGACCGGGCGCTCGGCCTGCCGCCCCTCGACCTGATCCTCGCCCGCGACCTGATCGGCCGGACCCGGGTCGCCCGGCGGCTCGAAGGCTACCGGGACGTGCCCGCCGCCGATCTGTCGGCCATCGCGCTGACGCTGGTGAAACTGTCCCAGCTCGCCGCCGACCTGCCGCAGGTCCGCGAGCTCGACATCAACCCCCTGCTGGCCGACGAGACCGGGGTGCTCGCCCTCGATGCAAGGGTGCGGATCGGCCGGTCGGAGCGCGGGGGGCACGGGCGCGGCCATCCGCGCTTCGCAATCCGGCCCTATCCGGCGGAATGGGTGCGGACCCTCAATCTGAAGGACCGTACCATCCGCGTGCGCCCCGTGCGCCCGGAGGATGAGGGGCTGTTCCTCGGCTTCTTCCAGGGGCTCGACCCGGAGGATCTGCGGCTGCGCTTCTTCGGGCCGGTGCGCGCCTTCAGCCATACCTTCCTGGCCCGCCTGACGCAGCTCGACTACGCCCGCGCCATCGCGTTCGTGGCCACCGAGGTGGAGGCGGGAGGTGGCGAGCGCATGCTCGGCGCCGTCCGTCTCCACGCCGACGCCAACCATGAGAGCGGCGAATACGCGATCGCGGTGGGCCGCGACGTCCGGGGGACGGGTCTCGCCTTCGCGTTGATGCGCCTGATGATCGATTGGGCGCGCTCCGAAGGGATTGGCCGCGTCGAGGGCTCGGTGCTGGCCGAGAACCGGCCGATGCTGGCGGTCTGCCGACGCCTCGGCTTCACGCAGGGGCGCGACCCGGAGGATCCGGGCTTGGTGAAGGTGCAACTGCCGCTGGCGGGCGGAGCAGCAGCCGGACGTTAGGCCGGCGATCCGCCGTCCGATGGGCCACCGGTCGATCGTTCCGATGCCGCCGTCTTTGCGAGCGGAGCGAAGCAATCCAGTTGCGCCACGATATCCGATGTCGCGCTACCCTGGGTCACTTCGCTCCGCGCGTGATGACGAAGGCGCCGCATCGACGTTGCCCAACCGGCGTCAGTCGACCCGGATCGCCGGTTCCGATGGCCGATGGGCCACCCCGATCTTGGCCGGCTCAAGCCGGGTTGCCGGAGTCGGTTTCGCGGGGGCGGCGGCCTTCCGGGCAGGTGGGGTGGCGGCCGCGGGCTTCACCGCGGTCGGCGCTGCCGCGGTGTCGGCAGGCGGGATCGCTCCTGTCGCGGCAGGCTCCGGCGCCGGCGTGTCGAGCTTGTAGATATCGTCGCGGAAATGCGCCTTCCCGTCCGGGGTAGCGTAGCCTGTCAGGTACACGAAGGTCACCGGCACGGGCTTCGGCAGCTTGATATCCCGGCGCTCGCCATCCGCGATGCCGGTCTCGATCTCGATCGGCCCCCAGCTGCTGCCCAGCCCGTTCGGCCCCTCCGTGCCCTGGAGCAGCCAACCGACCAGCTCCTTCACCTGACCGACCCGGACGCAGCCGTGGCTGTGGAAGCGCACGCTCGCGGCGAACAGGGATTTCGCCGGCGTATCATGCATGTAGACGGCAAAGCGGTTCGGCATGTCGATCCGCACCTGACCGAGCGAATTGTCGAAGCCGGAATCCTGACGCAGCGTGTAGTTGACCGCCTTCTCGCCCGCCCAGTTGATCTTGGTCGGATCGACCTCGCCGGTGGAACCGAGGATGCGGATGTGGTTCTTGGCGAGATAGCCCGGATTCTTGCGCATCTGCGGGATGATCTCGTTCTTCACCACCGAGGCCGGCACCGTCCAGGTCGGGTTGAAGTTGATGTCGGTGATCCGGGTCTCCACGGTGGGCGTCGCCTTGTCGGGCGAGCCGACGACGGCGACGTAGCGGCGGATCACCGTGCCGTTCTCCACCGCCTCGACGGCGGCCGAGGGGATGTTCACCACGACGTAGCGCTCGCCGAAGGCGAATTTCGAGCCCATCAGCCGGGCCGCTGAAGCCGCGAGCTGCTTCTGGCGCACCGTCGCGGGAACGTTGAGCGCATTGATTGTGAGCCGGCCGAGGATGCCGCTGTCGGGCAGCCCGTGGCGGCTCTGGAAGGCCGCGACCGCCGCCACGAGGGGCGGATCGAGCCGGTCGCTCGGCGGCGCGTCGGCCGGCAGGTCGCCGGTGAGTGTCAGGTGGTGGCGCAGGGCCGGGACCGCCGGGCTGCGCTCGCCGGGCTTCAGGCGCGCGAGATCCTCGGGCAGCCGCTCCCAGCCGCCAGCCTCCGCGAAGGCCGCGTAGCGCTCGGCAGCCCGCAGCGTGTCGAGGAAGGTGCGCGCGGTCAGCGTCGGGCTCGGGTCGGCCGAGACCTTGGCGTAGACCAGGGGAGCCGGCTCGCGCGACCGCTTGGCGGCCTCCGCCGGCTTGCCCTGCGCCGGCGTGGTGTCCGGTGCCGCGATCTCGACGGGTCTGGCTTCGCTGGATCCGGCTCCGCCGGGCTTGGGATCGGCGCTGCGCGACTCCGTCACCCTGGGCTCCGTCACCCGGGGCTCCGGCGTCTTAGGTTCGAGCGCCCTGGACGCCGGCGCCTTGCCCTCCTGCCCCTTGGCCGCCGCACCCTCCGGAGCCGCCGCATTCGGGGCGGCCGGGGGTGGAACGGCCCCCGGGCTCGGATTGGCCGGCGCGATGGCCGTCGGGGCGCCTTCCGCCCGTGCATCGAGGGAGGTGCCGAGCAGCGTCAGCAGCGACAAGCCCGCGCCGAGCGCGGCTCTCGGGCGGCCATGACGGCGGGGACGGACCGGGACCATACGCAACACCCCCGACGCGCCCGATACGGCGCGGACGGGCGGGATCATGGGCCGGCGTGGTTACCAATCCCCTCCCGCCCGGAGCCCCGCCCGTGCGGCGGATTCACCATCCTGCGATGTCTTTCGCCGTACCGCGGCGTCTGCGGATGTCGGCGGAACCAAAAATGCCGCTTATTGCCTCGCCAGGGTCGTCCCTGCCGGGGAGAAGGAGCCGCCCGCCATGCCGGAATCCGGAACCCGAGCCGACCGTGACGTCCCGGCCGCGATGCCCTACCTGCCGCAGCTCGACGGGGTGCGGGCGCTCGCCATCCTGATCGTGTTCGCGGCCCATTGCGGCTACGGCCACGTCGTCCCCGGGGGCTTCGGGGTGACGGTCTTCTTCTTCCTCAGCGGCTACCTGATCACCACCCTGTTGCGGATCGAGCGGGCGCGGACCGGTACGGTCTCGCTCCCGGCCTTCTACCTGCGGCGGTCCCTGCGCATCCTGCCACCGATGTACCTCACCCTGCTCGCCGCGGGCGGGCTCTACGCGCTGGGGCTGCTCGACTGGATGTTGGTCGAGCCGGCGGCGATCCTGGGTCAGGCGACGTTCCTGACGAATTATCCCGCCCTGTTCGGCACCGAGGCGGTGCTGCCGGTGCCGCTCTGGAGCCTCGCCATCGAGGAGCATTTCTATCTCGTCTTCCCCCTGGCCTACGTGCTGTGGCTGGGCCGCCTGCACCCGCGCCGGGCGGCGCTCGCCTGCCTGGGGATCTGCGCGGCGGTCCTGGCGATCCGCTGCGCCAATGTCCGGCGACTGCCCGATTACAGCCTGAACTACAGCTGGACCCACACCCGCATCGACGCGATCCTGTTCGGCTGCTGCCTCGGCCTGTGGAACAATCCGGTGATCCCGGCCGACCGGGCGTGGCGGCCGAAGGCATGGCATGTGGCCCTGAGCTGCGCGGTGATCCTCGGCACGCTGGCGGTGCGGGAGCCGGCCTTCCGCGAGACCCTGCGCTACACCCTGCAGAGTGCGGCCCTGTTCGTGCCCTTCGCCTACCTGCTGCACGGGAAGGGGCCCGTCGTGCGGCTGCTCGCCAGCCGGCCGATGCGCCAGCTCGGGCTGTGGTCGTATAGCTTCTACCTCGCCCACATGGCGGTGGTAGCGCTCGTGCTGCACCTGCGGCCCGGCCTGCACGGCGTCGCGCTGATGCTTGCTGCCTTCCCGCCGACGCTGCTCTGGTGCTGGGGGATGTACACGCTGGTCGAGCGCCCCTGTGCCCGCCTGCGCCGCTGGCTCCTGGCGGATCGACCGCCCGAGCCGATCCTCGCCGACGGAGGGCGGCAGGCGGCGGGGGTCACCCCCGCCTGAGTTTTTCGCGTGCGGCTTTGTGGTCCGGCGCCGCCGCGAAGGCGGCCTTCATGGCGTGCCAGAGGGGCTTGCGCTGGAACTGCGAATCCAGCGGCAGGGCGCGCTGGGGCAGGCCGTCCGGCCGCTTGCGATAAGGATGGTCGTTCAGCCACGTATCCGGGTCGTAGATGTCCCAGGTCAGCACGTCGAGGCAGGCAGGCTCATCCAGCACCACGTCGAGGTAGCGCCTTGCATAGTCGGCGACCATCCGGTCCCGAGTCGCGACATCCGATGGAAAGGCCCGGTCGTCGATGTCGAGTTCGGTGATCGCGATCCCGAGCCCCATCTGACCGATCTCCCGCAGGAAGCGTCGCAGCTGGCCCTGGTCGATCGGGATCGTGCTGGTCAGGTGCGATTGCAGGCCAAAGCGACGGATCGGCACGCCGCGCGACCGCATCGCCTCAAGACGGCGCAGAACCTTGGTGCGCTTGGCCTCCATCCAGGGCACGCCCTGCTCGACCGCATCCTCGTTCCACGTTCCGGCGGCGGCCGGGTCGGTCTCGTGCAGGATGCGGAAAGCGAGATCGACGTATCCGGGACCGATCGAGGCGAGCCAGGGCGAGTCGCGCAGGCCCCCGCCGCGATCAGGATCGGTCTCGTTGCCCAAAATCTCGTTGACCACGTCCCAGGCGACGATCTGCCCGCGATAATGCCCCGCCACCGTCTCGATCCAGCGCCGCATGAAATCCTCGGCCTGGACGGCGCTCGCCCGGCCGAGCAGCGGGCCGACCCAGGGGGGCAGGGCGGCGTGCCAGACCAGCGTGTGGCCGCGCATGCGTTGGCCGTTCCCCTTCGCGAAGCGCAGGATCGCGTCGCCCCGGGCGAAGTCTGTCCGGCCCGGCGCGGGCAGCACCTCCTCCATCTTCATCTCGGTGCCGCAGACCAGGATCCCGCATTCCCGCGCCACCGCCTGCCGGTAGGCGGGACTGGCGTCGAAGCGGTGGAACGGCACCTCGCAGCCGTAGAGCAGGCCCTTGGCGGCGGCGGCGGCCTGAAGGCTGTCGCTCGACCAGGACGGCCGGCCGACCGGCCCGAACCCGGCCGGGCCCGCCCCGCGCGCCGCCGTGGCGAGCCCGGAACAGGCTGCCCCGGCGAGGAGCGACCGGCGGCTCGGGAGAATCGGCATGCCGCGTCCTGGGATCCTGGCTGGTCCGGAGCCGCCGGACGCGGGGCGATGTCGCCGGCCACCAGAGCACGGGCGGGCGCCCCTGGCGATCCGTGGTGTCTGCCGGAGGGGCCGCATTCCCAATTCGCCTTCGCCCCGGAGGTGCCCCATCTGAAGGGCGCCATCCACCCGAGGACCGAGTCATGAGTCAGCACCCCGCCATCAGCCCCGGCCGCAACGCGGTCGTCACCGGCGGTGCGAGCGGCATCGGACTCGCCGCCGCGCAGGCCTTTGCGCGGGCCGGCATGAACGTCTGGCTCGCCGACCTCCCCGGGCCCGCCCTGGACGCCGCCCGCGCCGCCGTGGCCGAACTCGCCGCCGTCGAGGTCCGCGCGGTACCTACCGACGTTTCCGACCGGGCGGCCGTGGAGGCGCTGGCCGCCTCCGTCGCCAAGGCCGGGCCGCCGGCGATCGTCATGCTGAATGCCGGGATCGAGGCCGGCGGGAAGCTGTTCTCCGACGCCGATACCTGGGCGCGGATCCTGGGGACCAACCTCGGCGGTGTGGTCAACGGCATCCACGCCTTCGCGCCCGGCATGATCGAGGGGGGCAAGCCGGGCGCCGTCATCGTCACGGGCTCGAAGCAGGGCATCACCACGCCCCCCGGCAACGCGCCGTACAACGTCTCGAAGGCCGGGGTGAAGGCGGTCACGGAGGCGCTCGCCCACGAGCTGCGTAACCGGGAGGGCTGCCAAACCACCGCCCATCTGCTGATCCCGGGCTTCGTCTATACCGGCCTCACCAAGGCCCGCGGCGTCACCGAGAAGCCGGCCGGCGCCTGGACGCCGGAGGAGACCGTGTCCTTCATGCTGGAGCGACTCGCGGCAGGCGACTTCTACATCCTCTGCCCCGACAACGAGACCACCCGGGCGCAGGACGAAAAGCGGATCGCCTGGGCGTCCGGCGACATCATCGAGAACCGGCCCGCGCTCTCGCGCTGGCATCCGGATCACGCCGAGGCATTCAAGCGGTACATGGAGGGGTGAGGCGCGACCTCCCCGGCCTTGCGGGCGCGGGCGCCGCTGAGTGTAATCCACCGGGATTGCGCCAGCCAGGACCTTCCCGAAGACGCGCCGCTCGTCTGGCGAAGCCCTTGCACCCAGGTTAGGTGTGTGCGGCGCACGCGCCGCGCGGGATCAGCGCACGACAACCGGGAGCCGCCCTTGGCCACGATCATCCCCGTCGCTTCCTTCGACTGCGTCGTGTTCGGCGCGACCGGCGATCTGACCGCACGAAAGCTTCTGCCGGCCCTGTTCTACCGCTTCCGCGACGGCCAGATCCCGGAGACCAGCCGAATCATCGGCGCCTCGCGCTCGGAACTGTCGCGCGACGCCTTCCACGAGCACGCCCGCGACGCGCTCAAGCGCTTCGTGCCGGCCTCCGACCTGACCGAGGACATGCTCCAGCGCTTCCTCGACCACGTCGATTACGTGGCGGTCGACGGCGCGGGGGACAGCGGCTGGGACGACCTCGTGGCCAAGCTCGACGAGCGGCCTGACCAAGTCCGGCCCTACTACCTCGCCACCTCCCCCGACCTCTACGGCTCGATCTGCCGCAACCTCGCCGCCCACGGGCTGGTCGGCGAGAAGTCCCGGGTCGTGCTGGAGAAACCGATCGGCAAGGATCTGAAATCCGCCAAGGCGATCAACGACGCGGTCGGCGAGGTCTTCCCCGAATCGCAGATCTTCCGGATCGACCACTACCTCGGCAAGGAGACGGTGCAGAACCTGCTCTCGCTCCGCTTCGCCAACACGATCTTCGAGCGCCTCTGGACCTCGGACGTGATCGACCACGTCCAGATCACGGTGGCCGAGACCGTCGGCGTCGAGGGGCGGGCCGGCTATTACGATACGTCGGGCGCCATGCGCGACATGCTGCAGAACCATATCCTGCAGCTCCTCTGCCTTACCGCGATGGAGAGCCCGCTCAACCTCGAAGCCAACTCGGTCCGTGACGAGAAGCTGAAGGTGCTGCGCGCCCTCAAGCCGATCACCGCCCACGACATCCAGACCGTGACCGTGCGCGGCCAGTACGTGGCGGGCGCCGTCGACGGCAAGCCGGTGGAGGGCTACCTCACCGAGCTCGGCCACGAGAGCCGGACCGAGACCTTCGTGGCCATGAAGGTCGAGATCCAGTCGGGGCGCTGGGCCGGAGTGCCGTTCTACCTGCGCACCGGCAAGCGCCTGCCCCGGAAGCTGTCCGAGATCGTGGTGCAGTTCCGCGCCTCGCCGTTCTCGATCTTCCCCGAGGAGGCCTTCGGCCGCGAACCCAACCGCCTCGTGATCCGCCTGCAGCCGCAGGAGGGCATGAAGCTCGAGGTGATGACCAAGGATCCGGGGCCCGGCGGCCTGCGCCTGCGCCCGACCGACCTCGACATCTCCTTCGAGGAGACCTTCAAGCAGCGCTATCCGGATGCCTACGAGCGCCTGCTGATGGACGTGGTCCGCGGCAACGCCACCCTGTTCATGCGGCGCGACGAGGTCGAGGCCGCCTGGGCCTGGGCGGACGGCGTGCTCAAGGCCTGGGCCGACCGGCCGGAGGCGCCCCGGCCCTACCCGGCCGGCAGCTGGGGCCCGACCGCCGCCATCGCGCTGATCGAGCGCGACGGCCGGACCTGGCACGAGGAGCTGCGCTGAAGGCCATCCCCCGCTTACGGCCAAGCTGCCATCATACCGTCAAGCGGGCGATGAACTCTGCCGGTGCTGTCGGACACCGCCCCGCGAGAGGGCGGATACGGCCATGCACGAGGGATCATCGCATGCTCGACACCTATCGCGACGCGGCCGCCCTGGCCGAGCGCCGCCTGGAGCGCTCGGTCGCGGCGACGCTCCGCATCATTGCGGCCGCCCATGACGAGCGGCAGGCCCCGCCGATCTCCGCGGCCCGGCGCCGCCTGAGCGAGATCTACGGCGCCACCCGCCTCGCCCGCCGCCGGGAGCAGGCGCAGCGCTCGGCATAACCTTGGGATTCCAAAGGGATCATCCCTTTGGCGGGGTCTCGGGGCAGAGCCCTGAGAGCGTCACCAGGGCTCTGCCCTGAACCCGCGAAAGGGCACGCCCTTTCGAAACCCTGACACTAGACGGCAGCGTCCCAGGTCTCGCTGAGCGGCACCCCGCCGCGCACGAGGCGGGCCCGGAGCACGACGTCGCCGGCCGGCATCGGCTCCGGCGGGCGCCATTCCACGTAGATCCGCCAGCCGCCGGTCTGTGGCACGAAATTGGAGACCGGCTCGTGCATCGTGCCGGCGCTGGCGGAGACCTCCGCGGTCACCGCCTCGTCCGGCCCCTTCGGCAGGCCCGGCCCCGCAAAATCGATCACGCAGAGCCGCCGCTCCGGGCGCGGCGGCGTCAGGGGACGCAGACGCTCCGCCGAGCCGAAGCGCGTCGAGATCACGCGGGCCAAAGCGATCTCGGGAATCGCCGGCACCGGCTCGGCCCCCACGGTGGTCAATCCGTAGGCGAGGTGCAGGGCCGTCCCCGGCTGCGCCGGCGCATCCGGCACGAAGGCCGCCACGATGTTGTCCATGTACTCCTCGACGGAGGGGATCTCGTAGAGCTGCACCGCGCCCGCCCCGAAGGTGCCTCCGGCGGGATCCGGGCTGACCCACAGGCCGGGCCGCGCCTCCTGGCGGGCCTCAACGTCGAGATAGGCGGCAAAGTCTCTCTCCCGCTGCAGCAGCCCGAACCCTGCGAGCGGCTTGGCCGCGAAGGCCGAGATCTGCGGTTGCCGGCGGCCATTGACCAGCGGCCGCCAGAGCCGGTCGAGCCGGGCCGGATCGCTCCCTGAGGCGACGCAGAGCCCGTCGGAATCGTGGACCTGCGGGCGGAAATCGTCGAACGGCTTGGCGCCCCGGGCGCCGGGCCCGTTCTCGCCGGACAGGAACATGCTGGTCAGCGGTGCAAGCCCCATCTTGCCGATCGGCACCCGCGGATGGAGCACCGCGGTGACCGCGATCCGGGCCGGGTCCCCGGGGCTGATCGCGAACCGGTAGGCGCCGGCGACGCTCGGGCTGTCGAGGAGCGAGAGCACCGTCAGGGTCTGCGCCCCAGGCTCGGGCTCGCAGAGCCAATGGGCGACGAAATCGGGAAACTCCTCCCCCTCCGGCGCGCCCGTGCCGAGGGCGAGGCCCCGCGCCGAGAGCCCGTACTCCTGATTGCCCGCGCGCAGTCGGAAATACGAGGCGCCAAGGAACACCAGGAACTCCTCCTGGAATCCCTTCGGGCGCCAGGCGGGCGTATCGGGGAAGGCGTAGTGCAGGCGAAAGCCCGCAAAGCCGAGATCCGGCGCGAAGCTCTCGTCAGCGAGACGGGGACCGAGATCGAACAGACGGCTCTCGTAGGGGATCGGACGCGCCGGCCCGTCGAGGGGCTGAAAGAAGAGGGCCACGCGCTTGCGCTGCAGGAAGCCGCGGTGAAAAAGCTGTGCGCTGAACAGCGGACCGAGGCGCAGGCTCTCGGCGGCCCGGAAGGTGATGGCCCGGTAACCGTCGTAGTCGAGGCCCGTGAGGGCGGGGGGCAGATCCTCGAGCGGGGCCGCATAGGGCGCGGCGGCCCGGCGTGCGGCCTCCTCGGCGAGCGCCTCGAAGGTCATCCGGCTCCCCTTTTGTACGCCCTGCGACGGAAGCGCCGACCCGGCCCACGTTCTGGACCCATTCAGCTCGGCTACGCTAGGTAGAACTGTGCCGGCAGCCGCGGTCAGGACAGTTCGAAGAACGCGGCGCCGGGAGGGGGGATTGATCCGTTCGGCTTCCGGCCCTCCATCGGGCCGGGTCGGCTCCGTGTCCTTGCCCCGCATATCGGTGTCCACGGTCATCGGCTCCCGGCCACAGACGGCGGGGCGGCCGGCGGCCTTCCACGGTCGAGTTTCTCGCGCCATGTCGTCACGCGCCCTTCCTCCTCGCGCCACATCCTCGGGGATCACGGCCTCCGCCGAGCCGTCGCACCGGAACGCGTGTCCGTCCATGCCCGATCCGTCGGAACCGACCACGGCGCGCGAGGTCTGGACCGGCCTAAGCGCGACGCGGGTCCTGCGCGCCCGGCGCCTCGCCCTGACGGTGCCGAGCCTCGCCACCGCGGGCGCGATCGCGTGGCTCGCCGCCCTCGCTTATCCCGCGGGCGTGAGCCCGCTCGCCTGGGCGGTGCTCGGGCTGTTCAGCGTTATCATGGCTTGGCAGGCCTACACCGCCTGCCAGTACGCCTACGGGCTCGCCGCCGCCCTCCTGGGTGACCGGGCGAAATCCGTACTGGAGCGCCGATCCGAGCCGGAGACGGCCAAGGCCGTGCCCACCGGAGCCGGCGGGCGTACCGCCGCCGTCATGGCGATCCATGCCGAGGACGCCGTGGCGGTCTTCGCCCGGCTGCGGGTCATGGCCCGGTCGCTCGCCGAGGCGGGGACCGAGAACATCGACATCTTCGTCCTCTCGGATACCCGCGACGGCGCCATCGCGGCCGTTGAGGAGCACGAATACGCACGGATCCAGGCCTGGGCGTCGGGCGACCCGGCCCTGCCGCGGATCCGCTACCGGCGCCGGACCGAGAATGTCGGCCGTAAGGCCGGCAATATCGGCGAGTTCTGCCGGACCTATGGCGGCGAGTACGCCTTTATGATCGTCCTCGACGCCGACAGCCTCATGACCGGCGCCACGATGGGCCGCCTCGTGCGGCTGATGCAGGAGAGCCCCCGCACCGGCCTGATCCAGACCGTCTCGTACGCGGCGGGCCGGGACACGCTGTTCGCCCGCATCCAGCAATTCGCCGTCCGGCTCTACGCCCCGCTCGCCCTGCGCTGCCTGGAGACCTGGCAGGGGCCGGAGGGCAGCTACTGGGGCCACAACGCGATCCTGCGGATCGAGGCCTTCGTCGAGCACGCGCAGCTCCCCCGTCTTCCGGGCCGGGAGCCGCTCGGCGGCGAGATCCTGTGCCACGATATCGTCGAGGGCGCCCTGATGGTGCGCGCCGGCTGGGAGGTGCGGCTGCTGCCCGAGCTGGGCGGTACCTGGGAGGAGATGCCCACCAATCTCATCGACCTCCTCGGCCGCGAGCGCCGCTGGTGCCAGGGCAACCTCCAGCACCTGCGGGTGCTGCCCTGGACCGGCTTGCAGGCCGCGAGCCGCTGGCATCTGCTGGTCGGCATCCTCTCCTACGGGATGCTACCACTCTGGATCGCCTTCATCGGGGCCGCCGCGTGGCAGGCGGCCCGGACCGGGGATCTGGGCCTTCTGGCCTACGGTCTGACCGGGCACGGCGCCGCCGCCCACGCGCTCGCCGCCCTGAGCATCACCGTGCTGGCCCTGCCAAAACTCCTGAGCCTCGGCTACGTCCTCGCCTCCCCGGCGCGGCGGGCGGATTTCGGTGGAACCCGGTCGCTGCTTACCAGCGCTGCCCTGGAACAGGCTGTCTGGGTCGTGCTCTGGCCGGTCCTCACCCTGTTCACCGCCGGGGCCGTGGTGGCGACCTTCTTCGGCCGGGTGGTCCGCTGGGAGACGCAGGATCGTGACGACCGGCAGGTCTCCTGGGGCGAGGCGTTCCGGCTCCAGGCCGATGCCGTGGTGGTCGGCGCGCTGATCGCCTTCGCGCTGGTCCTCGTCGGCGATGCGTGGCTCGCCCTCTGGCTGGCGCCGCTGGCGTTCGCCCTGCTCACCAGCCCGGCCCAGAGCGTCTGGACCAGCCGGGCCGATCTCGGCCGCCTCGCCCGGGCCCGCGGCCTGTTCTTGAACGCCGACGACACCGCGCAGGCGCCCGAACTCGCCGAGCTGGCCCAGATCCGCGGCCTGCCCGCCCCTCAGGCGATGACCCACGGGACGGTTCATGCCCCGATCCGCCCGGTGCCGCGCGAGCCTGCCATCTGGCTCGCCGCCGACGAGGCCTGAACGGTCCAGCGGCGCCCGTCATTCCGGGCGCTACGGCTAAGCTGCCACAGTGTTGCCATCGAGTCACGGGCGGTCGGAACCCGCCTGCAGGGCTGGTTTCAGACTTGGCTTTGGGGCGTGAGCGTTTACCCCTTGGCGAGGATCGGCACGGCATCGTGCCCCGGTATTCGCCGCGTTCCCACCAAGTCCGCGCCTGCCCCGAGAGGCTTTGATGCGTCGTATTGTTCCCGCCCTGATCGGGCTTCTGGGCGCGGCCGCCTGCGCCGCCCCGGCTCTGTCCTACGAGATCGACCCGCTGACCCGCCAGCCGCTGAACGACGCGCTCTCCGTGCGCGTACGCCCGCAGGCCGTGGAGACCGTCGCGGTACCGGTGGCCAACGCCTCCCTGAACCCCGCCGACCCGCTGAGCGCCGATGCAGCCGTTCCGCAAATGTCGGCGATCCCGCGGGAAACCGTGGCGTATAACGGCCCGTATGGGGCCGGCACGATCGTGGTCTCCACCGCCGAGCGGCGGCTCTACTACGTGCTGGGCGGCGGTCAGGCCCTGCGCTACGGCGTCGGCGTCGGTCGTCCGGGCTTCACCTGGGGCGGCGTGCAGACCATCACGATGAAGCGCGAATGGCCGGATTGGCGCCCGCCGTCGACCATGCTGAAGCGCCGGCCCGATCTGCCCCGCTACATGAAGGGCGGCCTCGAGAACCCGCTCGGCGCCCGCGCCATGTATCTCGGCGGCTCGATCTACCGGATCCACGGCTCGAACGAGCCGGAGACCATCGGCACCGCCGTCTCCTCGGGCTGCATCCGCATGACCAACGAGGACGTGATGGACCTCTACACGCACGCCAAGGTCGGCACGAAGGTCGTCGTCCAGCGCTGATTTTTTTCGAGACTTTTTGGGGAGGGCCGGCCGGCAGGTCGGCCCTTTTCGCGTTTCAGGTAAGCGTCACCAGGGCGTCGGGGCGCTTCACCTCGATCTCGATGAACGCGATCGGGTGGTCGGACCCGTTCATCACGTCGTGCCGGATGCCCGCCGGGCGCATGTAGGAATGACCGGCCGCGAGCGTCGTCTCGCTGACCGCCGCGCCATCGTGGACGCGGAGCACGCCGTCCACCAGCATCACCACGAAATACGGCCAGCCGTGCTCGTGCCAGCCGGTCACCGCGCCGGGCGGAAAGTCCCAGCGGGTGATGCGCACGGTGGCGTCGTCCTGCTGGACGATGGGCGTTGCGGGGATGGTGCAGGTGAAGGCCATCGGGGCTCCGAATCTGGTGTGCAGTCGGGTGCGCGATGCAAGCCGCCGGCCTTCTCGGCGGCTCTGCGCGGCCCCACCGTCATCACGCGCAGCGAAGCGACCCAGGGATGCGCGACGCCGAACACCGTGCGCCCCTCTGGATTGGTTCGCTCCGCTCGCAACGACGAGGCTCGGGGCGGGGGTGAGCTGGAGCGGCTGACTTCAGTGGCAGCCGCACGAGCCCGACCCGCAGCCCCCGCCCTGCTTCACCGGGGCGGTGCGCGCGGTCTCACGGTCCAACCCGCGCTCCGCCAATTCGCCGAGATAGGTGTTCCAGCGAGTCTCGTACTCGCGGCCGAGCGTGTGGAGGTAACCCCAGCCGTAGATGCCGGTGTCGTGCATGTCGTCGAAGCCGAGCTTGACCGCATAATTGCCGATCGGCTGCACCGCCAGGATCGCCACGGAGCGCTTGCCGCCGATCACCTTGCGCTCCAGGGGCGAATGGCCCTGCACCTCGGCCGAGGGGCTCGACACCCGCAGATACTCGGCGGGGAGGGCGAAGCGCGCGCCATCCTCGAAGGCGACGTTGAGAACCCGGCGGTCGGATGACAGTCGGATCTCGGTCGGCCACAGATCCTCGCTCACGGGTAACACTCCTCACGCAATCCGGGACTGCGGCCGCGGGCCTGCTTGCCCGCAACCGTTTGGGGCATCATATGCCGGACGATGCCCGATGACAGCTCCCTGACGCCGCAGACGATCGCGGATGGCGCGCCCGCCCGGCCGGCGCCCCTGATCGACCCGTTCCAGCGGGCGATCTCGTATCTGCGCATCTCGGTGACCGATCGCTGCGACCTGCGCTGCGCCTACTGCATGTCCGAGCACATGGAGTTCCTGCCCAAGCGCGATCTGCTCACCCTGGAGGAGCTGGACCGGCTGTGTGGGGTGTTCATCGCCCGGGGCGTGCGCAAGCTGCGGATCACGGGCGGCGAGCCGCTGGTGCGCCGCGACATCATGCACCTGTTCCGCCGCCTCTCGCGCCACCTCGACACCGGGGCACTGGAGGAGCTGACGCTGACCACCAACGGCACGCAGCTCACGCGCTACGCCGCCGAACTGGCGAGCCTCGGCGTGCGCCGGATCAACGTCTCGCTGGACACGCTCGACCCGCTGAAGTTTCGCGAGATCACCCGCCGGGGCGATCTCAAGGTTGTGCTCGATGGCATCGCGGCGGCGCGGGCCGCCGGGATGAAGGTGAAGATCAACGCGGTGGCGCTCCGCGACGTCAACGCCGACGAGATCCCCGACATGATCGCCTGGGCCCACGGCCTTGGGATGGACATGACGCTGATCGAGGTCATGCCGCTGGGCGAGATCGAGGCGGACCGGACCGACCAGTTCCTGCCCCTGTCGGTCGCCCGGCAGCGGCTGGAGACCCGCTATACCCTCACGCCGCTGCCCGACCGCACCGGCGGCCCGGCGCGCTACGTCCGCGTCGAGGAGACGGGCGGGAAGCTCGGCTTCATCACGCCGCTGACACACAATTTTTGCGAGAGCTGCAACCGGGTGCGCCTGACCTGCACGGGCCAGCTCTACCTATGCCTGGGCCAGGAGGATTCGGCCGATCTGCGCGCGGTCCTGCGCGCCTCCCAGGACGACGCGGTGCTGGCCGCTGCCGTGGTCGAGGCGATCACCCGCAAGCCCAAGGGCCACGATTTCGTCATCGAGCGCCAGCGCCCGGCCGCCGTGCCACGGCACATGAGCGTGACGGGCGGGTAGCGATCCGTTTTTGCGAGCGGAGCGAGGCAACCCAGGGCAGCGGGCTTTTCTCGGACGTATCGCATCCCTGGATTGCTTCGCTCCGCTCGCAAAGACGGCGCGCTCACATCTCCTCGTCGGCGTAGCGCGACTGCTGCCGCCCGCGCTGCCCGGAGCCCCGGCGCGGCGCCCCTGCGCTGATTCCCGCAACCAGATCGGCGATGTGGCGCAGCGTCTCGACGGAGAGTGCCTTCTCGCCCTCGCCGCGGCCCTGCGGGATCAGCGCCTTCGCGAAGCCGAGCTTTTGCGCTTCCTTCAGCCGGGACCCCGCCTGTGCCACGGGCCGGATCGCCCCCGACAGGCCGATCTCGCCGAAATACACCGTCTCCGGCGGCAGCACCGCTCCGGACAGTGATGAGACCAGCGCGGCTGCCACCGCCAAGTCGGCGGCCGGCTCGGTGATGCGCAGGCCCCCGGCGACATTCAAATAAACGTCGTGGCTTCCGAGGCGGATGCCGCCATGGGCCTCCAGCACGGCCAGCACCATCGACAGCCGGTTCGGGTCCCAGCCCACCACCGCGCGGCGCGGCATGCCCAGCGAGGAGGGGGCCACCAGGGCCTGGATCTCGACGAGCAGCGGCCGGGTGCCCTCCATGCCGGCGAAGACCGCGGTGCCCGCCGCCTGCTGGTCGCGCCCTGCCAGGAACAGCGCCGAGGGGTTCGGCACTTCGCTCAGGCCCGCATCGGTCATCTCGAACACGCCGATCTCGTCGGTCGGCCCGAAGCGGTTCTTCACGGCGCGCAGGATCCGGAAATGGTGGCCCTGGTCGCCCTCGAACGAGGCGACCGCGTCGACCATGTGCTCCACCACCCGGGGGCCGGCGATCTGCCCGTCCTTCGTGACGTGGCCCACCAGGATCACCGCCGTGCCGGTGGTCTTGGCGAAGCGGATCAAGGCCTGCGCCGAGGAGCGCACCTGCGTGACCGTGCCGGGGGCCGATTCCACCGTCTCGGTCCACATGGTCTGGATCGAGTCGATGATGGCGAGCGCCGGCGGACGGCCTTGGCTTAGGGTCTCGACGATGTCCTCGACATTGGTCTCGGCGGCGAGCTGCACCGGACGTTCGCTGAGCCCCAGCCGCTCGGCCCGCAGGCGCACCTGCCCCACCGCCTCCTCGCCCGAGATATAGGCGACCCGCTCGCCCGTCCCCGCCATGGCGGCGGACGCCTGCATCAGCAGGGTCGACTTGCCGATGCCGGGATCGCCGCCGAGCAGGATCACCGAGCCGCGCACGAAGCCGCCACCGGTCACCCGGTCGAGTTCGCCGATCCCCGAGGGAATACGTGGCGCCTCCTTGGCCTCGCCGGTCAGGCCTTCGAGGGGAAAGACCCGGCCGCGGTTGCGCGACGGCCGCGTTGCGGCAGGACCCGACTGGCCGGGCGCCGAGGGCGCCTCCTCGACGATCGTGTTCCAGCCGTTGCAGGCCTCGCAGCGCCCGCGCCAGCGGTTGTAGACAGCCCCGCAGGACTGGCACACGAAGGTCTGGTGGATCTTGGCCATACGGGTCCGGGCGCCGACCGACGTTTCAGGGGGAATCGCGTCAGTCTACATAGGTTCGAACATAACGAGAACCCAGCCCGGTCAGGATCTCGTAGCCGATCGTGCCGGCGGAGCGGCCGACCGTGTCGATGTCGAGGCCGTCGCCGATCAGCACCGCCCCGGCGCCGCGCCGGGCCGCGGGCGCATCGGTCACGTCGAGGATGATCAGGTCCATCGAGACGAGGCCGAGGATCGGGCAGGGCACGCCGCCGACGAGCGCTTGGCCCCGCCCGCTGATCGCCCGGGGAAACCCGTCGGCATAGCCGAGCGAGAGCGTGGCGAGCCGGCTCGGCCGGGACGCGGTCCAGCGGCCGTTATAGCCCGCGGTCGCTCCGGCCTCGACGGCGCGCACCTGCGCGATCAGCGCCTCCAGCCGCACCACCGGGCGCATCGGGTTCGTGGCTCCCGGGGTCGGGTTGCCCCCGAACAGGGCGTAGCCCGGCCGCAGGAGATCGTGCCGGGCGCCGTCGAGGAAGATCCCCGACGAGTTCGCGAGCGACGCCCGGATCCCGGGATAGGCCGCCCGGACGCGGGCGAAATCGGCGATCTGCCGGACGTTGACCGGATCCTCCGGCTTCTCGGCGCTGACGAAGTGGCTGAGGATCAGGTCGATCCCGGCCGCAGCGATCCGTGCGTCGCCCGCGCGATCGAGGGCCTCCGAGACGGGCAGACCCAGGCGGTTCATGCCGGTATCGACGTGGAGTGCCGCCGGCAGGCGCCCGGCCGAGAGGGCCGCCCATTCCGACACCTCCTCGATGCTGCCCAGCACCGGGCGCAGCCCGTGCGCCGCGAAGGCCTCGGCGGCCCCCGGGGGGAGGCCGTTCAGGATGTAGATTTCCGCCTCCGGCAGGGCGGTGCGGGCCGCGATCCCCTCGGACAGGTGTGCGACGAAGAAGGTCCGGCACCCGGCCGCCCAGAGGGCCGGCCCGACGCGTCCGATGCCGCAGCCATAGGCGTCGGCCTTCACGACGGCCGCGCAGGGAGCGCTCCCCCGGTCCGCCAGGAGCCGCCAGTTGGCGGCGATCGCCCCGAGGTCGATCGTCAGACGGGCCCCGTGGGCGCCGATCTCCGTCACTGGTCCGGCCTCGACCACGCCGACCGCCTCCTTCCGCTTGCCGCCGGGATTCCGGAAGCACAAGCCGGACCCATACCACCGGGTCGGGTTGTCCGTGCAGCCGGGCGACCTGTGGGCTGGTTTGCGTGCAGGATTGGGCAGCGCTGAAGCCGGCCGCTGATGCATGGACGGCACAGGGTCCGGCCGAGGGCCGTCTCCCAGGGTGACGGCCGTGGTTCGGCTTGGTATAAATCCACCGCGGTCCGGGGGAGCCGCACGGCCGACGCGCCATCCCCGCGGGTACCAAAAAGCTCAACGATGCCGTTTACCGTCCTGGATCTCGTCGTGCTCGGCATCGTCGCGGTCTCCGCGCTGCTCGCGGCCGTGCGTGGCGTCACCCGTGAGGTGCTGGCGATCGTCGCCTGGGTGGCGGCCGCCGCCGTTGCCTGGACGCTGTACCCGATGCTCCTTCCCACCGTGAAGCAGCACGTGAACAGCGACACCGTGGCGCTGGTCGCCTCCATCGCGGCGATCTTCCTCGGAACGCTGATCGTCGTCTCGATTATCACGGTGAAGATCTCGGACGTCGTGCTTGATTCGCGCATCGGCGCGGTCGACCGCTCGCTCGGCTTCCTGTTCGGGGCGGCCCGCGGCTTCCTGATCTGCGTGATCGGCTGGGTGTTCCTCTCCTGGCTGGTCCAGGGCAAGGTGCCGGACTGGGCCGCGCAGGCGCGCTCGCGCCCGATGCTGGAGAAATCCGGCGACGCGCTGGTGGCGCAGCTGCCCGAGAACCCGGAAGGCTTCCTGAAGCAGTTCAAGAAGCCGAAGGCCGTCACGCCGCCCAACGAGGCGGCCGACGCCCCCGCCGAGACCGATCCGGCGCCGCAGCGCCGTACCGAGACCGCGCCGACCCCGACGCGACGCTGATCTGCGGTATTCGCCGTAGGTCCTGTCGCGCGGAACGCCTAGATAGCGGGTCCGGTAGCGAACGGATTGTATCCGCGACGACCGGCGCGCCGGCCCGTCGCCGCCGGGACTCGTGAGTGATCGACCGCCGCATGTCACACGCCACCAATCCCAGCGCCGATTTCGATCTCGACGGCGACACGCTCCGCGAGGAATGCGGCGTCTTCGGCATCTTCGGGCATCCGGAGGCCTCGGCCATCGTGGCGCTCGGGCTGCACGCCCTGCAGCACCGGGGCCAGGAGGCGGCCGGTATTGTCTCCTTCGACGGCTCGGTGTTCCATTCCGAGCGGCGCCCCGGCCTCGTGGGTGATTCCTTCTCGGACGGCGAGACCATTGCCCGGTTGAAGGGCCGCGCCGCCATCGGCCACGTGCGCTACTCGACCACCGGCGGGACGATCCTGCGCAACGTGCAGCCGCTGTTCGCGGAACTCGCCAGCGGCGGCCTGGCGGTCGCTCATAACGGCAACCTGACCAACGCCCTGTCGATCCGCCGCGACCTCGTGCGCGACGGGGCGATCACCCAGTCGACCTCCGACACCGAGGTGATCCTGCACCTCGCGGCCCGCTCGCGGAAACCGCGGATCATCGAGCGCTTCATCGACGCCCTCCAGGCGATCCAGGGGGCGTACGCGATCGTGGCGCTCACCAACAAGAAGCTGATCGGCGCCCGCGATCCGCTGGGCATCCGCCCGCTGGTGCTGGGCGAGCTCGACGGCCGCTACATGCTGGCCTCCGAGACCTGCGCGCTCGACATCATCGGCGCCCGGTTCGTGCGCGACATCGAGAACGGCGAGATCGTGGTGATTTCCGAGGAGGGGATCGAGTCGATCCGCTTCGCCGACGCCGTGCCGATGCGGCCCTGCATCTTCGAGTACATCTATTTCGCCCGGCCGGATTCCGTGGTGAACGGCAAGAGCGTCTACGGGGTGCGCAAGGCGATCGGACGGGAACTCGCCCGTGAGGCGCCGGTCGCCGCCGACGTCGTTGTGCCGGTGCCGGATTCCGGCGTGCCGGCGGCCCTCGGCTTCGCACAGGAGACCGGGATTCCATTCGAGATGGGGATCATCCGCAACCACTATGTCGGCCGGACCTTCATCCAGCCGACCCAGTCGGTGCGCGAACTCGGCGTGCGGATGAAGCACTCGGCCAACCGCGCGGCGATCGAGGGCAAGAGCATCGTCCTCGTCGACGACAGCTTGGTCCGCGGCACGACCTCGGTGAAGATCGTCCGGATGATGCGCGAGGCCGGCGCCGCGGAGGTGCATTTCCGGATCGCCTCGCCGCCGATCACCTACCCGGATTTCTACGGGATCGACACGCCCGAGCGCGAGAAGCTGCTCGCCGCGACCCACGACCTCGAGGGCATGCGCAAGTATATCGGCGCGGATTCCCTGGCCTTCCTGTCGATCCCCGGCCTCTATCGGGCGATGGGCGAGGACGAGCGGAATGCGGCCTGCCCGCAATATACCGACCATTGCTTCACGGGCGAATACCCGACCGGCCTGACCGACCTCTCCATCGCCGGCCCGAAGCGCTTCGCCATGCTGGCCGAGGCCGACTGACAAGTCTCGGGTTCCCAAAGGGCGAGCCCTTTGGCAGGGTCCAGGGGCAGAGCCCCTGGGTCCTTGGAGGGTTCCACCCTGCACCCGCAAAAGGTCACAGACCTTTTGAAACCGATTTCTCGACCCTTCCGGTCGGAATGCGCTAGGTCCTGCGCATGGCTGAGTCTCAGAGACCTCTGGAAGGCCGCGTCGCGGTCGTCACCGGCGCATCCCGCGGGATCGGGCGGGCCGCCGCCTTGGCGCTCGCCGGGGCCGGTGCGCACGTGATCGCGGTCGCCCGCACGGTCGGCGCCCTGGAGGAACTCGACGACGCGATCCGGGCCGCGGGCTCCAGCGCGACCCTCGTGCCGTTCGACCTCGCCGATTACGAGGCGATCGACCGGTTGGGTGGGGCTATCAACGAGCGTTGGAAACGCCTCGACATCCTGATCGCCAATGCCGGCATCCTCGGCGCGCTCATGCCGATCGGTCACATCACCCCGAAGATCTGGGGGCAGGTGATGGACGTGAACGTCACCGCCAACTGGCGCCTGATCCGCTCCCTCGACCCGCTGCTGCGCATGTCGGATGCCGGGCGGGCGATCTTCGTCTCGTCGGGGGCCGCCTCGAAGTGCCGGCCCTATTGGGGGCCGTACTCGGTCTCCAAGGCGGCCCTGGAGGCCCTAGTGCGCACCTACGCGGCCGAGAACGAGAGCACGGCCATCCGCGCGATGCTCGTCAATCCTGGCCCCCTGCGGACCGGAATGCGCCGCTCGGCCATGCCGGGCGAGGATCCGGAGACGCTGCGGACGCCCGAGGAGCTGGCGCCCCATTTCGTGCGCCTCGCCAGCCCGAACTGGACCGAGACCGGCGCGCTCTACGATTTCCCCACCGACCGGGTGCTGCGCTTCCGCGCACCCGAGTAAAGGGGTCCGGGGCCTGCGGCCCCGGCGGGTGGCGGGCAGAGCCCGCCGGGTTTGGGATTTGCCATGATCGACGTCCGCTGCATCTGTGCGATCGGCCTGCGGGGCCAGCTCGGCCTGAACGGCCATCTGCCCTGGGAGGGCAACACCGACCCGCTGTTCGTGGAGGACGTGACGCGCTTCTTCGCGCTGACCATGGGCCACGTGCTGATCGCCGGGCCGAAGACCGTGGCCTCGGTTCCCGAATTCGCCTTCAAGGACCGCACCATCGACGTAATCCGCAGCCACGAGGACCCCGAAGAGGTGCTCAAGCGCTATCCGGGCCGGCGGATCTTCGTGGGCGGCGGCATCGCGGTGTGGAACGTCTACGCCAAGTACATCCAGAACTGGGACATCACGCGGCTCCCCTATGACGGCGAGGCGGATCGCTGGTTCGATCCGGCCTGGCTGGTCGGCGGGGCGCTGCGGGCGGGCTGAGGGCACCTTCGCCCAGGCCGGCGCGTTGGCGCAGGCGTCGCGTTTGCGGAGACCACGATGAGCGCCCCCAGCTACCGGTTCGGCATCGAGGAGGAGTATTTCCTCGCCGATGCCGAGACCCGCGGCACGCCGCGCGGCGACCTCGCGGCCTTCCATGCGCGGGTGGAGGCCGAGCTGCCCGAGACCGGACGCGAACTGGTGGCCGCGCAGGTCGAGCTTTGCACGCCGCCCCTCACCGACGCGGCGGCGGCCCGGGACAATCTCGGCGGCCAGCGGGCGCAGCTCGCCGGCATCGCTGCCGAGAACGGCCTGCTGCTTCTGGCCTGCGGCACGCATCCCCTGGCGCGCTGGTCGCGCCAGACCGCCACCGACGGGGAGCGCTATCAGGGCATCCTGTCGGATGTCGGCATCGCAGCCCGGCGGGCGCTGATCTGCGGGATGCACGTCCATGTCGAGGTGCCGGACCCGGAGGCCCGCATCGACCTGATGAACCGGCTGCTGCCGTTCCAGCCGCTGCTGCTCGCCCTCTCGGCCTCCTCGCCGTTCTGGCAGGGCGAGGCGACGGGTCTGCGGGCCTACCGGCTCAGCGTGTTCGGCGAATTGCCCCGCACCGGCCTGCCGGAGATTTTTTCCGATGCTGCCGCCCATGCGCGGTTCGTGGACATCATGACCCGCTCGGGCGCCATAGCGGATGCGAGCTTTTTGTGGTGGTCCCTGCGCCCGTCCATCAAGTTCCCGACGCTGGAACTGCGTATCGCCGATGCCTGCACGCGGCTCGACGATTCGCTCTGCATCGCCGCGCTGTTCCGCTGCCTCGTGCGCCTGTGCGTGCGCCGGCCGGACCTCCATGCCGGGCTCGACGGGGTCTCGCGGGCCCTGGCCTCGGAAAATCTCTGGCGCGCCCAACACAGCGGCGTCACCGCTTCCATGATCGACGAGGCGCGAGGGGAGGCTGTGCCGTTCCCGGAGGCGCTGGAGGCGGTGCTCGCCCTGGTGGAGGAGGATGCGGACGCCCTCGGCTGCTCGGCCGATGTCGCCCGCGCCCGGGCCATCGTGGCTGAGGGGACCAGCGCCGACGGGCAGATCGCCGCCTACGAGGCCGCGCTCGCCGATGAAAAGGATGAGCGCGCCGCGCTCGCCGCGGCGGTGGACTGGATCGCCGACGCGGTCCGCTGACGGGGCTTGCTGAACCCCGGGGAAAAGCCCGCGCCGTCATCACGAGCGCAGCGAAGTGACCCAGGGTTGCGCGACATCAAACAGCGCGGCGCGACACTGGATTGCCTCGCTGCGCTCGCAATGACGGCGCGGTTCACCCGGAAGCCGGATTACCCCTTGTCGAACGGGTTCTGCGAGGTCCGCAGGCTCAAGCGGATCGGCGTGCCGGGCAGGTCGAACGCCTCGCGCAGGCCGTTCACGAGGTAGCGGGTGTAGGATTTCGGCAGGGCGTTCAGCTGGTTGCCGAACAGCGCGAAATGCGGCGGCCGGCTCTTCACCTGCGTGGCGTAGCGGATCTTGATCCGCCGCCCCGACACCGCCGGGGGCGGGTTGCGCGAGGTCGCCTCGTTCAGCCAGTCGTTGATGCGCGAGGTCGAGATGCGCCGGTCCCAGACCTCCGAGGCCTGGACCACCGCCTGCATCAGCTTGTCGATGCCGTCACCGGCCAAGCCGGAGAGCGGCACCACCGAGACGCCGCGCACCTGCGGCAGCAGCCGGGTGCAATCCTCGCGCAGCTGCTTCAGCAGGCCCGGCTGGTCGGCCACGAGATCCCACTTGTTGAGGCCGATCACCAGGGCGCGACCCTCGCTTTCCACGAGGTCGACGATGGTGAGATCCTGCTTCTCGAACGGGATCGTGGCGTCGAGGAGCACCACCACCACCTCGGCGAAGCGCACGGCGCGCAACCCATCCGAGACGGCGAGCTTTTCCAGCTTGTCGTCGATCCGGGCGCGGCGGCGCATGCCCGCCGTGTCGTGCAGCTTGATGCGACGCCCGCGCCACTCCCAGTCCAACGAAATCGAGTCGCGGGTGATGCCCGCCTCAGGGCCGACGAGCAGACGATCCTCGCCGAGCATGTTGTTGATCAGCGTCGATTTTCCGGCATTCGGCCGGCCGACGATGGCGACCTTCAGGGAACGGCCGCCGGGGGCGTCGGCGTCCTCGTCCTCTTCGTCGTCGCGCTGGGGCAGGGCGCCCTTGAGCGCCTCGTGCAGCTCGCCGAGGCCTTCGCCGTGCTCGGCCGAGAACGGGATCGGGTCGCCGAGTCCCAGCGTGAAGGCCTCGTAGGCCCCGGCGAGGCCGGTGCCGCCCTCGGCCTTGTTGGCGATCAGGATCACCGGACAGCCGGCCCGGCGCACCAGCTCGGCGAAGGGCTGGTCGGCCGGCAGCACGCCGGCGCGGGCGTCGATCACGAACAGCACCACGTCGGCGGCGAGGATCGCCGCCTCGGTCTGCATCCGCATCCGGCCCGTGAGGGTCTTCTCGTCCGCCTCCTCAAGCCCGGCGGTGTCGATCACCCGGAACTGGAGGCCGCCGAAGGTGACGTCGCCCTCGCGCCGGTCGCGGGTGACGCCCGGGCGGTCATCGACCAACGCGAGCTTCTTGCCCACGAGGCGGTTGAACAGGGTCGACTTGCCGACGTTCGGCCGTCCGACGATCGCGACGGTCGGCATGTCCATGGTCGTTCTCTAAACGGTTCGTGCGTGGGTCAACGCGTGATCGGCGGGGGCGGTGCGGCGGGCTCGGGCTTGGCCTCGGTCACCGTCACGGGACCGCCCGCCACGAGTGCCGCATAGACCTCGATCCGGTCACGCAGGTTCCGCGGGGTCTCGGGATCGGCCACGATCTGGTCGAACCAGCGGCCCGCCTCTTCGTAATCGCCCTTCTTCAGGGCGGCCAGACCCAGCATCTCGCGGGCGGTATGGCGGAACGGCGTGCCGGCGGCCAGACCTTGGAGGTTGGCGAGCGCCGGATCCGGGTTCGGCCCGTCGAGGCGCAGGAGCGCCGCGCGCAGCCGCGCGAGGTCACGCAGACCATCCCCAAGGCCGGTATCGTCGGCGAGCTTGTCGAACTCCGCGGCACCCGCCGCCGCGTCGCGCTTGCCGGTCTCGGCCGCCGCGCGGAAGCGGGCGAGCAGCCGGTAGCCCGCCGGCGCCTGCGCCTCCAGGGCGTCGAACGCCTTGTCGGCCTCCGCGACCTTGCCATCCCGGGCGAGGCGGTTGGCGTCGTCGAACTGGACGGATGCCGTCTCGGCGGCGGCGCGCTGCTGCGCCTGCCAGTAGCGCCAGCCCGCGACGCCCGCCACGAGGAGCACGGCGAGCGCAATGATCACGCCGCTGTAGCGCTTCCAGATCTGGAGGATCCGGTCGCGACGGTAATCCTCGTCGACTTCGCGAAGGAACTCGTTGTTCTCGGCCATTCTATCCCGGGTCGCCCATGCCGGCGGCCCACCTCGTAGTGCGATCGGGCCCCGCGCCTAACACACGGGCGCCGGGTTGGCGACAGCCCCGTCTCGCGAGCCCATCGGTCCGGCGCACGAAGATTCTGGTTTCGAAAGGTCGGGACCTTTCGCGGGTCCAGGGCAGAGCCCGGGAATCTTCAGGGCTCCGCCCTGAAAACCCGCCTAAGGGTTCGCCCTTGGGGATCCCAGGATTCCCGCTCAGGCCTGACCGGGCCAGACCGGCACGCCGATCACCGGGTAGTGCAGGTAGCGGGCGAAGATGAACCACGCGGCCGTGCCGATCACCACGGCCAAGATGTCGTTGCGCCAGCCATGGGGCGCAGCGGCGGGCCCGCCATGCTGGGCCGCGACGGCGCCGGGGGCCAGCGCCCGGCGCTTGGCGCTGATCCGCGCCGTTACCGCCCAGGCCAGGAAGCCGCCGAACAGGAGGATCGAGCCGAGATCGCCGTTGGCGAGGAGATGCGCGGTCGCCCAGATCTTCACGGCGAGCAGCATCGGGTGCTTGGCCTTCGCCCGGATATGGCCCGGCAGGTAGGCGGCGGCGAGGCAGATGAAGGCGAGCAGCACCAGCGTCAGCGCGAGGTGGCGCGTCCAGACCGGTGGATCCCAGACTTGGATGTAGCCGCTCAGCCGGTAATCGTGGAAGCCGATTCCGATCAGCACCAGCCCCAGCAGCGACAGGGCGGTGTAGCCGAGCTTGTAGCGATTCTCGCCGATCCGGCCGACGATTGCGGCACGCCGGGTGCGGGCCATCGAGAAGGCATGCGTGCCGAGGAACAGCACGAGCCCGAGGATCAGGAGAACCATGGGAGACTCTTGGACGGGCCAATGGAGTGCAAGCACTCTGTAATGGTTCTCAAGCGAATCTCAGCCTGTTTGTCCAGGCGTGGCCGGGACGCAGCCGGATCGTTGCCATGGGCTTGCCGGACCGGATTTTTCAGATGTGGCGCGGCCGTGCCGCGCTCCCTCTCCCCTCTGCGAGTTTGCGGACTCACAGACCGTCATCGGATAGGGCTGGTGGGCACCGCGCGCTCTCGCTCCTCCTTTGCGGGCTGGCGGACTCACATATTGGGGCAGGCCAAACCGGTTCCGGATCGAGCGCGGGTCCCCTCTCCCGTGCGGGAGAGGTCTGCTTTCGCAGAAAGCCGGGTCAGGGACGAGAACTTCCAGAACGACGCGCGCCCTGTCGGCGCGTCGATGGCGTGCCCTATCCTGAACCTTCTCGACCCTCACCCCAGCCCTCTCCCGCTCGGGAGAGGGGGCCTGTCGCGCTCTGCCGCCAGTGTCGATGTCCGCTGGAGGTCTGTGAACATCTCAGCCTCTGCGGGGGAGGGAGGGCGTCGCGCCTCGGTTTCGCGTTCTGCCTCTCTGCTCTGCTGTTTCTTCCCCTCCCGGCCACAGCCGCATCCGATCCCCCGCTCTCGGCCCTGACGCTGGTCGGACCTCCCTCGATCGTCTTCAAGGCCGGCCGCGATGCCTGCGACGGGGCCGACGTGCCGGACGCCCCGGCCCGCGCCTTCCGCGACGCGTCGGGCGCGGTGGCACTCTACGGGATGCATTACCGCAATCGGGCGCTGCGCGGCCCGGATCTCGGCCACCTGAAGCTCGACTGCACGATCGTGCTCGACTCGGGCGAAAAGTCCGATCCCGCCGCCTACGACGACCGCTCCTGGATCACCGCCACCTGGACCGAGGACGGCACCCGCGTGGCCGCGCTCCTGCACCACGAGTATCAGGCGAACGAGCACCCCGGACGCTGCCCGGCGGGTGAATACATGGCCTGCTGGTACAACACGATCACGGCCGCCGCCTCGACGGATGGCGGCCGCAGCTTCACCCGGAAAAACCCGCCCGTGGTGGTGGCCGGCGCCCCGTTCCGGCAGGAGGTCGGCCAGGGCCACCACCGGGGCTTCTTCAACCCGTCGAACATCGTGGCGGACGGGCGCTGGCGCTACTTCCTGGCCTCGACCACCGGCTGGACCCGCCTCGGCAGCGACCAGGAGGCGGGCGTCTGCCTGTTCCGCAGCGACGATCCCGCGGACCCGACCCGCTGGCGCGCCTGGACCGGCACCGGCTTCACCGCCGCCTTCCCGGATCCCTACCGGGCGCCCGCTCCAAAGCCGGCTACCTGTAAGCCCGTCGGGCCGTTCCCGGGGCCGGTCGGCGCCGTGGTTCGTCACCGCGGCTCGGGCGCCTGGATCGCGGTGTTCATGGCCAAGGCCGGCGAGGGCTTTTCGCGATCGGGCTTCTACTGGACCAGCTCCCGCGACCTGATCACCTGGGACCAGCCCCGCCTGCTCGTTGAAGGCGCGACCCTCTACGACGATCCCTGCTCGGCGACCGGACCGCTGATCGCCTACCCGTCGCTGCTCGATCCGGACGCAAAGGGGCGCAACTTCGACGATGTCGGCGACACGGCGCTCCTGACCTATGCCAGCCTGCGCACGGAGGGCTGCACCATCACCTCCGACCGGGACCTGCTGCGCCGCCCGGTGGCGATCCGGGTCTGGCCTTGACGTGGCCGCGTCCGCGGCGCGAGTTCGGAGGCCTTAAGCGACGAGGTATCGATGGACGTCGTAACGCCCGCTTCCCCGGCATCTTGTGATGAAGCGGACCTGCGCGCGCAGTTCGGCCCGGTCAAACCCCTGGCGGCCCTCAAGGTGCTGGATCACCTCGACGCCTATGCGCGGCGGTTCATCGCCCTCTCGCCCTTCGTCGTGGTGGCGAGCGCCGATGCGGCCGGCAACATCGATGCCAGCCCCCGCGGCGACGCCCCCGGATTCGTGGCCGTCCCGGACGACCGCACCCTGGTGATCCCGGACCGGCGCGGCAACAACCGGATCGACACGTTCGTCAACCTGCTCGGGAGCCCCGGCCTCGGGCTGATCTTCCTCGTGCCGGGGATCAACGAGACCCTGCGGGTGAACGGCACGGCCGCGATGACCCAGGATCCGGCCCTGCTCGAACCGCTGGCGGCCGATGGCAAGGTGCCGACGGCCGGCCTGCTGGTGCAGGTGCGGGAGGCGTTCTTCCAGTGCGGCAAGGCGATCATCCGCGCGCAGCTGTGGGATCCGGCGCGGCACGCCGATCGCAGCATCTTCCCGAGCCTGGGCCGCATCCTCGCCGACCAGACTGCGAGCGCGACCGTCGCGGAGGCGGAGGCCTCGATCGCCGACGCCTATCGGACGCGGCTCTACTGACCGATCCGCTGGCAGAGCACGGTGCCCAGCGTCACGCTCAGCGTCAGGGCGGTGGCCGAGAGCAGCATCGTGGTGGCGCGGGCATAGGCGCGGCCTGCATGGATCAGCAGGCAGCCGCAGGCGAAGATCGCGAGGGGCTGGAGCAGGTGCGACACGGGCGGCGTCCTTTCGGGCCAAGCGGAAGCGCGGTCGAAGGAGCTCCAGCGTCGGTCGGATCACGTGAAAACCCGGTTAACGTCGGCTATACGAGTCGTCCGAACCGCCGCGAGAGGGCCCCGCATGAGCGCATCGAGGATGCCCCAGGACATGCGTGAGCAGAGGCGTGGGCAGCCTCACGCCGAGGGTACGGCATTGCTCGGGGCGGGCGCCGTCGGGGCCGGGGCGATGGGCGCCTCGGCGCTGGGCACGCTCGCGCTCGGGGTTGCGGCCTTCGGGGCGGTGGCGATCGGGGCCTTCGCGATCGGCCGCCTGTCGGTCGGCCGCGCCCGCGTGGGGGCGCTGGAGGTCGGGTCGCTGGAGATCGACACGCTGACGGTCCGGACGCTGCGCCTGCCGGACCCGGATGACAGGGGAGAGCCCTGAATGACCGATGCAAAACCTCCTTTCCGCCCCTCGGACGCCGTCGATGTCCTCGGCGAGACCGAGGGCGATTTCGTGCTGCCGCTCTGCCTGCCGCAGCCCAGCCTGCTGATTGGCGAGGATCTCGCCATGGTCGTGCTCGACACGATCCACGGGCAGCGGGTCGGCCTGCCGCTCAGCGCGCAGGGCGTGGCGGATCTCCACGCGGTTCTGGCTGAGGCGATCCGCCTGCTGCAGGCGCGCGACGGCGGCCCGGTTCAGTAATCGCAGCCGGGCTTCAGGTCCCGTCCGCTTCCGGTTCGGCCCCGTCCGAGCGCGGGCCCCTGGCCACCTCCCGCATGGCCGAATCCGGCAGCGGGCGCTGGAGCCGCAGCGCCTCCGCGGTCGGGGCTTCGAGCCAGGTCGCCCATTCCTCGGGGCTCGTGAGGAGAACCGGCATCGCCTTCGGGTGGACCGGCCCGACGACGCCGTTGGCCTCCGTGGTCAGGAAGGCGAACAGCGTGTGCTCGGCCTCGGTCCGGTCCGGGTTCTCGCGCTTGGTGCCCCGAACACCGGTCCAGGGCCGCCAGATCCCCGCGAAGGCGAAGAGCGGCCTGTCCTCGCCTAAGGCGAACCAGACCGGGGTCTTGCGCGGCTTCGTGTCGGCATATTCGCTGAAGGCGGTGGCCGGCACGAGGCAGCGATAGGCCGGCCCGAGCCAGGGCCGCCAGTGCGGGCTCGCGACGTTGCGCACGTTGGTGATGGGTTGCTCGCCGAACGCCTTCGGGCCGGGCATGCCCCAGCGGAACATCGCGAGTTCCCGGCCATCGGCGCCGTTGCGCACCACCGGGGCCATCTGGTCGGGGAAGATCGCCGGCAGGGGCGGCAGGTTGCCGGTGCGGTCATCCGCGATCCCGAAGGCCCGGCGCAGGTCGGCCGGGCCGGTGCGCAGGCTGTAGAGGTTGCACATCGCACGGTCTCGCCCGTCCCGGTCCCGCATCCGGGAGCCCGCGCCTTCTCGGCGCGGGGCGTAAAGCCGTCAACACCGGCGGTTGCGGGGTCGGCGGTTACACGAGGCTCTGGGCGGCGGCGCGCAGCTTCTGCGTAGCTTGGTCCGCCTCCACGGCCGACTGGGCGATGAGGCCGAGGCCGCCGGTGATCGCGCCGACCCCCTGCGCGGCCGTCTGCATGTTCGCCGACATCTCGCGCGTGACGGCGGATTGCTGCTCCACGGCCGAGGAGATCTCACCCGCGACCTCGTTGAGCCGCACGATCGTGGCCTGGATCGCGCCGATCGCCCCCACGGCCTCCCGGGTGGCCTCCTGGGTCCCGGAGATCTGCGAGCCGATCTGCTCGGTCGCCCGGGCCGTCTGATTGGCCAGTTCCTTCACCTCGGCGGCCACCACCGCGAAGCCCCGGCCTGCCTCGCCGGCGCGGGCCGCCTCGATGGTGGCGTTCAGCGCGAGCAGGTTCGTCTGTGCCGCGATGCTCTGAATCAGCGCTACGACCTCGCCGATCTGCGTGGCTGCCGCGCTGAGGCCGCCGATGATCGTCTGCGTCGCCTTGGCCTCATCGACCGCCTGCCCCGAGATCTCCGAGGCCTGCAGCACCTGACCGCCGATCTCCGTGACCGAGGCGGCGAGTTCCTCTGCCCCAGAGGCGACCGCCTGGATCTCGCTGGAGACCCGGGCCGAGGATTCCGCGGCCTGCCCGGCCTGCTGCGAGACGTTCGACGAGGCGTCCGCGATGGCGTTCAGGTCGCGCACGATCGCACCCTGAAGCTCCGCCCGGCGCTCGCGGTCCCGCGCCAGGGCGGTGACGTCGGTGGCGAACTTGACGACCTTGAGGAGGCGCCCGTCACGGTCGAAGACCGGATTGTAGGAGCCCTGGATGTGGACGATGTGGCCATCCTTGGCGACGCGGCGGAACTCGGCCGTCTCGTATTGGCCGCTGGCCAAGCGGCTCCAGAAGGTTCGGTATTCGACCCCGTCGCGGGCGGCGGCCTCGATAAACAGGCTGTGGTGACGGCCGACGATCTCCGCCAGACGGTAGCCCAGCACGGTGAGGAAGTTCTCGTTGGCCGCGAGGATCGTCCCGTCGACGCCGAACTCGATCACGGCCTGCGAGCGGTTGATGGCCTTGATCTGGCCCTCGTTTTCGATCGTGCGTCGCACCTGCTCGGTGACATCGCTGGCGAACTTGACGACCCGGACCGGCTTGCCGCCGCGGCCGAGAACCGGATTGTAGGTGGCCTGGAGCCAGACCTCGCGGCCATCCTTGCCGAGGCGCTTGAACTCGCCCGCCTGGAAGATGCCGTTCCGTAGCGCCGCCCAGAACGCCCGGTAGGCCGGGCTGTCGCGATAGGCCGGATCGACAAGGTGGCCGTGCGACTGGCCGCGGATCTCATCGAGCCGATAACCGAGCGCGTCGCAGAAGTTTTTGTTGGCCGTCAGGATCGTCCCCTCGAGATCGAACTCAATGACAGCTTGAGAGCGGTCCAACGCCTCAAGCTTGGATGTCCTGCTCCGGTCGAACATGATGGCCATTGAACCGATCCCCTTCCAGTTGTGCTGTCGTTTTCAATGATTGGTTGGATACGTGCAGCGCAGACTGCTATATGTCCGGGGCGGGTATCTGTTAATTGATTTCTGATGAGCGAGTATCTGGGGTAATAAGTTGCAGTTGAAAATAATATTTATCAAAGTTGTTGCGGCAAATAATTTGAAGTACTGTTAAAACAAACCTGCTCGGCAATGAAATCGACGCGATTATTAGTCAAAAGTGACTATGATTTCCGCTGAGAAGGTGTAGGCATTTTTAGTCGATACGCGTCATAAGCGAGTGATGATCAGGCATGCGCTGAATGCCTGCCGCAGACACAGCCTGAGATCCCGCGTCTGATGGCGCTATGATTCCCGTTCGCCGGCGCCGCTTCGATACCGATCTTCGCGGAAGGCCAGCCGGCATGCCCGACGCGCCCGGGAAGCGCGCCGGCTCGGCCAGGACGGCGATATCCTGCGAATCCGGGCGGTCCAACGCGCCCGGACCCGGCGGCGGATCCGCGATCGACCGCCGCCGTTCCGTACGCTCAGAGGTGGAACACCACCTTCACGCAGCCGTCCTTCTTGTCGCGGAAGGCCTTGTAGAGGTCCGGGCCGTCGGCGAGGTTCTGCGAGCGGTGGGTGATCAGGGAGGTCATATCGATCTTGCCCTCCTGGATCAGCTTGGTCAGCGGTTCCAGATAGCGCTTCACATGGGTCTGGCCGCTCTTCAGCGTCAGGCCCTTCTGGACGATCGAGCCCATGTTGACCGGTATCGGTCCGCCATAGACGCCCGGCACCGAGACGATCCCGCACGGGCGGACGGCCTTGATGGCTTCAGCCAGCGCATAGGGCCGCTCGGTCGCGGTCAGCTTTTCCTGCACCGTGGAGAGCACGCCGGTGATGCCGCCATGGCCGGCACTCGCCTCCATGCCCACGCAATCGATGACACCGTCGGCGCCCTGGCCCTTGGTGATCTCCTTGATCCGTTCGAACACGTCCTCATTCATGAAATCGATGACGTCGGTTGCCCCGGCCTTCCTGGCCAGCGCGATGCGCTCCGGCACCGTCTCGATGGCGATGATGCGCTCGGCGCCCATAATCTTGGCCGACTGGATGGCGAAGATACCGACCGGTCCCGCGCCCCAGATCGCGATGGTCTCGCCGCCCTGGATCTCGCAATGCTCGGCGCCCTGCCAACCGGTCGGCAGGATGTCGGTGAGGAACAGGACCGACTCGTCGTCCATGCCGTCCGGTACCTTCATGGGCGCCACGTCGGCCATGGGCACGCGCACGTATTCAGCCTGTCCGCCCGCGTAGCCGCCCGTGAGGTGCGAATAGCCGAACAGCCCGGCCGTCGTGTAGCCGAACTGCGCCGCCGCCATCTCGGCGTTGCGGTTCGAGCGCTCGCACACGGAGTAGTTGCCGAGCTTGCATTGCCGGCATGTGCCGCAATTGATGTTGAAGGGCACGATGATCCGGTCGCCCTTCTTGAACTTGGTGAAGCCCTGACCGACCTCGACGACCTCGCCCATGAACTCATGGCCGAGCACGTCGCCGCTCTCCATGGTCGGCATGAGCCCATCCATCAGGTGGAGGTCCGAACCGCAGATCGCGCAGCTCGTCACCTTGATGATCACGTCGCGGGAATCCTCGATCTTCGGATCCGGGACCGTGTCGCAGCGGATATCGTTTCGGCCGTGCCAACACAGTGCCTTCATGGCGGGACTCTCCACATGTCCGGGACGCGAGGGCCGAGCTCGGCCATCGTCCAGGTCAAGCCTGCCGCGGTACGGCCAAGTTCCGGCCTGTGGGCGTTTCGCCTCGGGTGCGTCGGAGATGCGCGTCCTCTGCGGAACCCCGACCCGGCCGTGTGGGGTTGTCGGCTCGGCGGGGCGTTCCGGCGCTTCGTGAGGATGGGGTGTCGCGAGCACAAGGCGCCCGTCCATCTGCAGCCCGAAGCGGAAGCCCCGATGCCAAACAGTCCGATCCTTCAGCCTGTCACGATCGGTGGCCTGAGCCTCAAGAATCGCATCGTGATGGCGCCACTCACCCGCAGCCGTTCGGGCAATGACGGCGTGCCACCGGATTTTGCAGCCGACTACTACGGCCAGCGGGCGAGCGCCGGCCTGATCATCGCGGAGGCGACCAACATCTCGCCGCAGGCGGTCGGCTACGCCTATACCCCCGGCATCTGGTCCGACGCGCAGGTGGAGAGCTGGTCTCGGATCGTCCGGACGGTCCATGCCAATGACGGACTGATCTTCCTTCAGCTCTGGCATACCGGTCGGATCTCGCATCCCGACCTACAGCCGGGCGGGGCGCTGCCGGTCTCGGCCTCGGCGATCAAGCCGGAGGGGACCGCCTTCACCCGTGAGGGCATGAAGCCCCACGTGACGCCGCGTGCCCTGGAGACGGACGAGATCCCGGGCATCGTCGCCGATTATCGCCGGGCGGCGGAGAACGCCAAGCGGGCGGGGTTCGACGGGGTCGAGATCCATTCGGCCAACAATTACCTGCTGGAGCAGTTCGTCCGCGATTCGACCAACCGGCGGACCGACCGCTACGGCGGCTCCATCGAGAACCGCCTGCGCTTCCCCCTGGAGGTGGTCCAGGCTGTCACCGATGTCTGGGGCGGTGGTGAACGCGTCGGCATCCGGATCTCACCCGCCACGACGCAGCCCGGGGAGACGCCTCTGGATTCGGACCCGAACGCCACCTACGGGGCCTATATGGACGCGCTCAATGGCTTCGGCCTGCTCTACGTCCACGCGATCGAGGGCGTGACGCAGCAGACCCGGGACGCGCCGGAGGGTGTGGACCTCGCCGCGCTGCGTCACCGCTTCAGGGGCGCCTATATCGGCAATAACGGGCTCACCCTCGACCTCGCCGAGAAGGAATTGTCCGAGGGCCGGGCCGATCTCTTCAGCTTCGGGCGGCCCTACCTCGCCAATCCCGATCTGGTGGAGCGATTCGCCACCGGCGCCCCCGTGGCCGAGGCACCGAAGGCCTATTGGTACGGCGGCGGCGCCAACGGCTATTCCGACTGGCCGGGCATCAACGGGCCGGTCCCCGTGCGACGCTGAGAGCCTGCCTGGCCGCGCATCCGGGATGCGGTGGAATGAAAACCCCCGGGCTCGCTCTCATCCGAAGTGCCCGGAGGCGTCACCCGCGGCCCGCTCCGCACGCATCTCCGGATGAAGGTCGTGGCTGGCAGAGGCGAAGACGGTCGGCCCTGACCCGGCGCCTCAACCCCGTGCTTCCTGGGCGGCCCGGTATTCCCGCCCGTGCCGGCAATAACTTTCGACGATGCGGATCATTGTGGCGCGCTTCTCGGCATCGAGGGGCGCCAGGATCCGGGCCGGGCGCCCGCCCCAGAGATAGCCGGCCTCGAGGATCTGCCCGGGATCCGTGGTGGCGCCGGCCGCCAGCATCACGTCGTCGGCGATCAGAGTGCCGGGGGCAATCGCCGCGCCGATTCCGATCAGCGCGCGGGCCCCGATCCGGCTGTCGGCGATCCGCACGTTGTGGGCGATGGTCGTGTCACGCCCGATCACCACGCCCTCGCCGCGGGTCCGGATCACCGTGTTGTCCTGGATGTTGGTATCGGCGCCGACCACGATCGGCCCGGCCTCCGCGTTGAGGTCGCAGCAGAACAGCACGCTCGACCCTGCGCCCAGGCTCACCCGCCCGCGCACGGTCGCGGTGCGGGCGACGAACACGCTGGGCTCGACTTCGGGCGGATCTCCGGCGGGCGGGGTGGGCCCGTCGCCCATCCGCTCGCGCAGGCGCTCGGCGCGCTCGGCCACGTCGTCGGCGCCCACCGGCCGGCTCTGCCGCGCCGGGCTTCCGGCATAGGCGTAGCCACCAGGCAGGCGGGCCCGCGGGAAGACGGTCGATCCGGCCTCGATCACCACGCCGTCGCCGATCTCCGCTCCATCGAGAATCACCACGTCGTCCTCGATCACGACATCCGAGCCGACCGTACAGGCATGCACGACGCTGTTGCGCCCGACGGTCACGCGGTCTCCGACCTCGGTACCCCGCACCAGGGTGGCGATGTGGACGGTGGAGCGATGGCCGAGCCAGAATCGGTCGCCGAGGGTGACGCTCTGGCCGTCCGCCCGGATCACGGCATCGTCGCCGATCCAGGCCTGCGCGCCGATGCGAGCCGCGCCGATCACCGTGCTGCCGCGGCCGCACCAGACGGGCCGGCTCGCGAAGTCGGGCTGGACGCCGTCGTAGGGCAGGATGAGATCGGGGGTCACACGGATATCCTTCTCCGCCGACGGTCTGGGACAACGCAGCCCGGGACCGGCAGGGCGCGGCTGAACGTGTCATATAGAGGCATGACTGGGTGTGACAGGCGGGGGGCTGGCCGGAGCCGTCCCCGACCCGTATGGACCGGGGCATGAGCGCGCCCGTTCCGAGCATCGGCATCCAGGCCGAGCCCTTCGACACCGCGGCCGAGATCGCCCGCGTCAGTGCCGATCTCGGCGGCCGGGTCGGCGCCGTCGTCACCTTCTCGGGCCTGTGCCGGGATGAGGACGGGCGGCTGGCGGCCCTGGAACTCGAACATTACCCCGGCATGGCCGAGGCGGAATTGTCTCGGGTCGCCGCGGAGGCGGCATCGCGCTGGCCGCTCCAGGCCATGCGGGTGATCCATCGCTACGGGCGCGTACGCCCGGGCGAGGGGATCGTGCTGGTGATCACGGCCTCCAGCCACCGGGTCGCCGCCTTCGAGGCGGCGAGCTTCCTGATGGATTATCTCAAGACCCGGGCGCCGTTCTGGAAGCGCGAGCACCTCGCTGACGGCACCATCGGAGCCTGGGTCGAGGCGACCGCGCAGGACGACGCCGCGGCCGATCGCTGGGCCTGACCGGACCTACACGATCAGCGCGTTGAGCAGCACCGCGAGTGCACCCCCGGCGATCGCGATGCCCATCAGGACCACGCTGCTGAGCTGATCGGCGGAATCGACCGTTTGGCCGGGTCCGAGGGACTGGACCGGTGTCTCGCCGTAAGATCCGCGCATCGTGTGTCTCCTGAAGGCCGGCACCGCGATCGGCCGGACAGCCGCAACCAACGCGCGAGAGGCCCTCCGGTCCCATACGGCGTCGCGTTGAGCGCGGCGTTCCACGCGGAAATGGTGCACGATCCCGCGCACAACCTGCGCCGGGCGCACTTGACCCGGGTGGAACCGCGGCGTTCGTGGGGCCGCGGTGCGGGAGCAATGATGTTGGACAGGAAGCTTCAGGAATTCGAAGGCCCGGTCGGGCCCTGGCGCGGTGCGGCGCCGCTCGCCGCGTCGGGCATTGCGGTCGTCTGCTTCGCGGCGGCGCTGGCGCTCGCCTGGATGTCGGTGGGAACGCTCCTGCTGATCTTCGCGGGCGTGCTGCTCGGCGTCTTCCTCGACGGCCTGACGCGCGGGCTCGGTCGCGTCCTGCCCTTACCCCGGGCTCTAAGGCTCTCCATCGCCAGCCTTGCGGTTGCCATCGCGGTGATCGGCTTCGGCAGCTACGGCGGCGCCACGATCGTGCAGCAGGGGCGCGACCTCGGCACCACGATCAAGGATCAGGCCGGCACGGTGACCGGCTGGCTCTCCGAGCGCGGTATCGACGTGCCGAGTTTCGCCCCGCAGGGGGGTGGCAAGGACGGCTCGACGGAATCCGGGCAGCGCGAGGGCGGGCTTGGTGGCCTCGCCAACGGGCTGCTGAAGGGCAGCGGCTCGATCGTCTCGGATGCCGGCAGCGTGCTGGGGCCGGCGGCCGCGGTGATCCTCGGGTTGTTCGACGCCCTGGGCAACCTCCTGGTCATCGCCTTCCTGGGACTCGCCTTCGCGGCCGACCCGAAGGCTTACCGTGACGGCGTGGTCCGATTCGTCCCCCCACAGAAGCGCTGGCGGGCGTCTCAGGTCCTCGACGGGGCCGGCGAGACCCTGCGGCACTGGCTGTTCGGCCAGCTGATCATCATGGCGGTGATCTTCCTGTGCACCTGGGCGGGGCTGGCCTTCCTGGGGATCGGCGGCGCGCTGATCCTGGGCCTTCAGGCGGGTCTCCTCGCCTTCGTGCCGACGGTCGGGCCGCTGGTGGCCGGCCTCGTGATCGTGCTGGCTGCGCTGGCCTCGGGCACCAAGGCGGTGATCGGCGCAGTGGGTGTCTACCTCGCCGTGCAGTGCCTGGAGAGCTACGGCCTGACGCCCTTCATTCAGAAGCGCGCCCTCGACATCCCCCCGGCCACGATCTTCGCCGGCCAGCTGATCCTCGGCGTCATCTTCGGGCTCTGGGGCATCGCCCTGGCGCTGCCGCTGATGGCGGTGATCAAGGTCCTGCTGGAGCAGCTCTACGTCGAGGATACCCTCCACGAGCAGCCGAGCACGTAAAAAGTCCTGGTTTAGAGAGGTCGAGACCTTTCGCGGGTGCAGGGTTGAACCCTGCTGGGCTCGGGCAAAGCCCGACGTCGGGGCTCCGCCCCGACACCCCCAAAGGGGCTAGCGCAGGGCGTCCTCGATCATCCGGGCCACGGCCAGCGCCCGCCCGTCGTCGCCGAAGCGGCCGATCACCTGGACGCCGATCGGCAGCCTGTCGCCCGGCACCGGCACGTTCACGCAGGGCACGCCCATCAGCGTCCAGAGCTGGTTGAAGCGCGGATCCCCGGTCGAGACGAGCGTGGCGGGCGCCGGCCCCGGCGCGGAGAACGTCAGGATCGCATCGTAATCGGCGAACAGATCCTTCAGTACACGCCGGGCCCGGTGGGCGTGGCGGCGGGCATCGTCGTACGCGGCCGGTGCGATCGCCGCGCCCGCATCGAGATGCGCCCGGACGAGGGGCGGAAGGAATTCGACCTGCGCGTCGTACTCCCAGGCGAGCGCCAGCCGGCCCTCATAGTTCTGGATGATGCGGTGGCGCTCCCAGGCCTGGGCCAGTTCCGGCGGCAGGGCGAGGTCGGTGACCTGGGCACCGGCGCGCTCGGCCGCCTGCCGGGCCCGCGCCAGGGCGGCCTCGGCCTGCGGCTCGGGCGCCTCAGCGAAATCCTGCCGGACGAGGCCGATACGGGGCGCCGAACCCGTCTCCGCCCCCGCGAGCTGCGGCCGGCCGGTCACCAGCGCCAGGGCATGGGCGACGTCCGCGACCCCGGCGGCGAACAGGCCGACCGTGTCGAGCGCCCAGGAATAGGTCTTCACCCCCACGGTCGGGATCAGCCGGAAGGACGGCTTCACCGCCGCGCAGCCGCAATAGCTCGCGGGCCGGATCACCGAGCCCGCCGTCTGCGTCCCCAGCGCCAGCGGCAGCATCCCGGCCCCGACCGCCGCGGCCGAACCCGCCGACGAGCCGCCCGGCGTGTGGCCGGGATCGTGCGGATTGACGGTTTCGGTCGGGTCGCTGCTGGCGAAAGCCGTGGTGGTGGTCTTGGCAAGCGCCACCGCGCCCAGGCTCTTCAACCGCGCCACGACGGCGGCATCCCCCCGCGGGTGCCAGCCTGCATAGATCGACGAGCCCATCTGCGTCGGCAGGCCGGCGCTGTCGATGATGTCCTTCACGCCCACTGCGATCCCGGCGAGCGGCCCCGTCTCCGGGATCGCAGGCGCTGGGTCGAGGGTGACGAACGCGTGCAACTCCGGCTCCCGTGCGGCGATCGCCGCCCGGCAGAGATCGATCGCGCCCGAGGGCGTGAGGGTGCCGGCGTCGATGCGGGCGCGGAGGTCGAGGAGCGAGAGCATTTTGTATTCAGTGCTCCGGAAGGGGCCTCTGTCAACAGAGCCACAGGGCGCGGCATTCGGGAAACGGCGTTGACGAACGCTTTACGGGAAGCTGCGCATCGTCCGTGTCATGTGGCGTGGCGTATCCCTCTTATCGGCTCTGGCGCTGTTCGGCGCGGGGCTCACCGCGTGCTCGATCAACCATTTCGAGCGGCGCGAGCCGTGGCGTGATCAGGCGGAGCAGGTCTGCCTGGCCAAGAAGCTGGTGGAGCCCACCGAGTTCATCACGCCGGTGGCGGCCATGGACGGTCCGGGCCCCTGCGGGATGCAGCAGCCGTTCCGGGTGACGCGGCTCGGCGGCGGCTCCGTCCTGCTGAAGCAGCGGATGACGCTCGGCTGTCCGGCGCTGGCCGAGGCCGAGGCGTGGCTCGCCGACACGATCCAGCCCGCCGCCAACCTCTATTTCGGCGTGCCGGTGGCCGAGATCAACGCGGGCTCCTATTCCTGCCGCGGCCGCAACAACCAAGCGGGCGCAAAACTTTCCGAGCACGGCTTCGGCAATGCCATCGATCTGATGTCGGTGAAGCTCGCCGACGGGCACGTCATCACCGTGAAGGGCGGCTGGCGCGGCACCGAGGCCGAGCAGGGCTTTCTGCGCGAGATCTTCCTGGGGGCGTGCCAGCGTTTCACCACGGTGCTGGCGCCCGGCTCCAACGTGTTCCACTACGACCATATCCACGTGGACCTCGCCCGGCACGACCCGCGGGGCCTGAGGCGGATCTGCCAGCCGCTGATCAAGTTCACGCCGCAACTGGGGACCGGCGTCGAGCGGCCCCTGTCGCGCCCCGTCCCGCCGCCGCGCCAGCCCGCAGCCCCGCAGGCTCCGGTGGATATCGAGGAAGACGATCCCTACGGCGTCTCGCCGATGTCGAAGGCGGCGAGCCCGACCCAGGTCGCCCGCGCTCCGGCGCGCTTGCCCGCGGCCACGGCCTACACGTCCGCGCCCCCGGCCCGGCCCGCGCCGCACGTTGCCGCCGTGCCGGAGCAACCCGAGCAGGCCTATGACGAGCCGCTTCAGCTGGGTGCGCCGACGCCCGGCACGGGGCCGATTTACTGAAAGCCTATCCGGCTCCGAAGCCTGATCGTAGGCGGCTGATGGACGGGGCATCCTGTCCACCTCCCGTTCATTCCGAGCCGCCTCATCCCAAGGCACTCACGGCAGGGGGCGCTCCGGCGGATATCCGGGCGGTCGTTCGTGGCCTTGACCGGCTTCGCGCGCGACAGGCGGGGGCGCCTTCGAACGGCGCTGCATCTCCCGAATTGGGGGGTGAGGATCGACCCATTTGACGGAAGCGGGTGCTCGTCAAATCCGTCATGGACAGGGTTTACAAATGTTTCACGTGAAACATCGGTCTTTACCAGCCCTTCACCATTCATGACCCGCGCGCCTCTGCCCGGCCCGGATCAACCGATCCCGTCGATGCTGATCGCGAGTTGCTCGGGCCCGCGCAGAGAGGCGCCCGGCCGATAGGGCGGCGGGTCCTGCATCAGCTGCGGGGCAACGAGGCGACGGCTCAGGGCCACCAGGGCGATCTCCGCTTCGATCCGCGCCAGCGGAGCGCCGACACAGTAATGCAGCCCGCCACCGAAGCCGAAATGCTCGATGTCCGGCCGGTCGGGATCGAACCGGTCCGGATCGTGGAAACGGGCAGGATCGCGGTTCGCTGCGGCGAAGAGCAGGATGATGGGTGCGCCTTTCGGGATGGTCTCGCCCGCCAGGGTGATGGAGCCGAGCGCCTTGCGGGTCCGGAAATGCACCGGCGGCTCGTAGCGCAGCACCTCCTCGATCAATCGGGGCGCCCGCGCGGGGTCCGTGCGCAGTCGCTCCAGTTCCTCCGGATGGCGGAGCAGGGTCAGCATGGCGTTGGTGATGAGGTTCACGGTGGTCTCATGTCCGGCGACCAGCAGCAGGATGGCGGTGGCGATCAAGTCGAAATCGCTCATCGGCTTGGCGCCGTTCGGGCCGGGAGCGGCGAGCCCGCTCAACATGTCGCCGGCGGGGCGCCGCCGCTTCTCGCGGATGAGCCCGCGCATGTAATCCGAGATCGCGTCGAAGGCCGCGACGGTGCGGCGGCGGGTCTCGACGTCATGGCGCGCATCGGGCTCCAGGGCGGTCGCGAGCTGCGTCGCCCAGGACTGGAACCGCGGCTCGTCGGATTCCGGCACGCCGAGCAACTCGCAGATGACCGAGACGGGGAGGGGATAGGACAGATCCTCCACGAGGCAGACCTGCCCGCGACCCCGGCAGGCGTCGAGGAGAGCATCGACCTCCCGGGCGATCCGCGGCCGCAGGTGATGAACCCGTGAGATGGTGAATTCGCGCATCACCGCCGCCCGCAGGTGATCGTGGTCCGGTGGATCGCGGAAGATCAGAGGCCGGTGCGCGGTGGCGATCCGGCTGCGGATCGGGTTCAGGATCCAGTCGCGGATCGGGTTGCCGGTGCGCGGCCGCTTGAACGGCGGGAGATCCTCCGAGCTCAGCCGCGGATCGAACAGCAGGGCCCGGATCGCCGCATGGGTGCTCACCACGTAGCTGCCGTCGCGCTGGCGGGCCACCGGCCGCGCCCGCAGCCTGGCATAGAGCGGGTAGGGATTTGCCCTGTTGGCCGGATCCGTCACGGCGGCGAAGAGCGTTTCGTAAGGCCGCTCCTCACCGGGCCGGTTCTCGTTGGGCCGGGTCTCGTTGAGCAAAGTCTGGTCAGCCATGGGCGGCCTCGGCCGGGCGGGGTGTTGGAGTCGACGCCCGCGGCGGCGGGAAGCCCGGATTGGCCCGCTCGATGCGCGGCTGATCGGTGGCGTCCAGGATCGGCGGGACAGCGCCGCCCGCCAGAATCGCCTCGGCATAGGCGGGCAGCCACCGGGCTTGGTCGAACGACAGGGCCGCAATGCTGCGCCCGGCTTGGCCGTAGACCGCGAGGAAGCGCCGCGACGCCCGCGAGCCCTGCACCACGGCGACCGAATCGGCGCCCGCAGTGAGGCCGACCAGCTTGATGTTGATCCCGAACTGGCTCGACCAGAAGGCTGGCAGGTGGGCGTAGGGCCGCTGATCGTCCGCGCCCGCCAGCATGTTCCGGGCGGCGTGGGACGCCTGCTCGACGGCGTTGCCCCAATGCTCCACGGAGACCAACCGGCCGCCGTAGAGCGGGATCGGCCAGCGGGCGACATCGCCTGCCGCATAGATATCCGGACAGGCCGTGCCCGCCGCGGTGCGGGCGCGGCACGCCGCGTCGCAGGTGAGACCGCCTGGATCGGCCATCAGGCCCGCCCCGCGGAGCCATCCGGTCGCCCGGACCGCCCCGAGGGCCGCGATCACGAGATCGGCCTCCAGGGCACTGCCATCCGCCAGCCGAGCGCGGACCACCCGGCCGGCCGCGTCGCCCTCGAAGGCCCGAACCTGGGTGCCGGGGCGGAATACGGCCCCCGCATCGCGCAGGCAGCCGGCGATCACCCCGCCCACGAAGGTGCCGAGGCTGTTGGCGAGCGGCGCCGGATGAGGATCGACCAGCGTCACGGGGAGCCCGAGATCGCGCAGGCAGGAGGCGGTCTCGCACCCGATCAGCCCGGCCCCCACGATCAGCACGTGCCGCGGCCGGGCGACAAGGGCGGCCCGCAGGGCGCGGGCGTCGTCGCGCCCGCGGAGGGTGTGGACGCCGGCGAGATCGCCCCCGGTCTCGGCCGGCCAGGGTCGGGCCTGCGCGCCAGTGGTGACGAGGAGTTTGTCGTAGGCCAGCACCGACCCATCGGCGAGGCGGATCGTCCGGGCAGCCCGGTCGAGGGCGACAGCCGCGCTGCCGAGGCGCCACCGGGCCCGCAGGCTGGTCAGCTCCGGCAGACGGGTCGCGTCCGCCTCCAGCGCCCCGGCGAGCATGTGCTTCGAGAGGGGCGGCCGGTCGTAGGGCCGGTGGGGTTCGGCGCCCACGAGGGTGAGCGGACCGTCGTAGCCGCCCCGCCGCAGCGCCTCCGCGCCGCGCAGGCCCGCCAGCGAGGCGCCGACCACGACGATTCCGGCGGGTTCGGGCGTCACGGCGCCTCTCCGTCATCCGGGGCCACTTGGAGGCTGATGGCGCGGACCGGGCAGGCCTGGACCGCCCGCTCGATCGCGCCGCGCCGCTCGGCCGCCGGGGTGGGATCGTAGAACAGGATCTCGTGGCCGCGCAGGGCGAAATCGTCAGGGGCCGCGTAGCAGCATTGCGCGTAGCCCTGGCAGCGGTTGAGATCGACCACGACGCGCAGTGCGTCCGCGCGATCCGGGGATTTCACGCCGACCTCGCCAGCGGGACCGCGACGCCCGTCCGGCCGCCGCGCACCGGCCCGGAGCGGGCGAGGTCGTCCACCGCGGTCAGGATGCCCGTCATGGCGTCGCGGCTGGCGAAGGCCGCCTGCAGCGCGCCGGCCCGCTGGCGGAAGCCGGGCTCGGTGAGCACCCGGGCCACCGCGTCCCGAAGCGCCTCCGGCGCCGGATTGTTGGTGGCGAGGTTGAGGCCGGCGCCGGACCAGCCGACACGGGCGTTCACCTCGGCCTTATCCTCAGTGAGGCCGGCCGAGACGATCGGCACGCCGGCGGCGAGCGCCTGCGAAACGCTGCCATAGCCGCCATTGGTCACGAGCGCGCTGACCCGCGGCAGGAGATCGCGGAACGGCAGGAAGCTGGAGACGCGCGCATTCGCGGGGATCGGCCCGCGCAGCGCAGAAATGGGCCGACCCCCGGTGGTCGCCACGACGAGGAGGTCGTTCCGGTCGGCCAGGGCCGCGAGACTCGGTTCCACCAACTCGCCGAACTCCGCGTTGGCGAGCGTCCCCTGCGTCACCAGCACGACGGGTTTGCCCGCGGCGTTGGCCGCCTCCAACTCCGGCCACCAAGCCGGCAACGGGGCCGGCGGGGTCGGCGGCTGCAGCAGCCCGATGAAACGCACGCCGGGGGGCAGCGCGCCGTAATCGTATTCGAAACCCGGCACCGTCGGCTGAAGGAACAGGTCCGGCAGCACGACGATGGAGTGCGGCAGCGAGGCCGGCAGCGGCGGCAGGCCGAGCTTGGCGAGCTCACCGTCCGTATAGGCCCGCACCGGATTGGCGAAGGCTGCATCCATGCCGGCCTTCAGGGCGGCATAACGGACCCGCTCGGCGGGGTCCTGCGCGGGGGGCAGGCCGAGGCCGATCGGGGCATGGTCCGGCCGGTCCAGGAACAGGAAGCTGACATTGACGACCGCGATCGGCGGCCGGGGCGCCGTGTCGAGGAGCAGCGGCAGGACGCCGAGGACCATGCTGCCGGCCACGATGACCTCGGGTCCCTCCGCGTCGATCAGGCGGCGCAGAGCCGCCGCCTGAATCGGCATGGGATCGACGAAGCGGCGCTCGAATTCGCGCCGGTAGCGCTCTGCCCCCGCGGGCAAGTCGGTGGCGCGGAACTCGGCGGCCCCATCATCCGGGTAGGCGGTAAAGCGCAGGCCGGCCGCCTCGAACTTGGAGCGAAAGCGGGCATCGGAGAGCACCAGCACGTCGTCCCCCCGCGCAGCGGCGGCCCGGCCGACGGCCAGCAGCGGGTTGACGTGGCCGGTGAGCGGCGTCGCGGCAAGCAGGATCTTCATCGGACCTCCTTGAGCGAGGCCGGCGGATCGGCCTCGCCCCAGTCGCGGTGGCGCCACCGTCACCCGGAGCGCTCTCGGCACGAGGGTACGCGCCTCGCGAAGGGAAATCGTCTGCCAACCCACGTGGTTACGGCGCCGGAAGCGTTTGGTGCGGTGGCGCACGAAAGGGGGCCTGCTGAAGGCACCACCCCCGGCGGGGTGCTCCCGGCCGTTGCCGTCTCTGGTACGAGCGGTGCGACCGACGATCGGCCCGTGAGATCGACGGCGCGACGCTGTGCCGGTCAGACGCGCGACGGGATCTGCCGGTTAACCTCCCCACGTCTCGGCCATCCCGAAAGCGCGGCACGCCCGACAGGGCCGGCTCCACGGGCCCGATGGCGCGCGCGCTGCACGGCAGGGAACGGTAGCCCGCTCAAGTGCTGCACATACCCCGCAGGCTGACGGACTATTCGAGACCCGTCCGGACGGCGATCTCGGGGCATCCTCTGCCCCACGATGAGGGGCGGCCGTGTCGCGGGGCGTCCCTGTGCCCATCCGTCGGGGCTACCAGTCGTCCGACGCCCCTCCGCCACCCGAGGAGCCGCCGCCGCCGGCGACATCGTCGTCCACAGACTTCGATTCGGTGCTGCTTGAGAAGCCGCCGCCCCGTCCGCCCGAAACCGGTTCCGACGTCGACCCGGTCTCCCCGTCGCCACGGCGCGCCGCCCTGCCGCAAGGCCACGCCAACACCATGACGATCAGAAGCAGCAGGACGAAGATCGCACCCTGTTCGAGATGGGGCTCGTCGGCCTGCTCGGGCGGCTTGCGATGCGCCTCCTCCGCGTCCTTTGACAGGAGGCTCAGGATCGCGTCGAGGGCCGCGTCGAGACCACCGAAATAGTCGCCCGCCTTGAAACGCGGCGTGATCGCGTCGGAGGTGACCGTACGGGACAGGGCGTCGGTGAGCGCGCCCTCGAGGCCGTAGCCGACCTCGATGCGCACCTTGTGCTCCTGCGGCGCCACCAGCAGGAGAACGCCGTTGTTGAGCTGGGCCTGCCCGAGCTTCCAGGTCCGGAACAGGCGGTTGGCATAGTCCTCGACACTTGCGCCCTGGAGGCTCGGCACGATCGCCACCCGCACCTGATCCGAAGTCCCGTGCTCGTGTGCCTTCAGCTTGGCCTCGAGCGCTTCGCGCTGGTCGGGTGTAAGCAGGCCGGCCGCATCGACGACGCGGCCCGACAGCGGCGGGAACGTCAGGTCGCCCGCGAACGCGCCAACCGTGTACACAGCCAAGCAGGCGGCGATGACGGCGAGCGCCAGGGCGAGCCGTATGCGCGCCGGGATGCTCCGGCCCATCGGCGGTCCCTAGAATTTCACACTCGGCGGCCGGTCGGCGTTCGGCGTCGCCGTGAAGGTCTCCATCGGCTTGGCGTCGGGATAGAGGAAGGCTGCGATCCAGCGGCCGGGGATCGTGCGCACCTCGGTGTTGTAGGCCTGGACCGCATTGATGTAGTCGCGCCGCGCCACCGCGATCCGGTTCTCGGTGCCCTCAAGCTGGGACTGGAGAGCCAGGAAGTTCTGGTTCGACTTCAGTTCGGGATAGCGCTCGACGGTCACGAGCAGCCGACCGAGGGCGCCGGAGAGCCGATCCTGGGCTGCCTGGAATTCCTTGAACGTCTGCGGATCGCTGACCGTGGAGGCGTCGACCTTCACGCTCGACGCCTTGGCGCGCGCCTCCGTGACGCCGACCAGCACATCCTTCTCCTGCTGGGCGTGGCCTTTCACGGTCTGGACGAGGTTGGGGATCAGGTCGGCCCGGCGCTGGTACTGGTTCTGGACTTCGCTCCAGGCGGACTTCGCCCGCTCCTCCAGGGTCGGAACCCGGTTGATCGCCCCGCAGCCGCAGAGGCCGGTCACCAGCAGCATCATCGAGAGCAGGCCGAGAAGGCGTGCCGCCGCGAAGGGCTGCCGCACGGCGCCGGCCGTCACTGTCATCATCAATCCGCCCCTCCGCCGGGTGAGGCCCGGCTCCGCAGTTCAGAAACCGACTCGAATTGCCGCAATCGACTCCGCGTCCCACCGGAAGCCGGCCGATCCGGGCAACAGAGTGCGTCGAAGCACGTTTGTGATGTCGCCTGCCGAACCCGATCGCATCGCCCTCGGAACCGGCATGCAAACCCTGTTTAAGCGGGCTTCCTTGCGCCAAACCGGCGTGGCCGCTGACGGGGAGCCTGTCGGGCGGCGCCGTGGAGACCGGGAATGGATGCAGGACTCGCCGATCACCTCCGGACCGCCAGCGCGACCGCGCGGCGGCATGCGCTCGCCTTCCAGGGGCCGGCCGGCAAGGACGCGCTGCCCTGGTCGGTCATCGAGGCCTTCGACGCGAAAATCCGCGGGCATGTCGAGCGCGATCCCCGGATCGAGGACGAGCGCGATCGGGTCCTGATCGCCGCCGTGAAGCTCGCCGAGACCCCGGTCGAGGAGGGCGAGGACACGATCGCGGCGGCCCGCGCGCATCTCGTCGACGCGATCGCGTATCTGGAGCAGGCTGTGATGCGCTTCGGCCGGGTCAATCGGCAGGGGGCAAAGCTCGGTTATGGAAGCTACGGCCAGCCGGTCGGCGCCCGGGACTGACCGCCCCGCCGGAGGAAACCGCTGGGAGAGACCGGATGTCCGCAGGTCCGCCCGTCGCGGCGACGCTGAGCCGCCTCGACCTGAAGACGCTGCGCCTGTTCGCGGCGATCTGCGCGGAGGGGACGCTCAACGGCGCGGCCCGACGGGCCGCCATCGCCCCGTCGGCGGTGAGCAAGCGGCTCGCCGAGCTGGAGCACGCGCTGGGCTGCACCCTCCTCACGCGTGAGCCCCGCGGCATGCGCCTGACCCCGGCGGGCGAGACGCTGCTGCATCACACCCGCCGCATGCTGGCGAGCGCCGAGCAGATCGCCCTGGAGCTCGCCGAGCATGCGCGCGGCGTGCGCGGCTTCGTGCGGGTGCTCGCCAACCTCTCGGCCATCGTGGAATTTCTGCCTGAGGACCTGCGCGCGTTCCTCGCCGTGCAGGGCGGGATCCGGGTCGATCTGGAGGAGCGCCCGAGCGGCGGCGTCGTGGCCGGCGTCGAGGAGGGACTCGCCGATCTCGGCATCTGTGCAGGCGGCACCGACACGCGGACGCTCACCGCCTACCCGTACCGCGCCGACCGGCTGGTCCTGGTCATGCCGGAGGACCATCCCCTGAGCGACCGCGCCGCCATCGCGCTCGCTGAGACGCTCGACTACGACCATGTCGGGCTGCACGTGGAGAGCTCGATCTACGCCGCCCTGCGGGACGAGGCCCGGCGCCTCGGCCGGCCGCTGCACCTGCGCATGCACGTGCCGAGCTTCGACGCAATCTGCCGGATGGCGCAGGTCGGGATGGGACTCGGCACCGTGCCCGAGCACGTCCACGCCCTGCTCGGACCCTCGATGCGGCTCGCCGCGGTGCCGCTCACAGACCCCTGGGCGCAGCGTATGCTGTGCCTGGTCGTCCGCCCCGGCTTCCTGCCGCCGGCCGCCCGGCTCCTGCTCGACCACCTGCGCGCCGCCGACACGCTGCGTTCTCTTCAGGAGAACGCGGAATGATGGATGGCGTTTGGACTTCGGGTCCTGGATCACGGTAGTCAACAGTCGACAAACATGGAGGAGAGAATGTCCGGCCCGCTCAGCGGTATCCGTGTTCTCGAACTCGGCCAGCTCATCGCCGCGCCCTTCGCGACGCGGCTGATGGCCGAGTTCGGCGCCGAGGTGATCAAGGTCGAGGCCCCGGGCGAGGGCGATCCCCTGCGCAAGTGGCGCAAGATGCACGAGGGCACCTCGCTCTGGTGGTACCTGCAGTCGCGCAACAAGAAGTCGATCGCGGTCAATCTGAAGGCCCCGGACGGCCTCGACATCGTCAAGCAGCTCGCCGCGAGCGCCGACGTGGTGGTCGAGAATTTCCGCCCCGGCGGCTTGGAGAAGCTCGGCCTCGGCTGGGACGTGCTCTCAGCGCTGAACCCCAACCTCGTGATGGTGCGGATCTCCGGCTACGGCCAGACCGGCCCCTACCGCGACCGCCCGGGCTTCGGCGCCATCGGCGAGTCGATGGGCGGCATCCGCTTCACCACCGGTAGCCCGGAGGCGCCCCCCGCCCGGGTCGGCGTCAGCATCGGCGACACCCTGGCCTCGCTCCACGGCGTGATCGGCGCGCTGATGGCGCTCCTGCGGGTCAAGACCGGCCAGGGCGCCGGCCAGGTGATCGACGTCTCGCTTGTCGAGAGCGTGTTCAACGTGATGGAGAGCCTCGTCCCCGAATACGACCTGCTGGGCGAAGTCCGCACCCGCACCGGCGGCGCGCTGCCGGGCATCACCCCGTCGAACACCTATCCGACGGGGGACGGCGGCTACGTCGTCATCGCCGGCAACAGCGACCCGATCTTCCGCCGCCTGATGACGGCGATCGGCCGTCCGGACCTCGCGGAGGATCCGGCGTTGCGCAACAACGCGGGGCGCTCCCAGCAATCCGCCATGCTGGACGGCACGATTGCCGACTGGTCGAAGACCAAGACGGTCGAGGAGGCGCTCGCCGCCCTGGAGGCCGCCGACGTGCCGGCCGGCCGGATCTACTCGGTGGCCGACATCGTCGCCGACCCGCACTACCAAGCGCGCGACATGATCCTCCAGGCGGAATTGCCCGGCGGGACCCAGGTCAAGATGCCCGGCATCGTGCCGAAGCTGTCCGACACCCCCGGTGAGATCCGCTGGCAGGGCCCGGCCCTCGGCGCCCACACCGATGCGGTGCTCGGCGAGCTCGGCCTCGATCCCGCGCGCATCGCGGCCCTGCGCGCGGAGGGAGCGGTGGCATGAGCAGCGATAGGATGATCGTCCAGGAGGTCGCCACCCGCGACGGCTTCCAGATCGAACCCGTCTTCGTGCCGACGGCGGACAAAATCCGGCTGATCGACGCGCTCTCGGAGGCCGGCTTCAGCCGGATCGAGGTCTCGTCCTTCGTCTCGCCGAAGGCGGTGCCGGCGCTCGCCGACGCCGCGGACGTCTTCGCCGGGATCCGGCGCTGGCCCGGCACGGTCTACGTCGCCCTGGTGCCGAACCCGAAGGGCGCCGAGCGGGCGCTTGCCGCCAAGGTCGATGAGATCAACCTCGTCGCCTCGGTGAGCGAGACCCACAACCGCGCCAATATGGGCATGAGCCCGGCCGATTCGATCGCGGGCTTCGCGCGGATCATGGATTCCGTGCGCGGCGCGCCGGTGAGCACCAACGCCACGGTGGCAACGGCCTTCGGCTGCCCGTTCGAGGGCGACCAGCCGGTCGACACGGTGGTGGCGCAGGTGGAGCGCTACCTGTCCCTCGGCATCGACGGGGTGACGCTCGCCGACACCACCGGCATGGCCAACCCCCGACAGGTGGCGCGCCTCGTCGCCCGGGTGCTGCCGCTGGTCGGCGCCGAACGCCTGACGCTCCACTTCCACAACACACGCGGCCTCGGCCTCGCCAACGTGCTGGCCGCCTACGACACGGGCGCCCGGCGCTTCGATGCTGCGCTCGGCGGCCTCGGCGGCTGCCCGTTCGCGCCGGGGGCCACCGGCAACATCTGCACCGAGGATCTCGTCAGCATGGCCCACGAGATGGGCGTACCCACGGGCCTCGACCTCGAAGCCCTGATCGGCCTGTCGCGGGACCTGCCCCGCCTCGTCGGCCACGACGTGCCCGGGCAGGTCGCCAGGGCCGGACGGCCCTGCGATCTGCATCCGCCGCCCGCCAAGGCGGCTTGAGCTGGCGCAACGCACACGCTGTCCCGCCCACGACAGTGAAGCGCCAACAGCTCCCACGAACGCAACGCCCTCCCTCCCCCCTCTGCGGGGGAGGGTGGCCCGCGAAGCGGGTCGGGAGAGGGGAGCGACGGTGCAGAAGAAGGCTCCAGCCTTCACGAAGGTCGCGACCTTTCCTGAACCCGGGTTCTCCTCTCCCGACCCCTGCTGACGCAGGGGCCACCCTCCCCCGCAGAGGGGGGAGGGGACCCGCGCCTCATCCGATAACGGGTGTGTCGCCCTTCAGCGCCGTAGATCCAATCGACCCTGAACTCGCGAAAAGCCGCCCACCGCGAAGGCGGCACCGCTCCCCCAAATCCCAAAACAACGGAGGAAACCATGACCGCAGTCCTGTCGGGCTCGCCGGCCGCCGCCGAGGCCGGCGCGGTGACCGAGAACGCCATCGTCCGCAAGGTCGCGTGGCGGCTCATGCCGCTGATCATGATCTGCTACATGTTCGCGTTCTTCGACCGCATCAATATCAGCTTCGCCAAGTTTCAGCTCCAGAGCGATCTCGGCTTCAGCAACGTCGCCTACGGGCTCGGCGCGAGCATGTTCGTGGTCGGCTACGTGATCTTCGAAGTGCCCTCGAACCTGTTCCTCTACCGGGTCGGGGCGCGGCGCTGGATCGCCCGGATCATGATCTCCTGGGGCATCGCCACCGCGCTGATGATCTTCATCCGCAGCGAGTGGCACTTCTATGCCCTGCGCTTCCTGATCGGCGCCATGGAGGCGGGTTTCGCGCCCGGCATCCTCTATTACCTGACCATCTGGTTCCCGGCCTCGCATCGCGGCCGGATCACCTCGTTCATGTTCGTGGCCTCGGCCTTCTCGGGCATCTTCGGGGCGCCGGTGGCGGGCCTCATTCTCGGCGGCCTCAACGGCGTCGGCGGCTTGGCCGGCTGGCAATGGCTGTTCCTGGCCGGCGGCCTACCCTGCCTCGTCCTCGGCGTGCTCGTGCTGATGCGCCTCGACGACCGGATCGCCGATGCGAAATGGCTCTCGGAGCCCGAGAAGGCGCTTCTGTCGAGCCGGATCGCGCATCACAATAAGGATATCGGCGACCACTCGCTCCTCGGGGCGATCAGGCAGCCGGGCTTCCTGCTGATTGGGCTGATCTACTTCCTGCTCCAGATCGGCTCCTACGGGCTCAACTTCTGGGGGCCGGACCTGATCAAGACCGCGAGCGGCGGGCAGGCGGCCTCCGTCGGCTTCCTGACCGCGATCCCCTACATCTGCGGGGCGATCAGCATGGTGGTGATCGGGCGCCTGTCCGACGCCTCGGGCGAGCGGCCGAAATTCGTCGCCGGCCTCGCCATCGCGGCGGCGCTCGGCTTCTTCGGCGCCGGGATGTTCGACAAGCACATCGTGCCGCTGATGTTCGCGCTCGCGCTGCTCGGCGCCGGCATCGTGGCCTCGATCCCGACCTTCTGGACGCTGCCGGCCAAGCTCGTCACCGGCGTCGGTGCGGCGGGCGGGATCGCGCTGATCAACACGCTCGGCCAGTTCGGCGGCATCGTCAGCCCCGTGATGGTCGGCTGGGTGAAGGATCTCACCGGCTCGACCACGCCCGCCCTCTACGGCATCGGGGTGCTCTGCCTCGTGGCCGCCGCTCTGGCGCTCTTCGCCATGCCGGCGAGCCTGCGCCGGAGCGACCGCGCAGCCTGAGGCTGCATCGGGAGCGCCGCAGCGGCCGGCTACGGCACGCCGAGCAGCGCCGCTTGCCGGTACGCGCGGGGCGTCATTCCGTGCCGGTCCTTGAACCGGCGGGCGAAGTGGGCTTGGCTGGCGAAGCCGCAGCCATAGGCCAGCATGCCGATCGACAGGTGGGCACAGGCCGGATCGGCCAGCCGGTCGGCGGCGCGCGTCAGCCGGCGCTCCCAAATGTAATCGGAGATGTGCCGGTCGCGCTCGTGGAACAGCTCCTGCAGCCGGCGCAGCGACACGCCGACTGCGGTCGCGAGTTGCGGCGGGTCGAGGGTCTGGTCGTCGAGATGGGCCTCGACATAGGCCTTCGCGCGCTGGACCACGACGCTGCCGTGAATCGATCGGGGGGCCTCCTGGGCCATCCGCTCGGCGATGCTGGCCACGATCAGGTCGACCCCGATCTCCCCCATCCGGAGAGTCCCATCGGGCGTGAGCTGGCGGCGCACCCGGATCAGCTCGTGGAGGAAGCCCGTCGCCAGCTGGGTCGATGCGAGGTCCGCACCGACCGACAACCCCGTGTAGAGCCGCGTCGAGCCGAGCACGCGCTCCAGGCGTTCACGCGGCACTTCGAGAAACAGGGCTTGGCTGTCCTGATGGGTCGTCAGCACGGACGGCCGATGATCGAGCACGACGATGTCTCCCGGCCGCTGCACTGCGTCCCGGCCGTCCTGAGAGCTGCTCGACAGGCCCGCGAGCTTGACCAGCACGACGACCATCCCGGCCCGGTCGTGGCGCCGCGCCGCGGCGGGCGTCGTCTCGCAGCGCAGGGCGCTCTGCGTCAGGCGCGAGACATGGAGAGAGCCGATTTCGGCAACGTCGAGCGTGCCCTGGAAGGGCCCGTCGTCGAGGCGCTCCAGCTCGATGGGGACCAGCCGCTCGGCCAGAAGCTCGCGCCACCGCTTGAAGCCGCTCTGAGGATGAAGCCCGGTCGTCGAGAACACGGGGTGCATCGAGGATCCTTTCTCTCCGTGGCTGCGGATGGTGGCGGGATCGCTCGCCCGGAGATCGAGGCCGATCCGGTGGCGACCGCGCCGGCCGCATCGGGCCGCCCTGTCGTTGAAGCGGCTGTCGAGACGCCTGCGTGCGATCGCCTGCCGCGGGCGTCCGGCACCGTCGGGTCTCTGGCACGACGCCTCGAGATTGCTTTTGGGAGGGTGTCCGATGGTCGAAAACCGGCGCTGCATTAATAATTTTTAACCCTGCGCCATCCGATCGCGCGGCCGGTCAACGAATCTCGCGTCGGCGGACAAACGCGAAAACTCACATATTGTATATCTTCTGCATCCTCAAGAAATGGCCGGAGGCAAACTTGAGGTGTTCGCAATTTTGGCTGCCCGAACGGTGTCCCGCGTCGTTTCATCCGGTCGAATGGGTTCCATTCAAAGGATTAGGCGCGTCGTCACCGCGACGGTACTGGGAATGGCAAGACTGAAATGGACAACTTCACGGAACAGCATCCGGCATTCATGCTGGAGAAGGTCGGTGCGATCGTCGCCGCCTATGTGTCCAGGAACGCGGTCGACGCCGCGCAACTCCCGGGCCTGATCGATCAGGTGCACACGGCCATCGCCGACCTGCGCGACAAGCAGGTCCTGGGCGGTTCGGGCTATACCGGGGCGAATGCGAAGCAGGTCGAGGCCTCGATTCAGCACGACGGCTTGATCAGCTTCATCGACGGCAAGCCGTACAAGACCTTGAAGCGCCATCTCACCGCCCACGGCCTGACGCCGGAGCGCTATCGGCTCCAATACGGTCTGCCGGCCGATTACCCGATGGTCGCCCCGGGCTATGCCGCACGGCGGTCCGAGATCGCCCGGGCGATCCAGCTCGGCCACAAGGCGGCCTGAGCGATGGCCCTCGGCCGTTTGCACGGACCGGCCCCGTCGCCCGCCTCCGCTGCGGAGATGGCCCGGTCCCGGGACAGCCTCGCACGTCTCGCCGAGGTCCTGCGAGTGCCGGTCTCGACGTTCCACCCGGTCGTCGGCGAGCAGGACGAGGCGATCGCGCAGGCTGCGGATCTCGTCACCGAGTTCGCGGCCATCGACAACCCGGCCGCGCGGCGGACCTGTCTGGCGTTCGTCCGGGCGATGGCGAGTTCCTGAGGCGTCGGGGGGCGCCGCAGCCGGCCGGGCGACATGTCGCCCGCTCCGCGCCTGAGGGGGCGGCGGAGCGGGTCCGATGGCCCGGCCGGCTGCGTTATCGGCGTCAGAACACGTGACGCAGGATGAAGAACAGCACGGCCGCCAGTGTGATCGCGGCCGGCAGGGTCATGATCCAGGCCAGCGCCATGTTGCGCACGGTCGCCATCTGGAGACCTGAGCCGTTGGCCGCCATCGTCCCGGCGACGCCCGACGACAGGATGTGCGTGGTCGAGACCGGCAGGCCGTAGAGTTCGGCCAGCCCGATCGTGCCGGCGGCCACGATCTCGGCGGAGGCGCCCTGCGCGTAGGTGAGGTGCGTCTTGCCGATCTTCTCGCCCACCGTCACCACGATCCGCTTCCACCCGACCATGGTGCCGAGCCCGAGCGCCAGGGCGACGCAGATCTTCACCCAGCCGGGAATGTAGCGGGTGCCGTTGTTGAGCAGCCCGGCATAGCCCTTCAGGGTCGCCTTGTCGGAATCCGAGAGGTCGGCGCCGGCGTTCGGCAGCATCCGCACCGCATCGGAGGCGAGATACATGTCGCTGCGCAGGTTCTGCGTCTGGGCGGCCGGCACCGTGCGGATCGCCCCGTAACCTTTTACGCTGTCGGCGATGTCGGTGGCGAGCGCCGAGAGGGCGGCGTAGACCGGCGGCTTGTTCAGATCCTTGGTCTTCAGCGCCTGGGTCACGGTCTCGCGCGCCTGGGCGGCTTCGGGCTTCGGCACGCCGGCCGCGCGGGCGGAGAAGATCTGGGCGGCCGCCGTCGAGCTCTGCACGAAGGCCGGGGTCGTGTCGTCCGCCATGGTCCGGTTCAGCGCGTAGGCCGTGGGGGCGGCGCCGATCAGGATCAGCATGATCAGGCCCATGCCCTTCTGCCCGTCATTGCCGCCGTGGAAGAACGAGACCAGCGTGCAGGTGAGGATCAGGAGGCCGCGGATCCACAGGGGCGGCGGCGTGTCGCCCTTCGGCGCCTCGTAGAGGTCCTTGCGACGCACGGCGAATTTTAGGGCGAGCAGCAGCAGCGCCGCGAGTGCGAAGCCGCAGATCGGCGAGAACAGCAGCGCCTTGAACACGTTGAGCGCCTGACCCCAATCCACGCCGGAGGTGCCGTCGCCACCGCTCATCAGCTGGTTGGCGAGGCCGACACCGAGCACCGAACCGATCAGGGCGTGGGACGACGAGTTCGGCAGGCCGAATGCCCAGGTGCCGAGATTCCAGATGATCGCTGCCAGCAGCAGCGCGAAGATCATCGCGTAGCCTGCGCCCGAGCCGACATGAAGGATCAGCTCCACCGGCAGCAGCGTGACGATGGCGTAGGCCACCGCGCCCGACGAGAGCAGCACGCCCAGGAAGTTGAAGAAGCCCGACCAGATTACCGCGACGAGCGGCGGCAGCGAGTGGGTATAGATCACCGTGGCGACGGCATTGGCGGTGTCGTGAAACCCGTTGACGAACTCGAAGGCGAGGGCGATCAGCAGGGCAAGCCCCAGCAGCGCGAAGGCGCCGTAGGCCAGGGGCGCCTCGCCCACCGCGTTCATGTCGGCGATCAGGCTCACGGTGGCGTAGCCCAGCCCCGCCACGAGCACGAGCAGGAACGCGATCACCCCCCCCGGGTGCATCCCATGGTCGAAGCGTGGGGCACCGGCAGGCCGCGTTTCGAGGCCTCCCGATGATGGCATCACGGCGGTATCGGACATGAACCCTCGCGCGGAATCGACAGTGTTGGTAAAATGGGGATTAAGATCTGCCCATGACGCTTCGGTGACGACCCTGTGCGATTACGGGTGCTGGGAACAACATTCGCCTGACAAACGACTTCACGTCGGCGTCATTGTTCTTGTCGGCCGAAGATTTTAGTTCGACGGCAGATTGCCCCGAGAGCCACTTCAAAGCCCTCGCCGACCTGCCGGGCCGGCGCATCCGCGAGGTTCGGCCGTGATCATCTCAGTGTTTCGGAGGCACAATCCGGATCGCGCAAGACGAATTCATGTGTTGGCTAAGTTATTGATCTGTTGCTGGGATGCGACATGCGGCGATTCTGCTTATTATGACTAGATTATGACGTCACCGAATTCGTGGTTTCCGTTAAGGCTCCCGCCGCAGCCGGACGGCCGCGGGCTTTGGGGGGCCAGACATGACGTTACGGTACGGGGTCTCGATTGCGGCTTTGACGGTCGCGGCATTCGGATCGGGGGCGCAGGCGCAGACTGCCAATACGACGCCGTCCGACGTCAACGTGCTCAATCTCCTGGCGCCCTACCTGGCCCTCAACGCCACGGCGACCGGTCAGCAGACGCTGCAGCTCAACCTGTCCCAGTCCGCCGCGATCAACACCGCCGCCGGCCTCGCCCAGCAGCAACTCGCTATCAGCGACAAGAATCTCCTCGGCTCGGCGAGCAACAACCTGTCTTCCTCGGGGCTTGGCACTTACGGGGTGGCGGCCAACCTCGCCGGCGGGCTGCCGGCCCAGACTCCGATCAACGGCATCGTCCCGCAGCAGCTCGTCGGCGGCCTCGGCGCGCAGCTCGGCCCGATCTACCAGCGCGGCGTCGCGCAGGGAGCGACCGGTCCGCTCGGCAGCGTGGTCAACCTTCTGGTCGGCGCCTACACTGTCAGCGGCAACAATCTCGGCGTCGCCAAGAACTACTTCGCCAACGGTGCGGCCAACAATCCGAGCGTGACGCCGAGCAACTACGTCGCGACTCCGGCGGTGGCCCCGGCCGGCTACAGCCTGCCGACCTATAACGGCCTGCCCAACACCACCGACAGCGTCTACGACCTCGCCTACGGTGTCACCAACGCGCAGCCGGGCCAGGACGTCTACGGCTCCTCGCGGCCGGTCCAGGCGGCGCCCGCCCGCTTCAACATCTACGACCCGACGGCGCTCAGCGGCATCGCCACCAACCCGTCCTTCCCGAGCGGGCACACCACCTACGCGTTCACCGACGGCATCCTGCTGGCGATGCTGGTGCCGCAGCAGTATCAGAGCATGCTCGCCCGGGCGGCCGATTACGGCTACAGCCGCATCGCCCTCGGCGTGCACTACCCGCTCGACATCATCGGCGGCCGGGCCCTCGCGACCTACGACCTCGCCCAGGCGTTCACGAACCCGGCCTACATCAACAACGCCGCGGTAACCGGCACGGCGATCAACCTGCCCACGCAGTTCGTGGCCGCCCAGGGCCAGCTCCAGGCCTACCTCGCCGCCCAGTGCGGCAACACCGTCGCGTCCTGCGCGGGCAGCGCCGCCAACCAGTCCGGCAACCCCTACATCCCCTCGGCCGCCAATCAGGCCGCCTATCAGCAGCGCCTGACCTACGGCCTGCCCACCCTGACCTTCGCCCAGGCGCCGCGCGAGCAGGCCCCGGCGGGCGGCCCCGACGCCTCGATCCTGCTCGCGCCGCTCTACGGCGGCTCGACCAGCGCCGCCCGCACGATCGCGCCCAATGGCGGCCTCTACGGACAGCTCTCGACCGGGACGATCAACCAGATCCTGGTCAACACCGAGACCAACGCGCTCGCCGCCTTCTACGGCAACCCGCTCAGCTACTGGAGCCGCCTCGACCTCTACTCGGCGGCCGGCTACTTCGGGAACGTCACCGGCACCCTGACCATGGATGCCAGCGATCGCCTCGGCATCGACGTCGCCGTCGGCCAGGGCGGCGCGCTCTACGCCAACGGCACGATCTCCGGCACCGCCTTCGTGGGCTCCGGCGGCCTGCTCGGCGGGTCGGGCACGCTGGGCGGGATCAGCGCGCTGTCGGGCGGCACGGTGTCGCCCGGCAACTCGATCGGCACGCTGACCGTCACCGGCAACGTCGCCTTCGCCGCCGGCTCGACCTACCGGGTCGAGGCCAACGCCGCCGGCCAAGCCGACCGCCTCACCGCCGGCGGACAAGCTGCGCTGTCGGGCGGCACCGTCCAGGTGCTGGCTGCCTCGGGCAGCTACAACCCGCGCACCACCTACACCATCCTGTCGGCCACCGGCGGCGTCTCCGGCCAGTTCGCCGGCGTGACCTCGAACCTCGCCTTCCTGTCCCCGGGCCTGCGCTACCTGCCCAACGAGGTCGACCTGACGCTCACCCGCAACGACGTGCCGTTTTCCGCCAGCGCCACCAGCCGCAACGGCATCGCGGCCGCCAACGCCGTCCAGGCGATCGGCGGCGGCCGGCTCTTCGACGCGGCGGTGGGCTTCACCACCACCGAGGCGGATAGCGGCTTCCGGGCGCTGTCCGGCGACATCCACGCCAGCACGGTCTCGACCGCCTACGAGACCGCCTTCTTCGTGCGCGAGGCCGTGCTCGACCGGCTGCGCTGGGGCAATCCCGGCGGCGGGCTCGACTACGGCAGCCTGCCGTCCACCTACACGGCCGACCTGCCCGGCCGGCAGCCGGTCGTGGCGAACGTGCCGGTGCGCACGCTGGACCCGCAGGTGTTCGGGCTGTGGGGCCAGGGCTTTGGCGCCTTCGGCACGGCGGATGGCGGGGGCAACGCGTTCAACCTCGACCGGCAGATCGCGGGCTTCGCGGCCGGCGCCGATGTTCGGCTGCCGAGCGGGCTGCGCTTCGGCGTGGTCGGCGGCTACACGGAGGCATATCTCGACAGCGCCGGCCGGATCGGCGGCGCGAGCCGGGCGGAGAGCGCCACGCTGAAGAGCGGCTTCGGCGGCCTGTATGGCGGCTACGAGTTCGGCCCCCTGTCGCTGCGGCTGGGCGCCATCTACGCCGACACGGATGCGCGCACGCGCCGGGCGGTGGCGTACGGGCTCTCCGACACGCTGAGCGGGCATGGCGGCGGCTACACGGTGCAGGGCTTCGGCGAGATCGGCTGGAAGATCCCGCTGGGCGCGCCGGCCGTGGCGGCTCTGGTGTCGAAGGACGGGGCCGCGGTCGCGGTTCAGCCGGCGGCGACCTATCTCGAACCGTTCGTGGGCGGGGCGTATGTCGGCATCCGGCGGGACGCCTTCGCCGAGACCGGGGGGGCGGCCGCGCTGGCGAGCTTCGCGCGCGACTACGACCTGGGTGCGGCAACGGTCGGCGTGCGGGCGCAGACGAGCCTGGATCTGGGTCTCGGCCTTCCGGTGACGCTGCGGGGTCTGGTGGGCTACCGGCGCGCCTTCGGGGACGTGGTGCCGACGGCGCTGCTGGCCTTCGGGGCGGGCGGCCCGGCGTTCCTGAGCGCGGGCGTTCCGATCGACCGGGACGCGCTGGTGGCGCAGGTGGGGCTGGATCTGGCGGTGGCGCCGAACGCCAGTCTGGGCGTGGCCTATACCGGCCAGACCGGCGCACGCGCACAGGATCAGGCCGTCAAGGGCAGCTTCACCTACCGGTTCTGACGGCCGCGACGGGCCGGATTTCCCGGCCCCATCCCGCGGGTGTCACACGACTGACGCGGTCCGGCCGCTAGCGACCGGGCCGCTCACGACGCCTGACGGGGATCCGCATGATTGACGCCACGGTGACGGCTCTCTCCCTCGGCGCTTTCCTGTCCCTGATCCAGATCGGCAGCATCGCCATCGCGGGCCGGCGCCTTGGCACGGTCCATGGGCCGTCGCGGTTTCCGGCCGGGGCGCCCGTGTCCCTGATCCGCCCGCTCCACGGCCTGGAAGCCTACAGCGAGGAGATGCTCACCCGGAGCTTCCGCCTCGACTACCCCGCCTACGAGCTGATCTTCTGCGTGGCCGACCCGGGCGATCCGATCGTCCCGCTGGTCGAGCGCCTGATGGCGGCCCACCCCCAGGTCCGGGCCCGGCTGATCCTCGGCGACGAGCGCGTGAGTGAAAACCCGAAGTTGAACAACTGCCTGCGCGGCTGGCGCGCCGCCGCCCACGACTGGGTGGTGCTGGCCGATTCCAACGTGGCCATGCCGCCGGATTACCTCCAGCGCCTGCAGGCGGCGTGGCGGGCGGAGACCGGCCTCGTCTGCTCGACGCCCGTGGGCGCCCGCCCGGGCAGCTTCATGGCCGAGGTGGAATGCGCCTTCCTCAACACCCTCCAGGCGCGCTGGCAATACGCCGCCGAGGCATTCGGCCTGGGCTTCGCGCAGGGCAAGAGCATGCTCTGGCACAAGCCGTTCCTGGAGGCGCAGGGCGGGCTTCAGGCGCTCGCCGCCGAGATCGCCGAGGACGCGGCCGCCACCAAGCTGGTCCGGGCCGCCGGCAAACGCGTCCACCTCGTGGCGAGCCCCTTCGAGCAGCCCCTGGGCCCGCGCGGCTTTCGGGAGGTCTGGGCGCGGCAGCTGCGCTGGGCCCGGCTGCGGCGGGTGACCTTCCCGTTGTTTTTCGCCCCCGAGATCGCCAGCGGCGTCCTGTTGCCGGCGCTGCTGCTGGCGCTCTGGGCCGGCAGCTTCGCCGGCCTCGTCGGCGCTGCCGGGCTCGTCGCCCTGTGCTATGCCGCGGAGGTCGAGCTCGCGATTCGCGCGGGCTGGCAGCGCTCGCCCCGCATGTTGGCGGCCTTCCTCGTGCGCGACGCCCTGATCCCGGCGATCTGGCTGGGCGCCTGGGTGCGGAGCGCCATCGTGTGGCGCGGCAACGCCATGGATGTCCGCCCGCGCCGGGCCGCCGAGGCGCGGACCTACGCGCCGACGGCCTGATCACGGTCGCCGTGCGCCCCGGAGGTCGAGACGTGTCGCGTCGCTATGCCCTGTACTGGTTGCCCGCCCCGGGCTCCCGCCTGGAGGCCTTCGGCCGGAGCGTGATCGGGTACGATGCGATCTCCGGGGAGCCCGTCGCGCATCCGCAGGGGCTGGGTGACCTCGCCGCCATCAACACCGATGCCCGGGTCTACGGCTTCCACGCGACGCTCAAGGCGCCCCTGCGCCTCGCGCCGGGGGCGACGGAGGCCGATCTCGTCGTCGCCGCCCGCGGCCTCGCATCCGCCCATCCGCCGGTCCGTGTCGGGCGGCTGCGGATCGCGGCGCTCGGGCGGTTCCTCGCCCTGGTACCGGAGGCCCCGCCGCCGGAACTCGGCCTGCTCGCGGCCGAATGCGTTGCCGCCCTGGATCACCTCCGCGCACCCCTCACCGAGGCCGAGCGCGCCAAGCGCCGGCCGGAGCGCCTGGATCCGCGCGGCCGTGCCCTGCTCGATCGCTGGGGCTACCCGCACGTGTTCGAGGCCTTCCGCTTCCACATGACCCTGACCGATGCCTTGCCGGAACCCGACCGCGACGGCTGGCACCTCCGCCTCGCCGGGGCCTACGACGCCTCCGGCCCGGAGCCCGTGACGATCGACGCGATCTGCCTCCTGACCCAGGACGGGTCCGGGCCGTTCCGGCTCCTGGTGCGCCTGCCCTTCGGTGATGCCCATGGCTCTTAAGCCCCTCGGCCTCGATCCCGCCGTCGATCCCAGCGCCCGGGTCGAAGCGTGCCGGCTCGGCCGCTACACCGAGATCGGTGCCCGCACCCGCCTGACCGAGACGGTGCTCGACGACTATTCCTACATCGCCCAGGACGGCGAGGTGATCTACACGACGATCGGCAAGTTCTGCTCGATCGCCGCGAGCGTGCGGATCAACCCGGGTAACCACCCGATGGAGCGCGCCTCCCAGGCGCATTTCACCTACCGGGCGCATGCCTACTGGTCCGAGGAGGCGGACGAGCCGGCCTTCTTCGACCGGCGCCGGGCGAGCCCGGTCGCGATCGGCCACGATGCCTGGATCGGCCACGGCGTGGTGGTCCTGCCCGGCCGGACCATCGGCACCGGCGCGGTGGTGGGAGCCGGCGCGATCGTTACCCGCGACGTCGATCCCTACACGATCGTGGTCGGCAATCCGGCCCGGCCCGTGCGGCGCCGCTTCCCCGGGGCGGTCGCCGAGCGCCTGGAGCGCCTCGCCTGGTGGGCGTGGGATCACGAGCGCCTGCGCCGGGCCCTGCCGGACTTTCGCGGGCTCGCCATCGAAGCATTTCTCGAGAAATACGAAGCCTGAGGTTGCAATCGACCGAATAAGCTGCGCCGGCAAACAACATTGGATCGTATTCGTCATCCAATCGTCGTGGAACCGGCGTTTACCTGCGGTCCTCCCGCGGCGGATGGACTCATGCTGGTTCTCGAGGATCTCACGCGCCAGTATGGCGACCGGCGCGCGGTGGATGGCGTCTGCCTCGCGATCGAGCCTGGCAGCTTCGTCGGGGTGATCGGGCGGTCCGGCGCCGGAAAGTCGACGCTCCTGCGGCTCATCAACCGGCTGGCGGATCCGAGTTCGGGCCGCATCCTGCATGACGGGCGCGACGTCACCACCCTCCAGGGCCGGCATCTGCGCGAATGGCGCACCCGCTGCGCCATGATCTTCCAGCAGTTCAACCTCATCGGCCGCCTCGACGTGATGACCAACGTGCTGATGGGACGCCTGAGCCACGTGCCGAGCCACCGGGCCCTGCTGCGCCTGTGGTCCGACGAGGACCGGGCGATGGCGCTCGCCGCCCTCGAGAGTTTCGACATGGGCGAGTTCGCCGGCCAGCGGGCCGACGGCCTGTCGGGCGGCCAGCAGCAGCGGGTGGCGATCGCCCGCGCCCTCGTGCAGGAGCCGGAGATCCTGCTGGCCGACGAGCCGGTGGCCTCCCTCGACCCGCGCAACACCCGCCTCGTGATGGACGCGCTCGCCGAGGTGAACCGGCGCTACGGCATCACGGTGCTGTGCAACCTCCACTCCCTCGATCTCGCCCGCGCCTATTGTGACCGCCTCGTCGGTCTGGCGGCCGGTCGCGTCGTGTTCGAGGGCGGCCCGTTCGATCTCACCGAGGATGTCGCCCGTCGCCTCTACGGGCTGGAGGCCGGCGAGGTGCTGGACGATTCGGCCCAGCGCGAGGCCGAGCAGCGGGCGGCCCTGCCGGGGCTGCCTGGGAGTGTGCCGGCGCGCCCGGTCCGCGAGGCCGCCATCGGCGCCTGAATCGGGCTGCGGCCCCAACACAACAACGGATCGGGAAACGCCCGGCCGACCCATCGGGCGGCCGAAGCCTGCACCAACGCCGCCACGAAGGACTGCACCATGATCACACGACGCACCCTCGCGGCCGCGGCCCTCGCCCTGCTCGGCCTGCCGGCCGCTGCGCAGGACTGGACGTCCAAGTATCCCGAACTGACGCTGGGCGTGATCCCGGCCGAGAACGCCTCCGGCACCGCCGACCGCTGGGGGCCGCTCACCGCCTACCTGACCAAGACGCTCGGCGTGCCGGTGAAGCTGCGGGTGGCGAGCGACTACGCCGCGGTGATCGAGGGGCAGCGCGCCGGCAACATCCAGATCGCGTGGTACGGGCCGGCCTCCTTCGCCCGGGCGGTGATGACCGGGGTGAAGATCGAGCCGATCGTCAACCAGAAGCACGAGACCGGCGCCTCGGGCTACTACTCCGTGGTCTACGTGCTGGCGACGAGCCCCTACAAGACGGTCGAGGATCTGAAGGGGAAGAACCTCGCGCTGGTCGATCCGAACTCCACCTCGGGCAATCAGGCGCCGCGCTTCTTCCTGAAGCGGGCCGGTTACGACGTGGAGAAGTTTTTCGGCAAGATCTTCTACGCCGGCAGCCACGAGAACGCCGTCCTGGCGCTGACCCAGGGCACCGCGGATGCCGCCGCCAACCTTTGGAACTCCGAGACCGACACGATGGTCACCCGGATGGCCGCCAAGGGCATGCTCAAGAAGTCCGACGGCACGCCGATGCAGCAATCGGACTTCCGGGTCGTGTTCAAGTCCGACTTTCTCCCGGAGGGGCCCTTCGCCATGCTGGAAAGCCTGCCGGAGGACCTGAAGACCAAGATCCGGGAGGCGTTCGTCGCCCTGCCCAAGGATGACAAGGCGGCCTTCGACAGGCTCTCCGATGGCAAGGACCAGGGGCTCACCCCGGTGACGCTCAAGGATTATCAGCCGATCATCGACATGCTGAAGTTCAACGACGAGCAGCGCAAGAAGTCCTGATCCCATGCTGCCGGGCCTGCGGACGATCCGCCGGCCCGGTCCGCGTGCCAGCGGCGATCCCGGCCCTGGCCGGCGTACGGCCGGAACGGGGCTCCACCGACGACCCTGCCATCGATCTGCATCGACCGTATCCAAGGACACTTTCGTGATTACCCGACGCACCCTGGCCGCGGCCGCCACCGCGCTCGCCCTGCTCGGCCTGCCGGCCGCTGCGCAGGACTGGACGTCCAAGTATCCCGAACTGACGCTGGGCGTGATCCCGGTGGAGAATGCCTCCGGCACCGCCGACCGCTGGGGGCCGCTCACCGCTTACCTGACCAAGACGCTCGGCGTGCCGGTGAAGCTGCGGGTGGCGAGCGACTACGCCGCGGTGATCGAGGGCCAGCGCGCCGGCAACATCCAGATCGCATATTACGGCGCGGCCGCGTTCTCGCGCGCCGTGATGACCGGCGTGAAGCTGGAACCGACGGTGAGCCCGAAGCACGAGACCGGCACACCCGGATATTACTCGGTGGTCTACGTGCTGGCGACGAGCCCCTACAAGACGGTCGAGGATCTGAAGGGGAAGAACCTCGCGCTGGTCGATCCGAACTCCACCTCCGGCAATCAGGCACCGCGCTTCTTCCTGAATCGGGCCGGTTACGAGGCCGACAAATTCTTCGGCAAGACCTTCTATGCCGGCAGCCACGAGAATGCCGTCCTGGCGCTGACCCAGGGCACCGCGGATGCCGCCGCCAACGTCTGGTATTCCGAGACCGACACGATGGTCACCCGGATGGCCGCCAAGGGCATGCTCAAGAAGTCCGACGGCACGCCGATGCAACAGTCGGACTTCCGGGTGGTGTTCAAGTCCGACATGTTGCCGGGGGACCCCTACGCCGTTCTAGCGAGCCTGCCGAACGAGCTGAAGGCCAGGATCCGCCAAGCCCTCCTCGACCTGCCGAAGGCCGACAAGGCGGCGTTCGACAAGCTCTCGGACGGCAAGGATCTCGACCTGGTCCCCGTGACACTCAAGGATTACGAGCCGGTCATCGACATGCTCAAGGCCAACGACGAACAGCGCAAGAAGTCTTGAGCGGATCATGGCGAACGCGCGCGGCCTGACACCGCTGCCGCCGGAGCGGCAAGCCGACCTCTCCGGCCTCTACGCCGCGGCGACGGCCGCCACGCGCCGCCGCACCCTGGCCGGGCTCGCCATCGTGGCGGTGCTCACCCTCCTCGCCGGGTTCGCCGCCGAGGTTCGGCCGCTGGTCTTCGCCGAGAACATCGGCAAGTTCACCGCCTACATCTATGAGATCTTGCCGCCGATCGGCCTCGACCACCCGATCGCGGATGTACGCGCGTGGTACTGGGGCCTGCCCCGCTGGCTGGCCCTGCTCGGCGAGACCCTCTTGATGGCCTATCTCGGCACCCTGCTCGGCGGGTTGGCGGGCTTCGCCCTCAGCTTCGTGGCGGCCGCCAATCTCGTGCGGTCGCGCTGGCTCCGCATCGGCGCCAAGCGTCTTCTGGAGGTGTGCCGCACCGTCCCCGAAGTGGTGTTCGCACTGATCTTCGTGATCGCCTTCGGGCTCGGGCCGATGGTCGGCGTGCTCGCGATCGCGATCCACACCACGGGGGCGCTCGGCAAGCTGTTTTCCGAGGTGGTCGAGAACATCGACATGCGCCCGGTCGAAGGCCTGTCCGCCTCGGGGGCCACCTGGGTCCAGACCGTGCGCTTCGCGGTGCTGCCGCAGGTTCTGTCGAACTTCGCCTCCTACGCGCTGCTGCGTTTTGAGATCAACGTGCGTGGGGCCGGCGTGATGGGCTTCGTGGGCGCCGGCGGCATCGGCCAGGAATTCTTGGTGGCGATCCGCAACTTCTACTATGCGGATGTCAGCGCGATCCTCGTACTCATCATCCTGACCGTGTTCTGCATCGACCTCGCCACCGAGCGGCTCCGCCATCGCCTGATCGGCCCGGAAAGCCACCGATGAGCGCGCGTCCCGAGGCCCTGCGGGCGGCGGCCCGGGCCGATCTCGACCGGTTGCGCGCCCGCTACCCGGCGCAGTTCCGCACCGACTGGACCGCGCGGGTGCGCCTCGCCGCCGGGCTCGGCCTCCTCGTCGGGCTCGCGGCGCTGGGCTATTGGCGGCTCGATTTCTCGGTGGCGCGCATTCTCAACGGGCTCGGGCGTCTCGGCTCCTTCGCGGTGCTGATGCTGCCGCCCTCCCCGGAGGGCCAGTTCTGGATCTTCCTTCACGCGCTCGGCGAGACGCTCGGTATCGCGTTCCTCGGCACGTTGACGGCGGCGATCCTGGCCTTCCCGGTCGCGTTCCTGGCCGCGCGCAACGTCGTGCCGAACCCCTTCGCGCGCTTCGCCGTGCGCCGTGGCCTCGACGTGATGCGCTCGGTGGACGTGCTGATCTGGGCGCTGATCTGGATCAACGTCGTGGGCTTGGGACCCTTCGCGGGCGCGCTCGCCATCGCGTGCTCGGATTTCGGGGCGTTCGGCAAACTGTTCTCGGAGGCGATCGAGACCTGCGACCGCCGGCCCGGCGAGGGCGTCGTCGCCTCGGGGGGCTCCAGCCTGCACCGCATTCGCTTCGGGCTGATCCCCGGGGTGCTGCCGGTGCTGGCGAGCCAGGTGCTGTACTTCTTCGAATCGAACACCCGCTCGGCGACGATCATCGGCATCGTCGGCGCGGGCGGCATCGGGCAGTACCTGACCGAGCTGATCCGCGTGCTGGAGCTGAAGCAGGTCGCCTTCCTGGTGCTGATGATCCTCGTCACCGTGGCGGCGATCGACTGGGTCTCGACCCGCCTGCGCCGGGCGATCATCGGACCCGCGGCACGCTGAAGGGGATCGAGGCCCCCGCGGGATGACCGGGGCGGACATCCCTGTTGAGCCGCCGCCGTCCCGGCTTGACCCGGCCGGCAAGGCGCGCTCTTTCAGAACGGATCGGGAACTCAGGGCGGATCTCCGAGGCGGCGATGGATCCGGAGGTCGCGCTCCGAAAGATCATCCACATCGACATGGACGCGTTCTACGCCTCCGTGGAGCAGCGTGACGACCCCGCCCTGCGCGGCCTGCCGCTGGCGGTGGGCGGCTCGCGGGAGCGCGGCGTGGTGGCGGCGGCGAGCTACGAGGCGCGCAGATTCGGCGTCCGCTCGGCCATGCCCTCCGCCACGGCGCGGCGGCTCTGCCCGGACCTGCGGTTCGTCAAGCCGCGCTTCGAGGTCTACCGGGCGGTCTCGGAGGAAATCCGCGAGATTTTTGCCCGGCACACGGCCCTGATCGAGCCGGTGGCCCTCGACGAGGCTTATCTCGACGTCACCGAGAATCTTCTGGGGCTGCCCACCGCCACGGCGGTCGCGAAGGCGATCCGGGCCGAGATCCTGGAGCGCACCGGGCTCGTCGCCTCGGCCGGGGTCTCGTACAACAAGTTCCTCGCCAAGGTCGCCTCCGACCATCGCAAGCCCGACGCGCTGTTCGTCATCACCCCCGCCATGGGGCCGGATTTCGTCGCCGAACTGCCGATCGGCCGGTTTCACGGGGTCGGCCCCGTGACCGAGGCCAAGATGAAGCGGCTCGGGATCCACACCGGGGCGGATCTGCGCGCCTGGACGCCGGAGCGCCTGCGCGAGACCTTCGGCTCGACGGGGGCCTACTATCACGCGGTCGCCCGGGGGATCGACGCGCGGCCGGTGCGCGCCCACCGGATCCGCAAATCGATCGGGGCGGAGACGACCTTCTCGGAGGACACGGCGGCCTTCGAGGTCCTGGCAGCCCGGCTGGCGCCCCTGTTCGACAAGGTCTGGGCCGGGGCTGCGGCCAAGGATATGCGCGGCCGCACCGTAACCCTGAAGCTCAAGTTTTCCGACTTCGCCCAGGTCACCCGGGCGAAATCCCTCGCCGGTCCGGTTGCCGACCGGGCGAGTCTGGAGCGGATCGCCCTCAAACTGCTCGCCGGCCTGTTCCCCCTACGGCGTAGCGCCCGGCTGGTCGGGGTGTCCCTATCCGGCTTCGCGCAGCGCGAAGAGGCCGGGCCGCTGCAACTCGGGCTAGAGCTTTAGTCGGTGGATCAATTTTAGGTCAAAGGTCTCATACTGCGACGCGGCGCCTATTGTGCGGTGCCGCACTTCCGGTTCGGCGGGGCAACCCCAGATGGGTCACACGGCTGCGGCACCGTACGGACGAGCGCTGCCGGAACAGAAGGACCCTCGCCCATGTCGAAGTCTGCTTCCCTGGTCGCCGCCTGTGCGCTGACTCTGACCTTCACCGCCGGCGCCGCCCTGGCGGATGGCAATGCCGCCTTCGGCGCCTCTAACACGGCGCTGTTGATGGGCAACACGGCGAGCCCCAGCCGTCTTTACGTGCCGACCCCCGGTGACGAGGAGCGGATCGTCACCGGTTCCGTCCCCGCCCCAGCTGCCGCGCCCGCTGCACACAAGGCGCCGGCCCGCAGGCCGGTCCGCTGAACGGATCCGTCAGCCCAGGCGCCCGGCCCGAGCCAACGTGAGGTTGCTAGCTTTCAGGCGTTCTTGCGCGGGCGGTGATCCGGGTCGATCCCGCCGTCGAGCTTGGTCTCGTTGTCGACGTCGCCCTCGAAGGTCGAATCCGCCTGAAGATCCGCCGGGTCGGCGCCGCTCATGCCCTTCGAGGTGCCGATGCCGGGATTGCCCTTGAGGTCGGCATCCGTGGGCGTCTCGGTCTTGGGGTGCTTGTTCGACATGCTGGCTCCTGTCGGATGCTGGAGCCGGGCCAACGCGCCGGGACCGGGACGGTCTCCCGCTCGCCGTGCGGCGGTTCGCCTCCCGGGGCTCAGCCGATCTCCGCCGCTGCGATCCGGCGGATGCCCGCGGCCTCCAGGCGCGCCCAGGCATCCGCAAGGGAACCGTCGACGTCGATCCCACGCACCGCATCCGCCACCACGAGGACGTCGAAGCCCGCGTCACGGGCATCCAAGGCGCTCCAGGCGACGCAGAAATCCGTGGCGAGGCCGCATAGGACGAGGCGGGTGATCCCGCGCTCCCGCAGAGCGCCGGCGAGCCCGGTTCGGGTGGTCCGGTCGGCCTCCAGGAAGGCCGAGTAGCTGTCGATCCGGGGATCCAGCCCCTTGCGGATCACGAGCCCCGCCCGGTCGGTGGCGAGTCCCGGTGCGAAATCCGCCCCCGCACTGCCCTGGACGCAGTGGCGGGGCCACAGCACCTGCGCGCCGTAGGGGAGCGCGACCGTCTCGAAGGGCGCCCGCCCGGCGTGGTTGTCCGCGAAGGACACGTGGTCGGCCGGGTGCCAGTCCTGCGTCAGGGCCACGTTCCGGAAGCGGCCCTGCAGCGCGTTGATCGGCCCGACCACGGCGTCGCCATCCGGGACGGGGAGCGCCCCGCCCGGAAGGAAATCGACCTGCACGTCGATGACGAGGAGCAGGTCGGCGTTGTCGGGCGTCACGGTGCAGTCTCTACGGCAGCATCACGGTCGAGCCGGTGGTCTCCCGGCCGGCGAGGTCGCGGTGGACCTGCTGCGCCTCTGCCAGCGGGTAAGTGGCGTTGACCGCGATCTTCACCGCGCCGTCGCGGACCACCTTGAACAGGCGGGCGGCCGCCTCCTCCAGGGTGGCCCGGTTCGACGAGAAGGTCGCCAGCGTCGGGCGGGTCACGTAGAGCGAGCCGCGCGGGGCCAGGAGGCCGAGGTCCAGACCGGTGATCGGCCCGGAGGCCGAGCCGAAGCTCGCCAGCAGGCCGAGGGGCGCGAGGCTGTCCAGCGAGCCCATCAGGGTCGCCTGCCCGACGCCGTCATAGACAACCGGGACGCCCTTGCCGCCGGTGATCTCGCGGACCCGCTTGGCGACGTCCTCCTCCCGGTAGAGGATGACGTGATCGCAGCCGTTCTGCTTGGCGAGCTCGGCCTTCTCGGGGCTGCCGGCGGTGCCGATCACCGTGGCGCCGAGGTGCTTGGCCCATTGGCAGGCGATCAGGCCGACGCCACCGGCGGCCGCGTGCCACAGGATCGTGTCGCCGGGCTTCACCGCGTAGGTCCGGTGCACCAGGTACTCGGCGGTCAGCCCCTTGAGCATCATGGCAGCGGCGGTCTGCTCGTCGATGCCCTCCGGGATCGGCACGGCCGCGGCGGCCGGGATCACCGGCTCCTCGGCGTAGCAGCCATCCGCCACCGAGCCGTAGGCGACCCGGTCGCCGGGCTTGAACTGGGTGACGCCCTCGCCCACCGCCGTGACGGTGCCGGCGCCCTCCTTGCCGGGGGTGTAGGGCAGGTGAGGGGACTTGTAGGCGCCGGTGCGGAAGTAGATGTCGATGAAGTTGACGCCGATGGCGGCCTGCTTGACGCGGATCTGCCCGGGGCCGGGCTCGGCCAGGGGCACATCCTCGAAGCGCATCACCTCGGGGCCGCCGTACTCGTAGACCCGGATCGCCTTCGGCATCGTCGTACTCCCGCTCGCCGCCCCGTCCCGGGGCGTTGGTATTCGAGATACCGAAGCCGCGGCGGGAGGCAATTTCTTTTTGGCGCGCGTGCCGCGGGGCCTCCGGGCCGTAATCCTGGATCCACAGCGGAGGGCCGCCTATCTTGGCCTGAACGCCCGCCCATCCCTCCGACCGGAAGTCTCGAAAAAATGTCCGGCACCACCCGCACGAGCGCCGATCTCGATCCGCGCCGCCGCCGCCTCCTCTATCGCGCCTGGCACCGGGGCATCCGCGAGATGGACCTGATCATGGGCCGCTTCGCCGATGCCGAGATCGGCGATTTGTCGGAGGCGGAACTCGACCAGTTCGAGGCGCTGATCGAGGTGCCCGATCGGGACCTGTTCAAATGGCTGACCGGCGAGGTCGAGACGCCCTCGAACTACGACACGACAGTCTGGCAGCGCGTGCGCGCGTTCCACCGGCACGACGCGCCGATTCATTCCTGAGAGCGAACAGCCACAATGGACGAACCGAAGCCCACCTATGATCACCCCGCCCGGTCGATCGCCACCGAGCTGGTGGTGCGCCTCATGCTGGAGATGATGGAGCGGTCCGACCCGGCACTGCGGGGGGAGATCCTGCGGCAGGCGACGGCGCGCGCCGCCGCGATGACCGAGCACATGCCCAACGCGGATTTCTTCCGCGGCCGGGTCGAGGCGGCGCTGGCGGAGATCGTCGGGCCGGACGCGTGAGCGGCGCGGGCCGAGGGCTTCCCTTGCATTGATCGAAGCCCTCGGCTGATGCGGCCCGCTCCGTCATCATTTCGCTGCGCTCGCACGGACGGTCACCGTTCCCTGCCGCAGCAGAACCGCCATATAGGGTGCATTCAGCCGTGACCGCGGGGATGCTTTATCGCGGCGGCCCGATCGGCTAACGCCACCCGACCTCTGCCCCTGACGCGCCCGGCGGGCCTCCCCGCGAAAGACCCGATGGCCAAGCCCCAACCGAAGCCCCCTGCGCCCGCCGCCAAACAGCAGGTCGCGCGCTTCGCCCTGCCGAAATCCTCCGCCCTCGCCAAGGCGATCGACGCCCTGAAGCGCGGCGACAGCCCGGTCCTGGCGAGCGCCCCGGAGGGGTTCGACGCGCTGGCGCTCGCCGATCTCGCCCGCGCCCTGGCGCCCACCGTCGATGCGCCGGCCGTGCTGGTCCACGTGGCGCGGGATTCCGGCCGCTCGGCCTCGTTCCAGGCGGCCCTCGGCTTCGTCGCGCCCGAGATGGACGTGATGAGCCTGCCGGCCTGGGATTGCCAACCCTACGACCGGGTCTCGCCGACGACTGCCGTCGCCGCCGCTCGGATGACGGCGCTGGCCCGCCTCGCCCGCACCCGCTCGGCCGAGGACCGGCCGCGCATCCTCTGCACCACCGTCAACGCCCTGGTGCAGCGGGTTCCGCCCCGCGCCCACATCGCCCGGGAGGCGTTCTCGGCGGCGATCGGCAACGTGGTGTCGATGGACGACGTGGTCGCCTGGGTCGAGGCCAACGGGTTTCTGCGCACCGGGACGGTGCGCGATACCGGCGAATACGCGGTCCGTGGCGGCATCCTCGACCTGTCGCCGCCGGGCCTGGCGGCGCCGATCCGCCTCGACTTCTTCGGCGACACGCTGGAATCGATCCGCGCCTTCGACCCGGAGACCCAGCGCACCACCGGCCAGCTCCGCTCCCTCGACCTGATGCCGATGAGCGAGGTCCAGCTCACCACGGAGACGATCCGGCGCTTCCGCCAGAACTACATCCAGAGTTTTGGCGCGGCGACCCGCGACGACCGGCTCTACGAGACGGTGAGCGAGGGGCGGCGCTATGCCGGCCTCGAGCACTGGATGCCGCTGTTCTACGACCACCTCGACACGCTGTTCGACTATCTCGGTGGCGTGCCCCTGGTCTTCGACCCGCAGGTCGAGGACGCCGCCGCCGAGCGGATCGCCCTGGTCCAGGACTATTACCAAGCCCGCGAGGGCGCGATGAAGACGCCGCAGCCCGGCGTCGCCCCCTACAAGCCCCTGCCGCCCCGCGCCCTCTACCTGACGCCGAACGAGCTCAAGGAGCGGATCAGCACCGCCACGGTGGCGCGGCTGACCCCGTTCGCGCAGCCCGAGTCATCGGAGCGCGCCGTGATCGATTGCGGCGCGAAGGCCGGACGCAGCTTCGCCCCCGAGCGGGCCGACGAGAACACCAGCGTGTTCGACGCCGCGGTGGCGCATATCCGCGATCTCCAGGGATCCGGTCATCACGTGATCCTGGGAGCCTGGTCCGACGGCTCCCGCGACCGCCTCTGCGGCGTGCTCACCGACCACGGCCTGAAGAAGCCCGTGGCGATCACCCGGCTCACCGATGTCTACGCGCTGAAGCGCGGCACCGACGCGGCGGTGGCGGTCTGGGGCCTGGAATCCGGCTTCGTCGCGGGCGAACTCGCGGTCGTCTCCGAGGGCGACATCCTGGGCGACCGGCTGGTCCGCCAGAAGCGCAAGGCCAAACGGCCCCAGGACGTGATCCTGGAGGTGCAGGCGCTCCAGCCCGGCGACATCGTGGTCCATGCCGATCACGGCATCGGCCGCTTCGTCGGGCTCAAGACGATCCACGCCGCCGGCGCCCCGCACGATTGCCTGGAGCTGCAATACACCGGCGGCCTCCTGCTCCTGCCGGTGGAGAATATCGAGCTCCTGACGCGCTACGGCTCGGAGGATGCCGAGGTCGCCCTCGACCGGCTCGGCGGCGGCGCGTGGCAGGCCCGCAAGGCCAAGATGAAGCGCCGCATCCTCGAGATGGCGGGCGAGTTGATCAAGGTCGCAGCCCAGCGCTTCGTCCGGAAGGCCCCCACCCTCAAGGCGCCGGAGGGGCTCTACGGCGAGTTCGCCGCCCGCTTCCCGTTCGAGGAGACCGAGGATCAGGCCAACGCCATCGACGCGGTGCTGGACGACCTCAATGCCGGCCGGCCGATGGACAGGCTGGTCTGCGGCGATGTCGGCTTCGGCAAGACCGAGGTGGCGTTGCGCGCCGCCTTCGCGGCGGCGATCTCCGGCAAGCAGGTGGCGGTGATCGTCCCCACGACGCTGCTGGCCCGCCAGCATTTCCGGACCTTCGCGGAGCGCTTCAAGGGCCTGCCGATCCAGGTGGCCCAGCTCTCCCGCTTCGCCTCCGCGGCGGAGATGAAGCAGACCCGGGCGGGGCTCATCGCCGGCACGGTCGACATCGTGGTCGGCACCCACGCGCTCTTGGCCAAGAACATCGCCTTCAAGGATCTCGGCCTGATCATCGTGGACGAGGAGCAGCATTTCGGCGTCGCCCACAAGGAGCGGCTGAAGGCGCTCCAGGCGGATGTCCACGTCCTGACGCTCTCGGCGACGCCGATCCCGCGCACGCTCCAGCTCGCCATGACGGGGGTGCGCGAGCTCTCGATCATCGCGACGCCGCCGGTCGACCGGCTGGTGGTGCGCACCTTCGTGACGCCGTTCGATCCGCTGACCATCCGGGAGGCCCTGCTGCGCGAGCGCTACCGCGGCGGCCAGGCCTTCTACGTGGTGCCGCGGATCGAGGATCTCGCCGAGGTCAAGAAATTCCTCGACGCCGAGATGCCCGAGATCAAGGTCGCGGTGGCCCACGGCCAGATGGCGGCGGGCCAGCTCGAGGACGTGATGACGGCCTTCTACGAGGGCAAGTTCGACGTGCTGCTCTCGACCACGATCGTGGAATCGGGCCTCGACATCCCCACCGCCAACACGCTGATCGTGCATCGGGCCGACATGTTCGGTCTGGCCCAGCTCTACCAGCTGCGCGGCCGGGTCGGCCGGTCGAAGGCGCGGGCCTACGCGCTGTTCACGACCCCGGCGAACCGTCAGCTCACCGCCCAGGCCGAGCAGCGCCTCAAGGTGCTCCAGAGCCTCGACACGCTGGGCGCGGGCTTCCAGCTCGCCTCCCACGATCTCGACATCCGCGGCGCGGGCAACCTCCTGGGCGACGCGCAGTCGGGCCACATCAAGGAGGTCGGCTACGAACTCTACCAGCAGATGCTGGAGGACGCGGTGACGGCGCTCAAGGCCGGCATCGAGGACGTGCCCGAGGAGGCGTGGTCGCCGACCATCGCGCTCGGCGCACCCGTGACGATCCCGGAGGATTACGTCGAGGATCTGGGGGTCCGGCTCGCGCTCTACCGGCGGCTCGCCACCATCCAGGACGACGCCGAGATGGAGAGTTTCGGCGCCGAGCTGATCGACCGGTTCGGGCCGCTGCCGCCGGAGGTGGAACAGCTCCTCAAGATCGGCACGATCAAGATCCTGTGCCTCAAGGCCAACGTCGAGAAGGTCGAGGCCGGGCCGAAGGGCGTGGTGGTCCATTTCCGCGACCGCTCCTACGCCAACCCGCAGGGGCTGGTGGCCTATGTCGCCGAGCAGGCGTCGTTCGCGAAGGTGCGGCCCGACATGAGCGTCGTGTTCGTGCGTGAATTGAACACCATCCCGGCCCGGCTCAAGACCGCCACCGAGGTGCTGCGGAGCTTGGTGAAGATCGCCGAGCGGGGGAAGAAGGCGGCATAAGGAGCAGGGCCGCGCGACACGGCGGCGAGTGTTCTAGCCGCCGATCACGAGCTCCACGCGGTCGGCGGCGAACAAGGTGCGGTTCGCCTGGATCGGCACCCCCGCGGGGTCGATGTTGACGCTCGACACCACCATGACCACCCGGCCGGGCGCGATATCGAGGCGCTCGGCCTCCTGCGCATCGGCCGGTCGGGCGCGGATGCGTGTCGAGAGTCGGGTGTAGTCGTCGACGCCGCAGGCCGCGAACGCTCGGGTGATCGAGCCCCGCGCAGCATAGGCCTCGGCGAAACCGGAAAAGCGCGGCAACGGCAGCCAGGTCAGCGCCGTCGAAAGCGGGGTGTCGTCCGCCCGGTGGACCGTCAGCAGTTCCAGCACAGGCGCGTCGGGCGCCAGCACCAGGGCTTCCGCCTGCTCGGCCCCGGCCGGGACGGCGGCGGCGGCGAGGAGGTCGCCCCAGGCCTCCCGACCCGCCCCGGCGACGATCTCGGAGAAGCGGGTGCGCGGACCGATCGGATAGGCCAGCGGCGCCTCCTCCACGAAGGTGCCCCGCCCCTGGCTGGCGCGCACGAGGCCGCCCTCCGCCAGGGCGGCGAGTGCCCGGCGGACCGTGTGCCGGTTCACCGCGAAGCGCGCGGCCAGCGCCGTCTCGCTCGGGAGCTGCTGCCCCGCCGCGTAGAGCCCCGTCGCGATCTCGGCGGTCAGCGCGTCGGCAATCTGCCGCCACGCCGTCAGCCCCTCGCCCCGGATCAGACCGGGCATCTGCGCCTGCGCGTCCATCCTGTCATCCAAACTTCATTTGCGCCGGGTACGCCAGTTGTCTACGTAACTATACAACCACGCAACCGAGGGATTCGCGATGGCGCCTGACCCAACGGGATCAGCCCCTGACCGCACGATCGCGGGCCGACAGGCCGTGATGGCGCTCTGCGCTGACGCCGACCGGGACGATCTGGCGGCTGCACTGGCGGCGCTCGGATCCCCCGCGACCCAGGATCTGCGCGCCCCGGAGACCGGGCTGGTGATGGCCACGGGTCGGATCGGCGGCGACGGGCGGCCGTTCAACCTCGGCGAGGTCAGCGTGACCCGCGCCGCCATCCGCCTCGCGGACGGGACCAGCGGGTTCGCCTATCACCTTGGCCGTGACCGCACGAAGGCGCGACACGCGGCGATCCTCGACGCCCTCTGGCAGGACCCCGCCCGGCGCGGCCGGGTCGAGGCGGCCCTGGCTCCGGTCGCGCAACGGGCCGAGGCCGCCCGCGTGCAGGCGGCCCGCCACACCGCCGCGACGCGCGTCGACTTCCTGACCCTCGCCCGCGGGGAGGATTGAGCATGCTCGCACCCGGTTTCGCCGATCCGGTCCATGATGCGCAGGCGACGTTCCGCGCCGTGATGGAGGCCCTTGCCCGGCCCGGCCTCGTCCGGCCGCTCGCCCCCGGCCTGCAGCCGCCCGCGCCGCTGACGCCGGAACTCGCCGCCATCGCCTTGGCGCTCACCGACGCCGACACGCCGGTCTGGCTCGACCCCGCTCTGGCCGAAGCCCCGGCGGTCGCCGCCTACTTACGCTTCCATACGGGGGCGCCGCTCACCGCTGACCCGGCCCGGGCGGCCTTCGCGCTGGTCCGGGATCCTGCGCGCTGCCCGCCATTCGACCGCTTCGCCTCCGGCACGCCGGCCTACCCGGATACCTCCACCACGCTGGTGCTCGCCCTCGACACGATCACCGAGGGGATGGGGCTGCATCTCACCGGCCCGGGCATTCGCGGCACTGCCCGGATGGCGCTGGCGCCCCTGCCGGACGGCTTCGTCGGGCAGCTGGCTACGAACCGCGCGGATTTCCCCCTTGGGATCGATCTGATCCTCACCGCCCCCGGCCGCGTCGCCGGGCTACCCCGCTCCACCACGGTGACGGAGGCCTGAGCCATGTATGTGGCCGTGAAGGGCGGCGAGGCCGCCATCGACAACGCCCATCGGCTGCTCGCCGAGGTGCGCCGGGGTAATCCCGCCGTGCCGGAGCTGTCCGTGGCGCAGATCCGCGCACAGATGGCGCTGCTGGTCGACAGGGTGATGACCGAAGGCTCGCTCCACGATCCCGATCTCGCGGCTCTGGCTCTCAAGCAGGCCCGCGGCGACGTGGTGGAGGCGGTCTTTCTGGTCCGTGCCTTCCGGACGACGTTGCCGCGTTTCGGCGCCTCCGTGCCGGTCGACACGGGCGCCATGGCGGTGGAGCGTCGGATCTCCGCGACCTTCAAGGATCTGCCGGGTGGGCAGGTGCTCGGCCCGACCTTCGACTACACCCACCGGCTGATCGATTTCGCGCTCGCCGCAGAGGGTGAGGTCGAGCCCGCCGCCGAAGCCGAGCCCCGCGCCGATGCCGCGCTCTGCCCGCGGGTCACCGACCTGCTTGCCCGGGACGGGCTGATCGAGGCTTCTCCGATGGACGAGGGCGCTCCCGTCGGTGACTTGACCCGCGAGCCGGTGGATTACCCCGCCGACCGGGCGCTGCGCCTCCAGGCGCTCGCCCGGGGCGACGAGGGCTTCGTGCTCGGCCTCGCCTACTCGACCCAGCGCGGCTACGGCCGCACCCACCCGTTCGTCGGCGAGATCCGGGTCGGCGAGGTCGCGGTCGCGTTCGTGCCCGAGGAATTGGGCTTCGCGGTGCCGCTCGGCCGGGTGCGGCTCACCGAGTGCCAGATGGTCAACCAGTTCAAGGGCTCGGGCGCTACGCCGCCGCAATTCACCCGCGGCTACGGGCTGAGCTTCGGGCAGAGCGAGCGCAAGGCCATGGCGATGGCGCTGGTGGACCGGGCGTTGCGCGCCGAGGAACTCGGCGAGCCGGTGACGAGCCCGGCGCAGGATCAGGAATTCGTCCTGGCCCATTGCGACAGCCTCCAGGCGACCGGCTTCGTCGAGCATCTGAAGCTGCCCCATTACGTCGATTTCCAGGCCGAACTGGAACTGGTTCGCCGGCTACGGGCCGAGTTCGAGCAGAAGCCCGAGCCCGTCGAGATGCAGGAGGCCGCGGAATGAGCGGGACACAGACTTTTCCCTCGCCCCGCGCGCGGGGAGAGGGCCGCGGCGACCTTGTTGTCGACGCGGCGAGCCCGCAGGGCGAGGGTGAGGGGGGTTTTCCGGGTGAGAGTCCTCCGGTGCCGCCCCCTCACCCTCGGCTGCCGCCTCGTTTCGCCGACGCCGAGGTCTGCGAAACCCTCTCCCCGCAGGCGGGGCGAGGGGATGCACAGCGTACGACCGATCAGCAATCCGGCTACAACTTCGCCTATCTCGACGAGGGCACGAAGCGGATGATCCGCCGGGCGATCCTCAAGGGGATCGCGGTGCCGGGCTATCAGGTGCCCTTCGCCTCCCGCGAGATGCCGATGCCCTATGGCTGGGGCACCGGCGGCGTGCAGGTGACGGCCGCGATCCTGGGCCGGTCGGACGTGCTCAAGGTCATCGACCAGGGCGCCGACGACACCACGAACGCGGTCTCGATCCGCCGCTTCTTCGCCAAGACCTCCGGGGTCGCCACCACCACCCGCACCGCGGAGGCGACGGTGATCCAGACCCGTCACCGCATCCCCGAGACGCCGCTCACCGAAGGCCAGACCCTGGTCTATCAGGTGCCGATCCCGGAGCCGCTGCGCTTCCTCGAACCCCGCGAGACCGAAACCCGCCAGCTCCACGCGCTTGCCGAGTACGGCGCCATGCACGTGAAGCTCTACGAGGACATCAGCCGCCACGGCCACATCGCCACCACCTACGCCTACCCGGTGGAGGTCGCGGGCCGCTACGTGATGGACCCGTCGCCGACGCCGAAATTCGACAACCCCAAGATGGACGATTGCCCCGCCCTCCAGCTGTTCGGTGCGGGGCGCGAGCGGCGGATCTACGCGGTGCCGCCCTATACCCGCGTGCGCAGCCTCGATTTCGAGGACCACCCGTTCCGCGTGCAGGAATTCACCCAGCCCTGCGCGCTCTGCGGCGCCGAGGGCGTCTATCTCGACGAGATGCTGCTCGACGATGCCGGCCGGCGGATGTTCGTCTGCTCGGACACCGACCATTGCGAGGGGCGCCGCGCCGACGGCCATGTCGGCACGGGGGATGCGATATGAGCGACCTCACAATCCGCCAGGCTGGGAAGCCCGACCTCCCGGCCGTCCTCGACCTTTACGCCGCGTTGAACAGCGGGCGGGTGGCGACCCTGGAGCAGGCCGAGGCGCTTCTTAGCCGGCTCGAGACGGTCTATCCCGATTACCGGCTCTACGTGGCGGAGGTCGATGGTGCGATCGTCGGCACCTTCTGCCTCATCATCCTCGACAACATCGCCCACTGGGGCATGCCCTCGGCCCTGGTCGAGAGCGTCGTGGTCGCGTCCGGGCATCGCGGCGGCGGTCTCGGCCGGGCGATGATGCACGAGGCGTTCCGCCTCGCCCAGGCGCGGGGCTGCTACAAGCTCGCCCTGTCGTCGAATGTCGACGCCAAGCCGGCGCATATCTTCTACGAGCGCCTCGGCTTCGAGCGCTACGGCTACAGTTTCCGCCTCGATCCCCCGTTCCTTGCCGACGCCGCGGAGGTGACCCGATGACCGAGCCCCTGCTTCAGGTCCGCAGCCTGACCAAGCGCTACGGCGATCGCCTCGCCTGCGCAGACGTGTCGTTCGACCTCGTGCCCGGCGAGGTGCTGGCGATCGTGGGCGAATCCGGCTCCGGCAAGTCGACTTTGCTCTCTCTCATCGCGACCGAACTGGCGCCCGATTCCGGGTCGGTTTCGTACCGGATGCGCGACGGTACGCTGCGCAACCTCGCCGGACTGAGCGAGGCGGCCCGCCGGGCGCTGATGCGCACCGAGTGGGGTTTCGTCCGCCAGGACGCCACCCGGGGCCTGCGCATGGCGGTCTCGGCCGGCGGCAATGTTGGCGAGCGGCTGATGGGGCTGGGCGAGCGCCATTACGGCCGGATCCGCGCCCAGGCCATCGACTGGCTCGGCCGGGTCGAGATCGACGCCGGACGGGTCGACGATCCGCCGAGCCAATTCTCGGGCGGCATGCGCCAGCGCCTGCAGATCGCCCGCAACCTCGTCACGGGACCGCGCCTCGTGCTGATGGACGAGCCGACCTCCGGCCTCGACGTCTCGGTCCAGGCCCGGCTCCTCGACCTGATCCGCCGGCTGTCGGCCGAACTGGGGCTCGCCGTGATCATCGTGACCCACGACCTCGCGGTGGCGCGCCTGCTCTCGCACCGGATCGCCGTGATGCGGGCGGGTCGGGTCATCGAGACCGGCCTGACCGACCGCGTGCTCGACGATCCCGAGCACGCCTACACCCAACTCCTCGTCTCCTCGGTGCTCGCCGCATGACCGCGCTCCTCACCTTCCAGGACGTCGCCAAGAGCTTCACCCTGCATCTGCGCGGCGGGGTGGTGCTGCCGGTGGTGAGCGATGTCAGCCTGTCCGTGGAGCCCGGGGAATGCGTGGTGCTGGGCGGCCCGTCCGGAGCCGGCAAATCTTCGCTCCTCAAGATGGCCTACGGCAATTACCGCTGCGACGCCGGCGCCATCCGGGTCCGCGACGGCGACGCCGTGGTGGACGTGGTGCGCGCCGACCCGCGGGTGGTGCTGGCGCTGCGGGCGCGCGTCATCGCCTACGTGTCGCAGTTCCTGCGGGTGATCCCGCGGGTCTCGGCCCTCGACGTGGTCGAGGCCGCCGGCCGCGAGGGCGGTCTCGATGCCGAGACGGCGCTGACCCGCGCCAAAGACCTGCTCGCGCGGCTCAACCTGCCGGAGCGCCTCTGGAGCCTGCCGCCCGCGACCTTCTCGGGCGGCGAGCAGCAGCGGGTCAACATCGCCCGGGGGCTGATCGCCGACCGGCCGCTGCTGCTCCTCGACGAGCCCACCGCCTCCCTCGACGCGCAGAACCGCGCCGTGGTGGCCGATCTGGTCCGGGAGAAGCTGAACGGTGGCGCCGGCGTGCTCGGCATCTTCCACGACAGCGAGATGCGCGATGCTGTGGCGACTCGGGTGGTCGACGTCACACATTTCGCGCCGCGAGCCCGGGCAGCCTGAGGACCGACACGATGGACGACTTCATCATCGAGAACGCGACCCTGGTCCTGCCCGACCGGGTTCAGCGCGGCTGGCTCGCCGTATCCGACGGGGCGATCATCGAGATCGGCGAGGGCCGCCCGCCCGTCCGCGGCCTCGATCTCGGCGGCGATCACCTGATTCCAGGCCTGATCGAGCTGCACACCGATCACCTCGAGAGCCACTATGCGCCGCGCCCGAAGGTGCGTTGGCACCCGCTCGGCGCGGTCCTGGCCTATGACGCGCAGATCACCGCCTCGGGCATCACCACGGTGTTCGATTCGCTGCGTGCCGGCAGCGATCCCGACGGCAGCGGTCTCGGGTCCGAGTTGGCGCAGCTCGCGGGCGCCATCGACACGGCCAGGAGCCAGGACCTGTTCCGGGCCGAGCACTTCACGCATCTGCGCTGCGAACTGCCCTCCACCGACGTGCTCGACACGGTGGCGGCCTTCACGGCCCGCTATCCCGTCGGCCTGATCTCGCTGATGGACCACACGCCGGGCCAGCGGCAGTTCCGCGACATGGAGAAGTACTACACCTACGCCACCCGCGGCGGCCGGCCCATGGACGAGATCCGCGCCAACACCGAGCGCAAGATCCGCGACGGCCAAGCGCTCACCGCGCAGAATCGCCCGGCCCTGGTTCAGTTCGCCCGCGAGATGAACATCCCGCTCGCGAGCCACGATGACACCACCCTGGCGGATGTCGCGCTGGCGGTCGGGGAGGGCGTACGGCTCGCCGAGTTCCCCACCACCCTGGAGGCGGCCGAGGCCGCGCACGGCCAGGGCCTCACCGTGATGATGGGCGCACCGAACCTGATCCGCGGTGGCTCGCATTCCGGCAACGTCGCCGCCCTGGCACTGGCCGAGGCCGGCCATCTCGACATCCTGTCGTCGGACTACGTGCCGGCGAGCCTGCTGATGGCGGCGTTCCTTCTGCCCGAGCGGGCGCCGTCGATCACGCTGCCGCAGGCCCTCGCCACCGTGACGGCGAACGCCGCCCGGGCCACCGGCCTGACCGATCGCGGCGCCCTGGTGCCGGGCCTGCGGGCCGACCTCGTCCGGGTGCAGCTCGCCGAGGGCGTTCCGGTGGTCCGCGAGGTCTGGCGTACCGGTCGGCGGGTTTCCTGATGGCGGGCTGCCTCGTCCTGGTGGTCGGCCCGAGCGGGGCCGGCAAGGACACCTTGATCCGGCTGGCGCGGGAGGCTTTGGCGGGGGATCCCCGCTACGTCTTCCCGCGCCGCCTCGTGACGCGTCCTCCCTCGGCGGACGAGGACAACGACCAGATCGACGAGGCTGCCTTCGCGGCGGGCTGCGCTGCGGGCCGCTTCACCCTGCACTGGCGCGCCCATGGCCTGGGCTACGCCATCCCGGCGGAGGCCGGCCGTCTGGCGGAAGCCGGCCACGTGGTGGTCTGCAACGTCTCGCGCCGCGTCGTGGCGCAGGCCCGCGCCGCCGAAGCGCGGGTGCGCGTCGTGGAGATCACGGCGCCGCCCGAGATCCTGATGCGGCGCCTCGCCGCCCGGGACCGGGCCGAGGATGGCGACCTTGCCGCACGGCTCGCCCGGGCGGTGCCGGTCGAAGCGGATCTGAGGATTCTCAACCTGGGCGCGCCGGAGGCGAACGCCGCGCGTTTGGTAGAGTATCTGCGCGCCTGCTGAATCGCTCGCCAGCGGCACCCGTCGATACGGGGCATGACGCGCGTCTTTCCGGGACAGGTGGAGCGACAGCGGAACCTGATTCGGGATGCAGCATAAGGAGCGCCGCGTAAGCGGCTCAGCCTGATCCAGATCGACGCTTCGCGACGTCGTAGGCTGGCCCCGGGTCGCCTTCCGCTGGCGCTGCATGCGCTTGGGAAAAGGGCGCTGTTCGATGAGACGTGCCGCACCGCCATGAAAAAGGGCGCGCGCCGGATCCGGCACGCGCCCTTTCGAAATCGTCCCGAACCAAGGTCCGGGGTCTGGCGGTGAAGACTAGAAGCCGCCGAACTTGTAGTTGAAGCCGGCGCGGACGATGCTGCCTTCCGTGCGGAAGCGCGAGATGTAGGAGCCGGTGCCGACGCCCGGGATTGCGGCCACCAGCACGCTCTGGCTGCCGAGATCGTAGTGCAGGTACTCGGCCTTCACCGTGATGGCGTCGTACTTGATGCCGAGGTAGCGGCCGATCGCGAAGGTGTTCAGGAAGCTGTCGGTCGGCAGCGCGAACTCGATGCCGCCGCCATACGCGAAGCCGGTCTTGAAATCGTCGTAGCGGCCGGCGAACTGCAGAGCGCCGCCGGGGGTGAAGAAGTTGGCGTCGTGGAAGACGTTGCCGTAGGCGAGGCCACCGGTCCCGTAGACCAGCACGCGATCGAAGGCATAGCCGACGCGGCCCGTGAGGGTGCCGAGCCAGTCGAGGCTCTGGCGGAACTGGCTGATGTTCGGCGGGCCGCCGGCGACGTTGCCGGTGCCGAGCACGACCCGGTTCTTGGTGATGTCGGTCCAGTCGATGCTGTTGGCGACGCCGACCACGATGCCGGAGCCGGGCGTGAACTGGTAGTTGTAGCCGGCGGTGCCGCCGATGTTGGCGAAGCCGTCCTGCGAGGTCGAGGTCAGGAGCGGCCGGCGACCGAGGGCCACGTTGTTGGCGTTGCCCGGCAGGACGCCAACGGTGGTGATGCGCTCGCGGTCCGTGAAGGTGTAGGCGGTCTCGAGACCGGCGTAGAAGCCCGTCCAGGTGAAGACCGGCACCGGCGTGAAGACCGGCGGCGGGGCGGCGCGGCGCGGAAGGTCGGCGGCCGAGGCGGCCGTTGCCATCAGGGCCGTGGCGGCGCTGGCGAGGAGGAGCTTCTTCATCATGATGGCGGGATCCAGGCTTGTGCGTTGTTGAGCGCAGTTAAGCTCGGCGGCACAGATCCCGCTATGCCTCGGATGCCACACTGTGGCTCGAAAGTGTCCACACGATTTCTGGAGATTGATAAAACGCCGTTCAAGACGCGGCAGCGCGGCTTGACAGTTGGCGCAGCCGCAGGGGCCCGCCGCGTGCCGGACCTTGATCCGAACCGGCCGACCCTCTAAGCGAACCGCGTTTTGCGCCCCTGTCCGAAGTTCGGGGCGGCCGATCAGGATCCGGGGTGCCCGCGTGGTCCCCGCCGCAGGAATGGGAATCATGGGCAAGGAAAAGTTCTCCCGCACCAAGCCGCACTGCAACATCGGGACGATCGGCCACGTCGATCACGGCAAGACGTCGTTGACGGCGGCGATCACGAAGGTGCTGGCCGAGACGGGCGGCGCGA